>Ga0209739_100430_pt1 | contig 17217 bp, 16 predicted proteins | sample JossMetagenome_2_FD_184729 | JGI IMG/M metagenome (GOLD analysis project Ga0209739, IMG submission 184729) | Hot spring sediment microbial communities from Joseph's Coat, Yellowstone National Park, USA - JC3_ASED (SPAdes) (version 3) | ecosystem: Environmental > Aquatic > Thermal springs > Hot...
AATATCATGTCCAAAGATCTTTAAAAATCAGATACCCCATAAGATCATCATTATTCAGTGGGCATGACTCACATCATCAGACAACATCATCTATATAAAAATAAAAACTGTATCTAATAAAAATATTTGGGCGGCGGTCGTCTAGCCTGGTCTAGGACGCCGGCCTCCCAAGCCGGCGATCCCGGGTTCAAATCCCGGCCGCCGCATAAAAATGCTTATTAACCCTCGAAATCCACATTTTTACTTGAGGAGCGTGAACTCATGAGTGAGCTCATGGGTGATATAAATGTTTCTTCAGGATGGATTCATAAGGTTAATATCAAGGGTCTTGGTGATGATGTGAGAAGAGAGATCCTTAGAAGAGTTAAGGAGAAGCTCGGTTTTAACAAGACTTTTGAGGTCCTTGATATAGCGAGAGGATCTCTTCATAACTATCTTAGCGGTCTTAGAAGGATCCCTGATGATGTAATCTCAAAAGCTCTTCAATATCTTGATGATAAAGAGTTTAACGAAATTGTGGCAGGCATAGACAGATTGAAGACTGTAGGAATCATTAGAGAAGATGGATCTATAGACTACTCATTGATCCTGCAGGCTGTGGCTTTAGCCTCTAAGGATGAATATCTGAGGCAGGCTATACTGAGGTTTACAGTAGAGAATTTTAGAGAGGATCTTAGAAAGATGCTTGGCATAAGTCTCTCTCAAGTAGTTTTTACATGGAGCCAAGGTTTCGAGGAGTTTCTTAGAGAGAGAAAGAAAAGAAGAAAAGTATTAGATCCTGAGACAATAGCATATTATCGTAATCTCTTCAAGAAACATCTTGAAGGTAAAACTCTTAGTGAGGATCTTATAAACTATGTGATTAATCATAAGAATAAATGGCTTAGAAATGTGTTTAGACACTATATTCAGTATCTCTATTATCTCAGAAAAATCTCTCCAGAGACCTATGGATGGGTCATGGAGATCGTTCCTAGTAGAAGCTATAAGATTGATGTAAGATCCTACCCAATAAATATTGAGGATCTTGTTAAGACCTTATCCGTCTTGAGAGAAAATCATGAACTATACTATCTAGTATATAAGCTTATGCTTGAAGGAGGATTAAGATTATCACACGCCATACACATTATTGAGAGCTTCAATCCTGAAGAGATCATCGAGATAAACGGCTTGGATATTGAGACGTCTAGACTTGTGTGTTTTGAGGATAAAAGCTTCTGTAGATATTATGTAGGTCTTAGAGAGAGCGTTAAGCCTTGTGAATGGGCTTATTTCTCATTAGATACTCTGAGGCTACTTAAAGAGTATTCAGGGATCAGCGTTAGCAGAAGAGCATTAACAAAATATGTTAAAAGACGCAATCTATTACTGCCTAAATATGTTAGAAAAATATCTTGGAGACTGATGATCAAGGTCATGTCTAGAGAGATAGCGAGATTTATACAAAGCAGATTTGGAGAGCTTAAGATCTCTGAGGCTAGATATGAGGATCTTCTCGGTGAGGCTGATGATCATTACTCTAAATATCTAGGCTATCTAAAAAAGCTAAGTATCTGAAAAAGATCCTGAGTTTTAAGAGTTCTTTTTCACAAGATTAATCAGGTAATGAGGTTGTTGCAATCAGATATTCTGAGGCTGCTGATAAATACAAATTCATTCACAATGTTTTAAGGTAGATACCTGAGAAAGATCTTTTGATTATCGTGATCTATTGACATCATGTTAAGAGAACATGATAATATGATGATTTAAGTGGAAGCTTTTTATTTCAATCCTTTAGGTAGATGTGGACAGGATGTTCCCCTGCCTTTTTTAACTTCAAAACAACATGCATGTCCCCAGCCACTTTCTGTTAAAGTCTTTATAACAACTTCTCTAACAGTTTTTGCGGAGTTGCTTCTGTGATTAGCAATCACAGGTTGTCCACATACTGAACATGGATATGTGTAGAAAAGAGGCTCTTCATCTGGATAAATCTTTTTAAATTTCTCGTAGAAGGTCTTAGGATCTTCAGTAAAATCTATCAGGGCAAACAAATAGCCTTGTTTAAAAGCTCTGTCATAAACTCTTTTTTCAATATCTTCATAATATTTTTCAAAGCCATCAATCAAGCTAAGAATAAATTCTTTGACACTCATATTTTTAGACTCTGCCATAGATTTTATCATCTCATATTTATCTATATCGAGATACAGCGATACTCTAGGATGCTCTCTCAGCCATCTATCTCTGTAGGTCTCTTTCTTACGTCTTGACCTCACCATATTCACACCAATATTAGCCTAATATCAGCCTGATGTTAACACCAATATTAAGAGAGGTCTGAAAAGCTAATATATGCGAGTCTTGATCTATTAGAAACAAAAATCTCTGACTGTAAAGTTGCGATAAAAACTATTGCAACTACAAGCCTTCTCTTGTCTATAGACAAAAATTTGTCAACTTGTCTATAGACAGGTGATAGACAAAGATTCTTTGTCTACAGACATATCATAGACAAGAGATAGACAGCTTTTAGACAAGATCTTGCCAATTGACAAAGCTTTTGACAAATCATTGACAAATGAATTGACAAATGAATACAAAAAGATCTTTATGTCTATTGTTTGTCTAAGTAGTGTCTATGATATGGATATCATAGACACCATGATAGACAAGAGATAGACAAAACAGTCGTGGGCTTGTTTTCTATAGGGATCGGTTCACGATCAATGCGTGGAAGTGTGAACTTTAAACCACTTGTGAGTTACCTGGGTCACTATCTTTCTATTTTTGTGAACCTACGTTGCTGCCCCTTAATGAGTTTATGGCTTCGCAGTATGGTTTGCAACGTAAAATTAAGGATGGATCAGGAATTACTTTATCAAAAACTTTAACGTCCACACCTAGTGCGTATAGTGAGAGGACGTGGTAACATGAATACCAGTCTATGGAGTAGAAGAATGACACGATATCTATCCATTCCTCAACATCGCAATTCCTCAACACCTTGACCAAGATCTTGACTAAGTACTTTAATTCACTGCTATACTTATCCAGCCTTCTACCTAGTACTTTTTCATTGACATTAAGGTTCTCGGTATATGCTTGTGCTACTATAGATAAAAAGTACATTACGCCTCCCCCTAAAAGAGCATTTATAAAATATTCGCTAACAAGGGCGCTACGAGCCCTCTCCTGCTTGCTTTTCTCTGCGCCTTTCTTACTTTTCAACTGCGAGAACGCCTCTGCTAGAACCTCAAGGTGCTTCAAACCCTCGATAAGACCTGTTGTTATTTTAAGGTTTTTAGCAACCAGCTCCCCCTTCTCAGTCAACGCGTATCCCTTATCAGTCTTCATGGCGATGCCTTCCTCTTCCAGCTTTTTCAGAAGTTTGTGAACATACTGCTTAGTGACGCCATACTCCTTAGCAAGTTGTGAGGGTTTAACAGGCCCGGTTGACAGAGCCATCAATAGCCTATTTTTACTCAATCGTGCACCACTCATATAAACTGCCCTGGATATAATATGGTTGACCTCATATATAAAACTTACGGTGAAGTCAACTTGATCAGCAGGACGACCGTTGAATTATTGAGGCAAAGGTTTATCGATGTGGGAGAGCTCCACATATCGAGGACTAGTCTAGGTAGGAAGAGGGCCGGCGAGCGCTACTTGATATACCTGCCGCTGAACAGAAACTACTTGTGGAGGGCACTACACGAGAGGAGGCGAAGGTCAGGGTCTTCATTGAGATACCAAGTGAGGCCTTAAGCGACAAGACGGTGACGGAGCAGACGAGGCCGCAGTAAACCGCCAGATTCAGACGAGGAGCCCCCAACACAGAGGGGGTAGAAGTCGTGCTGGAGAGTCGCAACGCTCTGAGAGGCAGAGTGCTGGCGTCGCGCCTTCAAATAGTAGTTTTAGAAAACACTTCTATAAGCCTGCTCGCAGAGGTTTCTGCTGACGCCTCTACAGCTATAGACAGCCCCTCGACGCTCAATTAACCAACTGAGCGAGGATTGGCTCGATTACGTAGTCAAGACGTCATTGCATGTAGCGATGGGTTGCTACGAGAAGAGGCAGAGGAGAAGAGCGTGGGAAGCGTGATCACCCCGTGCTTAGCGAGAGAGAGCTGGTGGAGATCATAAGGAGAAAGCTGGAGAGGGGAGAGTACACCCCCGAACAACTGCAAGCGATCGAGATAGGGTTGAAACTCTACGAGAGGGGGTTTAACGTTATCCCGGTGAACTCAGAGGGCAGGCCGGTCGCCACGCTACTTGGAGTAGATACCACTAAGAGGCTACCCAGGGAGAGGTTGCTGGAAGGGCTTATAGATGTGGGGTTTAGAGGGGTTGCAACAAACAACGGCAACCTCCCAGGCAATCCAGGCAAGTTGCTCTATGTTGTGAGGGCTAGACAGGACGCTCTAGCAAAATGCAAGGCCCTTGACGAGCTAGTAAATAGCACCGCGTCCTGGAGGCGTGAGGGGCATGTAGAGGCCCTAGTAGTTGTGGACAGAGAGGTCGCATCTAGGCTACTCTCTAAGCCGATAGCACTAGGAGACATCGAGATAAAGCCCCCAGGTCTCCTCGTAGTGGCAGGGGCTAGGGCAGAGCCGATACGCGGATTCGACTTTAACAGCCCCACGCTAGGCATTAAAGAGGTCTCTGAGGAGCTGGCGGGCCTACTTAGAGAGATAGGGGGTTTCAAACGTAGAGGAGGCCTCTACGCGGGTTACAAGCGCTGATGAGGTTGCGCTTAAAAAGCCTGGCGGGGTTTCAAAGAAGACCCTGAGAGAGCTTAGCGACGAAAAGCTTTCTGAGCTAGAAGACCCGGTGGCCCCCATCCTCGGGAGAGTTAGGTGTAAATTAGACGTCTTGAGGCTTGTTGTTGGATGACTTAGTAGAGCGTTGATATCGCCAGCTTTCACAGCTAGGTTGCTTAAGAGGCTCGCTGAGAGGTCTGGCAACATCATCAGCGCCGAGGACGCTCTACGACTAGTTGTGTGCGAGTATAGGAGTGCCGGTTTAGATGTCGAGGCTTACTGGGAGGATCTTGAAAGAGCTTTAGGCGTGAAAGCTGGCGAGATCGAGGGCTACGCCGGCGAGTGCATAAACTTCGAGTGAAGCTGGGAGAGGCTTGTTGCAGAGCTCGACGAGGCAGAGCTCGGTGTCCTCGTCGAGGAGCTAAGAACACTAACAGGGATCGCCGGAGAGCCTTCAACGCTAGCCATCGAGCTGGAGACTAGGCTAGACATCGTAGAGGAGCTTCTCGAAGCTAGAGAAGCTAGAAGGCTTAGTGAGAGGCTCACTAAGGCAGCTAGCTTGATAGTAGACTCGATACTCCACAGCCTCAGGTACGTGAAGAACTTCTCAGTGGGAGACATTGACCTGGGGCTACACTGCTGGGATGGTAAGAGGTACCGCGAGTGTAAAGGGCTCATCGGCAAGCTCATCGAGAAGCACCACAGCCTGCTAGGGCTTGGAGACTGCGGCGTCAAGCTCACGTCTCTTGAGAGAGAGGTGGTTAGGACGCTAGAGCACAGGACTCGCGAGCCCCTCAAGTACGAGTCTAGCTTGATAGCGTTTGAGAACTACGTATTCGACTGGGATACGTTAACCTGCACACCTCACAATCCCAGCAAGCTGGTCTTTCACTACATACCGCATAGAGTGGACGTGAGTCTACTTAGCGCTCTACTGGGAGCAAGCTCTATATCGGAGAGTGTTGTCGAGAAGCACGCTCCTAGAACGCTTAAAGCTTTCAAAGACTGGGTTGGTGATAAGTGGATCTTGCTGTTTGAGATAATGGGCTTCGTGCTCTATCCAAAACCATACAAGAAGGCTATTCTGCTAGTAGACGCGGAGGGTAGAGAGGGGGACACTGGCAAGAGCACTTATATCAGGTACTTGCAACTGGTGCTCGGGAGGGAGAATTACTCTTCAATACCACTACACGCTCTAGTAGACTTGGAGAAGAGGTTTATAGTTGCAGATATCTATAGAAAGCTAGCTAACTTCTACGCTGACCTGCCCGAGAGGGCTATCAGCGAGATCGGCCAGTTTAAGGTCTTGACAGGCGAAGACGCCATCACCATCGAGAAGAAGTTTAAAGAGCCGTTCACATGGCTACCGTACACTAAGCACATTTTCAGCGCCAACAAGCCCCCTCCAGTCGCCAAAGCTGACACAGCCTTCTGGAAGAGATGGCTCGTGGTCAAGTTTATTGGTAGCTTCAAGGAGCCTATCAGGGAGTTCGAGAAGACCCTGGTAGGAGAGATCCCCCAGGCCGTAGTCATAGGGTTAGTTGCTTTCTACAACGTGTTGAAGAGAGGCTCTTTCAGCTTCGAGAACACCCCAGAGGATGCTAGACACAAGTGGATGAGCAGGTCGGACACCGTGTACGCATTCATGGAGTGGCTCAAGTCTAGCGGAGCGCTAGTTGAAAACCCTGCTGGTAGGGTCACAGTAGACGACCTGTACGAGCACTACGTGAAGTACTGCGACTACGTCGATGTCGAGCCGGTGGAGCAGAGGCGCTTCACGATGAGGCTCAAGGAGCTGGGCTACACTATAAAGAAGCCCAAGCACTGCTCGACGCTGTGCGGCTACAGCCTGAACGGGGAAAGGCTCAGAGAGCTACTAGAGAGGCTACACTCTGAGGGTGAATCAGGTAAATCAGGGAGGTAACCCTTCCCCTGTATATTTCTCGCGATCAATGCAGTACGCAACAAAGATATTATAACAAAAAATGTCACTTTTCTGATTCACCTGATTCACCCTCCTGTCCGAGGCAAAGGCTCGCATCTACTGTAGATATGGGCTTCGCGGGGGTTTCGAGAAGAAGCGAGAGCCAGCTCGCAGACCCGGAATTCGGGGTCAATGGGGCAGTCATGGATATTCGCCAATAGCCTTAGGCGCGCCCATCCGTCACTTTAACTTTCACCTTCACCGGGTTGAATCGGGTTGATGGGGTTACCCCATCGCTCGATCTTGGGTTGCCCTGTAAGCAATTGATTCATAGACATCAAGGAGGGGTTCCTCACGATTAATATTAGAGCTGATGCCGCCTCCAGACTTTCAATTCTTTGTATTGGATTCCATCCCTGGCACAGCCCCCGGCACCGGGGCTTTTGTATGATCTTTCAATTCTTTGTATTGGATTCGGCACCCATGGTGAGCGGGCTCTCGAGCGCCGTGTACACGTTCGCTTTCAATTCTTCATATTGGATTCTGCACTTGATCGTTGATTTAGTTCTTTGAATTAGCTTCACTCTTTTATGGATATGGAGGCGGGTTTTTAAGTGTTTTTCATGGTGATCATGGGCTCTTGATCAAACGCGTTCATGTCCGATCGTTCATGGCTTGTCCCATGAGGGTCATGGGACGATCCGAGATCGATCCGTCGTGAGCAGGGTCGATCAGGAGCCCATGATCACCATGAAAAACACTTAAAAACCCGCCTCCATATCCATAAAAGAGTGAAGCTAATTCAAAGAACTAAATCAACGATCAAGTGCAGAATCCAATATGAAGAATTGAAAGCGAGATACCCCATAAACTAAAAGCTGTCGAGACGGTGAGCGGAATCCAATATGAAGAATTGAAAGCTCTGCCGACCACGAGCACTACCGCCTTGCCGTCGTTTACGCAGAATCCAATATGAAGAATTGAAAGCAACCTCTTCGTCACTCAACTCGCGGCCTAGCTCTTTCTCCAGGAATCCAATATGAAGAATTGAAAGTCTTTCATCTTACTGTAGAAGTGTTGCAATATCTTTATGGAATCTAATGTAAAGAATTGAAAGCTACATCTCTACTACTTTTTTACCTCATGCACGTACTCAAACTCGACGTGTGAGGTGTGAATGGGCTCGAAGATCGTTTACACCATCGGCTATGGTGGTTGGCGCCTAGTCGACTTTGTGGGTGTCTTGAGGGGTCTCGGCGTCGAGGTTGTCGTGGATGTTAGGAGGTGGGCTAGGTCTAGGAGGCTGCCAGAGTACTCTAGCGAGAGCTTGGCGAGAGCTCTTAGAGAGGCTGGTCTAGACTACGTGTGGATCCCTGAGCTAGGGGGCTACAGGAGGTTCGGCGTGGATGTCGAGGACTACGGTGTGGCGAGGTGTTTCGAGTCTGAGGGGTTCAGGGCCTACGCGACCTACATCACTAGGCGTGGCGACGTCAAGCTACATCTAGAGAGGCTCGTGGAGATCGCGAGCTCGAAGGTGGCGGTGGTCATGTGTAGAGAGAGGGTCCCATGGCTCTGTCACAGGAAGATACTCTCAGACTACCTAGTGGCCAGGGGCTTCAAGGTGCTACACATCCTAGGCCCAGGCAGGGTAGTCGAGCACAGGTTGAGCAGGTGCGCCGTGGTTAAAGATGGCGAGCTAGATTACGTCTAGAGCTCACTTTATAACCCTGCCCTTAACCTCTCTCAACCACTAAGGGGGTGACCTCCTCAGCGAAGTACTTGACGAGCAGCGCTGTGTTGTAGACGTCGTTCAGGTCTAGCACCTCGACTGGGCTGTGAATGTACCTAGTCGGCACAGAGACTGTGCCGGCTGGGACGCCCTCCTTGTTCAAGGCTATTATGCTCGCATCTGTGGTCCCTCCAGCAGCCGCCTCGAGCTGGTAGGGGATCTTGTACTTCTCGGCAACGTTGATCAGCATCTCGACGATCCTCGGGTGGGCTATCAAGCCCGTGGCGCCCCTGCCATCAGCGATCTTTATGGCCGGCCCCTTGCCGAGCCTAGTGCACCACTCAGCCTTAGAGACCCCGGGCACGTCGCTGGCGATCGTCACGTCGATCGCTACAGCGGCGTCTGGGGAGATCGCGAAGGCGGAGGTCCTAGCGCCCTTCAAACCAACCTCCTCCTGCACCGTAGCCACGAAGTAGACGTCTACCTTCGGAGAAGCGATCATCTGGGCAGCCTTGATCATCGCGACCAGGCCAACCCTGTCGTCGAAGGCCTTCCCCGTGACCCTGTCACCGAGCATCTCAACGACATCCCTATCGAACACCAAGATGTCTCCAACCCTGACCCCAGCCTTTTCTACCTCCTCTCTGCTCGAGGCCCCGATGTCTACGAAGAGCTCTCTTAACTCCGGAACCTTCTGTAGCTCTTCAGGCTTAGCTACGTGCGGCGGCTTGAGCCCGATGACGCCTCTAACGAGCCTCCCATCCTTAGTCCTCAAGACGACTCGTTGGTAGATCAACGCTCTCTCGGGTAGCCCGCCTATCGGTAAGACCCTCAAGTAGCCCTCGTCCTCTATGTGGGAGACGAAGAGGCCGATCTCGTCCATGTGAGCGGCAATCATCAGTCTACCCTCACCAGTAGACTCCCTCTTAAGCCCAACGAGGTTTCCGAGCGTGTCAACCCAGAGCTTGTCGACATAGGGCTCTATAAGCCTAGTTACAACCTCTCTAACCTGATCCTCTCTACCACTAGGTCCAGGGATAGAGGTCAACTCTTTGAGCCAACTCAGTAGCTCAGACCTCCAGCTCATAGAGCACACCGTGCATGTAGAATGTAGGTCCGGGTATATAACGATAATATAGCGATATAGCTTACATATACATACGACCGCGTCGTGGGATCTGTGGTGGCTGGTGGGTTTTGATCATTGCAAACACTTAGACAGCGTCTTCACTCTTTACGACTAGGTCGATCGAGCGAGACTGTTTAGCCTCACCCCTTTCCATTCAAATAGGGTCTCGCAACTTTCTAACGGTAAACCGAAGTCATGGAGGCTCTATCGACGGCACGCGCGTCTATAAACGAGAGAATAGTAGAGACCTTGAGAGGCGACCTCGCTACTTTATAGTCAGCTACGCGATTGAGATCTTGCCTAGTGACAGCCCCGTTGCAGTGTCGAAAGCTATCGCCTTTGCCCAGTTAATCTTCAAATATACTTTATCTCCGGAGTGTAGTGTATACTCCTTTACCGTCTTTATTTTAATCAAAGTGTCATCTACGAGTACATTAATGATGTATTCTGGACCTAGAGACTCGATCACGTAGACTACGCCCTCTAAATCTCCCTCTTCTCTACTCACAATCTCTATATGCTCTGGCCTAATTCCTATATAGATCTTGTTTAACCTTTTGAAGTATTCTTTAGACTCTTCAGGTAATTTCCTCCTAAAACCTGGACACTCAAGTACATCACTAACTCTACATTCCAGCAGGTTCATTGGTGGTACTCCAACAAAAGTCGCTACGAAGATATGTTTGGGGTCATCATAAATTTCGCGAGGAGATCCAATCTGCAATATACGTCCCCTATTCATAACAGCCACTCTATCGGCTAGCGATAGCGCCTCCGTCTGATCATGCGTCACGTAGACAGTGGTTATACCTAGATCTTTCTGTAGTTTCTTGATCTCGGCTCTAACCTGCAGTCTAATAAGAGCGTCGAGATTGCTTAAAGGCTCGTCCATGAGCCATATTTTCGGCTCTTTAACAAGCGCTCTAGCTAAAGCTGCTCTCTGCTGCTGACCACCACTAAGTTGTGTAGGCTTTCTATCTAAGAGATCGTCTATTTTAAGCATCTTAGCAACATTAAGAACCTTCTCCTCTATATCTCTCTTGGTAAGACGTAGCTTACGTGCTCTAACGACGAGCGGGAAGGCTATATTTTCAAAGACGGTCATGTGTGGGTAGAGTGCATAGTCCTGAAAGACCATCGCCGCGTCTCTTTCTCCGGGTTCTAAATCTGTAACATCAACGTCATCGATATACACCCTGCCCTCATCAGGGGTTTCAAGACCAGCTATTATTCTAAGAGTAGTTGTCTTGCCACAACCACTAGGTCCTAGTAACACTATAAACTCCCCTCGATCCACTTCTAAGTTGAGGTTATCAACAGCAACTACATTACGAAACCTCTTAGTAATTCTCCAAAGTTTAAGAGAAGCTCCCTTCATCTTTTAACACCCCACGCCGCAACGCCCTTCATGAAATACTTGTTAAAGACAGCATATAGTATTACTGGCATAGACATAGATATAACAGATCCTGCTGTTAGTAAGCCCCAGTCTATGTGGTACTCCCCTTTTAACATTACAACTTTCTGCGTTATGACTTGATTTTCTCTACTAATTAGGAATACAAGTGCATAAAATAGGTCATTCCAGACCCATGTGAACTGTAAGAGGGCAGCCGCTATCAAGCCAGGAACACTGAGAGGTAGAACTATTTTGTTAAATATTCTGAAATCAGACGCTCCATCGACCCTTGCCGCTTCAATAAGACTTCTAGGTATGAATTTAAAGTAGTTCCTTAAGAAAAACGTGACCCACGCTATGCCCCAAGCGCTATGAAGCAAGATTATACCTTGTATAGTGTCGTATAGTCCTAAATTGCGATAAAGGAAAAAGAGAGGTACTACTGTTAATTGTTGCGGCACCATCATTATGACAATTACCAGTCCAAAGAGCAGAGGCTTTAATCGAAAATCTAGATTTGAGAAGGCATAAGCTGCCAAGGCGGCTGCGATCAACGGTATTAGAGTACTTATGGAGGCTACTATTAGGGAGTTTCTATAGCCTGTAGCTAAATCGTAAAGGGGGTTCGTGAGAGCTTCTATATAATTTCTCAGAGTCAAGGAATCTACGTTAGGAATTCTTAACCACCCTTCTGTGACTACCTCTTTATATGGCATTGCAGAAACCGCTACAACACCTATATAGGGTAGTGCCCAGGCTAAAGCTAGCGTCCACACTATTAAGTTTATCAACATTGTTCTAAGTAGTTTGCCCCTCAATCCTTTAACCACCTCATAACTATTACTATAAACGGCGCTACTATGAGCGCTAGTATTACGGCGACTGCAGCTGATTTGTAGTAATCCAGCGCTCTAGCAAAATAGCTATACATTACTAGCGCTAGAACGCTCGTTGAACCACCAGGGCCCCCTCCTGTGGACGCGTAGACTACATCGAATATCTTCATGTCCCATAAGGCTGTCATTACGGTCACTATTACAATTGCAGGTCTTAGCTGAGGTACTATGACTTTTAAGAATATGTGTCGCATTGAGGCTCCAAAGACTCTTGCTGCGTCGATATGGCTTCTTGGTATGCTCTCTAATGCGGCTGAGAACACCGTTATAGAAAATCCTAGCCAAATCCACAACGAACCCAATATTAAAGCATAAAGAGCTGTCGATGGATAGTTAGTCCACGTTTTAGAAAGAGCCTCAATGCCCATAAATGAGAATATAGCTGGTATTATCCCCACTACGTCATCAAACATAAACCTTATTATGAGACCTCCCACAACTGGCGGTACTACCATGCCTAGAAATATGATCGTTCTCACTAGGGCGCTTCCTTTTACATAGTATTTGAGTATAAATGCCAATATTAGACCTAAGAGTATCGTAAGTGGTACGTGGATCAAAACCCATACGAGATTATGTATTAATGCGCCCCACGGCGGTGTAGGAGTAAAGCTCCTGGATACTAACATGTAAATTGGATTAATAGACGAGATCACATCTATGTAGTTGTTAAGATTGAGAGAACCGGTGTTCTTATCGTAGAGACTATAGTACACGGTTGCAACTATAGGATAAACAACGAATATGGTCAGTAATGTGAATGGGAAGAGTAGGAAAAAAATTAATCTTATTTGCTTATTCAAACGCACTATTTACCCACCCTTAATCCGGGGGTGCTGAGTTGTTAATATGTTTAAAATCTCGTCTAACTTGTCTGGGTTGGCCCACAGGAGCTTCATCTGGTCCCACCATAGTCTCTGCCAATCCCCACCCACAGTGTCATCTAAGTCAGGGAGTATTGAAAGTCCTAAGTCTTTAACCTTCTTGTATACATCCTGCATAGGTGCCCATAATCTCCCTGGCTCTGCTTTAACCCATGTCGGGATCTTACCAGCTGGCGTGGAGGCGTGAACCACTTGACCCTCCGTTATCAGCCACTTCACGAATTCTAAGGCCACGTCTTTATTAGGTGTATACTTTGGCACAAATACGTAGTCTGTGCCTCCAACAACACCTTTGCATCCTGGTAGTGGGAAGAAAGCTATGTCACCCGCGTCTGGTACCATACCAGCTATCCACGTCCCCATAAAGTATAAACCGTACTCGCCTTTCCACCATAGTTCGATAGCTGTAGTCCACTCAATGGGCTCGCTAAAGTAACGATTCTTAATTAGTGGAACTAGGTAATTCTCAAACACGCTTTTAATCTGCGGATCAGTGAACCTGACTTTACCCTCAATAAGATCTAAATATGCTCGAGGACCTGCGAAAGTTATTATAAAGTGCTCAACTACATCATCAACAGGCCAGCCAACACTATCTCCTACGACGATCGGGTTCTTAACGCCGCTGATAGCTTTGATATTATCTAAGAGGGCTTTGAATTCGTCCCATGTTTTAGGTTCGGAGAGCCCGTGCGCCTTGAAGAAGGATTTCCTGTACCAAAATCCAGGTTTGAGCCACATAGTGAAGGGTCCCGCGTAGATCTTGCCATCAACAGTAACGGGGTCTAAAATGCCTGCTACGTAATCATCTTTATTGATGTAATTAGTTAACTCTATGACATGCCCTTTCTTAGCCATCTCCGCAATAAACCAGCCCCAAGGCGTTATTATGACATCTGCGGGTGTAGTTTTAGCCTCGAAGTTTAGCGGCAAGACACTAGCTAAATCCTCAGCTCTCATTATAATGTACTCGAATTCAACGCTTGGATTGACCTTCTTATATGCATTTAAAACCTTCATAAAGTACTCAGCTTCCTTGCCAGCCCATGGACCTATAACTCTCAATTTCACCGTGGAGGTGGGGGTGGGTACGCCTGGCCCTGGTTTATAGAGTAGGAGTAGTGTGGCAGTTATCGCTATTATTATAATGACTGCTATAATGATTAAGAGTAGGCGTTTCTCCACACGCACGTCTCGACACACTCTCCATACTATGGTAACTAACGGGTGGGGTTAATAAATGTAATTAACAACAATTAACAACATAGCTTATGTTAAAATCAGAGGGAGAGTGCACTTCGTCTTTGATTTTCAAAAGCTGGTGCTAGAATTAACTAGAGAGCTGGACTAGTGTTTAAAGGCCCTCGCGACGGGGCGGGCTACATGATCCACCGGTTCTTGGAGACCAGCTCTTTGAAGTCTCTACGAGCTCTCTCGAGGGCGAGCTCTATGAGCTTAGATAGGCTAGAGCTCCGCCCATACCGCTCATTCCACTCCTCTACGAACGCGTCCCACAGCTTTAGCTCTAGTATGCGAGCTCTAGCTAGCTTCTTCAAGTACTCAACGATCTCTGGGTCTATCGGCTTATCGTCCATTATTAGGTCTGGGCACTCGCCGATAGCTCCATCGTTCACGTCGATCTCCACCTCGCCATTCTCCTTGACGTGGTACACGAAGGGGTAGAAGCGGCAGACGAGGGGTTTAAATGGGTGCACGGTGCACCTCCCATCGCTTGCGAAGAAGATGCAGGCGTCGTCGCGCCACGCTAGCGCTAGGTACATGTACTCGCCATTGAAAAGCAGCGGTTTAGGGGTCCCCTCACCCCCTTGCTCTCGATGAGCGTCACGTAGTTCTCCAAGTCCGTTACCCCACCGTAGTAGTATAGCCTCCAGAGATTCCTATGCCATGTACCCCGAATTCAGGGGTCCGCGGAGAGTGCAAGGAGGTTTGAGGGGTGGGGGTTTAGGTTGCATCACAGTTTCGAATCATCACATCAACAGTCTACCTGGTGCAGGGTCGCGCTCTCTCCAAGGCCGCTTTCAACCATCACGCCCTAAATTTAGGGTATACGGGTTAATTCTAGCCCGAGACCCCTGGTAGTGGGTCTATGGGTCTACATGGCGAGCCCATGGGTCAACCCCGTCGACCCTTAGACCCGTTCAAATCGACCCATCAAAAATAGACCCGCGTAGACCCATCAACCCTTAGACCCTTAGACCTAATACTGGATACGCCCGAGGGATACGCCTATCTCCGACCCCTCCGATCCAATGGGCCGCGCTCTTGAGGGGTTTGCAGGGCTCTATGTTGATGGAGGAGGCTTTAAGGTCGAGGGGCCGGTTCTCAAATAAGGCCCTGGTCGCTGAGAGGTTCAAGGAGGTGCTGGATGGTTTTATGTTTTGACTGTAAAACCATGCAGATCCCATGTAAAACCATAAAACCATCAAACCATCCAAATCAAACCATCAAACCAGTACTGGACATGCGTGAGAGGCATAACCGTGTCGAGCCTCTGGCCCTCGCTCAGCCCCTGCGCTCCTACTCTCTTCACGACCAGGGCAGGGGTGATCAAAGCCTTTCACACATGCTTGTAAGCGTTGGTCAAGCGCTTGGTCTGAGTCTTGGTCTAGACCAATGCTTAGACCAAGGCAGACCAAGATACGTTGGTCTGAGACCAAGGCGCGCTGGTCTAGACCAATAGACCAGGTCGTTGGTCGAGGCTCTGCGAGGCTTCATCATCGAGCACTTTTCGCTCGAGTTCTTGGCGCGTGGAGTTTCCACTCTACACCTCTTGTTCTAATCCTACCTCAAGTTCGGGGTATGGGGGTCGAAAGGGGTTAGAGAGGGAATTGTTTCCCAACATTTCCCAAGGGTTTCCCAAAGCCTGTTGAGAATTTCCCATTGGGAAACATGGGAAAGTGTGAAAGCCCGTTGTGAAACCCGTTGGGAATTGTGAATTCTCAAGAGCTTGGGAAAGGGCTAATGAGGCTTCTAGCTCGAGCAGTTTCTACGCTTCTTGGTAAACTACCAACGGGCCAATTGGTGAATCATCAACAATGCAATAACCAATCACCAAATGCTCACCAACGGACCTCACCAGCGGGGCATGTCTCGGTTGATCCCATCTATATGACCGGAGTTTATAAGCTCTAGAACAATCTTCAAAGAGTTTTCATCTCTAAACGATTACCACCTTCCTACAAATGTTCACAAATTGCAGGCAGAAAACTCTGGGTTGGTATAATTGATGGGCTTATAAACTTCCCCGCTAGGGAAATACTCAAGCGGATTGCTGAGAAGAGGGATAGTATTTGCAATGCTTTAAAACCTGGAGAGGACGCGCAACGTAAAGTGCTCAGAAAGCTTAGGAGAAGGTATCCGAAGCCTTAAATAGCGAAATGCAGGAGATGACAACCCCCTAAGCTTATATCTACAGTAGATATGAGCTCCTCGCCAACGCCTTTTCGCACTTGATGCCCATCCCAATACCCCGCGGACGCAGCCCCTAGGCATCAGCCGGGATCGTGGTGTAGTTAAGTGCTAATTTATGAGTTGAATTAATGGACTTGATTTCGTCAATGATTTATATGGTTTAGGTGTTGTTTAAAATTCCATAATCACTTCTCAACAGAAACTTGGAAAAACAGAAACTATATGTCGATTAATACGGAGGTTGTGAGACCTATGAATAAGACTAGATGGATTGGGATTGTTTTAGCGATTTACGGCGTTATAGTGCTCATAGGTGCTGCAGTAGCTTGTCCCGCTAAGCACGCTTCGATATCAATGAGCATCTTCATGATACTGACCGGCACAGCATTCTTCCTCCTAGGTAAAGATATTGAGAAGGCGAGAGAAACTAAGTGAAGAAAGCCCATATATTTAAGTATTTGTTTTTACGAAGAGCTTTACAGCCTTTCAACTTACCCTCCTACCGTATTCTCCAGGCTATAAACGCCGGAGATCCCGGGTTCAAATCCCCGCCGCCGCATCTCTTCTACACTCAGAAAAATTATAGAGAAACGTCTTTACGATAGAATGCTTCATCTCTCGAAATAGAAAGATGATCGAAAAGAATCTATTTATCATATATTATAAAGAATGTATCCTCCTTCAGGCGATATCTCTTCAAGCTCTCCAGTCTTAGGGTTAATTTTAAAACCGAGGGTCTCAAGTGCAAAAACGCCGAGAAGCGGCACGGGCGTGTTAAGCTCTGCAATAAATACAGGACCTCTCCTCTCTCTCACCTCGACCTCACCTATATAAAGCTTGACTTCAGAGACCCTTCTATCAGCCAGAGTAATTTTAACTTTATAAGGTGTCTCGATCAATCCAAGCTCTGATATGGTCTCTGGGTCTAGAACTACATAAGTAGATCCTGTGTCAATTAACATTCTAAGGATCTTAGAACCTTTTATGCCGTGAACAATAACATCAGCATATACAAATCCCATATCAATTCCATTAAAATATGTTTCAGACAAAGAATTAAAGTTAATTATTGCT
>Ga0209739_100431_pt1 | contig 17216 bp, 16 predicted proteins | sample JossMetagenome_2_FD_184729 | JGI IMG/M metagenome (GOLD analysis project Ga0209739, IMG submission 184729) | Hot spring sediment microbial communities from Joseph's Coat, Yellowstone National Park, USA - JC3_ASED (SPAdes) (version 3) | ecosystem: Environmental > Aquatic > Thermal springs > Hot...
GGAGGGTAGGGTGTATCTGTGTTTCTAGGTTTGCCACTACTCTTTGCAGTTCTAAAGACAATAAGTCCTAGTTTTAACAGTTCATCTCTGACTCTATACTCGAATTGTCTGCCCTTCTTGTATGGACTGACACGTTTCATATCATCATCCATCAGTGACCGATAAAACGCATAGACAAGTATCTTATTGTAACAGTCGTTTGAGGACATCCCTAGCCAACTCGCTTTCCTCTTTTGTGTAACCCTTCTTTTTGACAAATACTTTGATTAGGGCTTGTTTCTCTACATCTGATAGTGTGATTGGGGTTCTTTTTTCGCCCGGTTTACGTAAACTTTCGACAATCTTGTCTGTAACAGGGTTTCGGGGTCCTAAAGCCCATGTATGTTTTCCTTGACCCCTTGCGTAATGCCAGAGGTAATAGTAGTCGTCTTTGTGGATATAGTATGCTGTTGCTGGGGACCCGCATCTAGGACATTTGAGAACAATTTGTTTTATTCTTTCTAGGTCATTTATCAGTTCACCTTTGTATTCGAGGATAATTTTATCCTCTAGTTTTATCCATCTGAATCCTCTTACTATTCTTGGCATGTTTTTCACCAATGGTATTATGTCATAGTGGTATAAAAACGTATCGTTTCAGTGTTCATGACTATCCCTGTCTTCATTATCAGACTCGTTCACTACAAAAATCGCTAGAGCAATCAGGAAAGTGTATAACCCTACCTTGTAGAGTGGTATAATGACACATCTTACATATATCCAGTAAATCAACTCGAAAAAAGATACCCAAAACAAGACTAGATTCAAAATTCTAATTTTTTCTCTACTAATCAATAGTCACCATAAACGATACAAAAAAAGAAAGAAAAAAAATTTGTTTTTACAGTATGCTTGATAGGATTATGAATAGTATCGTTATTCCACCACCAATGATTGCAAGGATTACCTTTATGAAATCCCAGTTTGGTGGAAACTCTGCAATCACTGTGTCACTTGACCCCTGAAACACGTCATCACCACTGTAATGAGCTATTATGGTAGTCTTTGTCTGTAATGGTGGATAAGACTTTTCTGCGTGTAACTTGAATCTGCCGTCAGTGTCTGTTACAACTGTGTATCTGTAAAGTTCTCCATTCCCAATATCTACCTCTACTTGTTTGAGTTGTAACGGGTTACCATCCTTATCCATGAGGATACCCTCTATGTCAAACAATACCAAAGATTGGTCACGAGATGTCTTTACACTGGTTATCTTTAACACGGTAGGTATAATTTCTGGTTCAACTTTCACGCTTGTCTTATAGTGACTTGGCATGTATGTCTTGTCATTCGTGTAACCACTATAAACCACTTGAATATTGTATGTTTTTTCCTCGTTTCTATCCCACTGGAATATTTGTGTAACAACAAAATATCCATCCTCGTTAATTTTTGTCTGTGTTGAAACATCGTTAATTGTTACAGTTACCTCTCCTTTAGGTGTGGACCCGTCCTCGGCTTTCACGTAACCAGTTACACTAACCGTATCTATTTTTTGATGTGGTAGTCTTATAGTTTTAACATTGACTTCTATCCACGTCTTTACGCCCTTGGGATTGATTACGTATTGTGGGTTTCCCCATGCTTTGCGGTTTTCCTTATCCACAGCTAGCCAATACGCTATTTCTTCATCTACTTTGCTGGCTAACTGTATTTGTCTATCGTATTCTTGTAACATCAGCATGTATGATGTTCCAGTGTCGAATCCCTCTGCTAACCTATACGCAAACGTATATTCAGCATACAAGAAATATTTGAGATATTGGTCTTCTTCTGGGTCATTGCCTTGTCTAGGCTTATCCTCTGCCATAAACCAGTATTCAGTAACCTCACCAATGCCATACGGGACCCCTTGTTCAACAAGCCATGGAACCAACTCTTTACCCACGAGACAACTTACTAAACCAAAAACTATGTTTTTCCAGTTATCAATCAATTGCATTCCTTTCCAGATAAGCGGTTTATAATATTGTCCAGTAGCAGTTGTCTCGTTTCCATGAGAAACGCCAATGATAAGTCTTACATCGGGGTCCTGTATCGCTTGGTTAAACTTTTCTGGAACTGCGTCATCGCCCCAGAGTAATATTGTTTCTATTCCCCTCTTTTTAAGCTCGTTTGAGACCCATCCCCTTAGGAATGGTGACCATAATTTGGTGGCTATTTCATAGTAGGGTGCAACTATTATTGCTTTTACCAAACCACATCACCTATTTCTTTATAGAGACTTTCTTCATTCTAGCAAGTTGTTGAACATAACGTCTAAAGAAATCCTCATCACTCCTAAGAACTTGTGGTAACTCTGAATACTTAACCGCTTTAACCCTACCCTGAAACAATGACTCCTCTGGAGAACTTGTATCAGGTGGAACTATGTAACCAATAATTGCGTTTCTCTTGGATTCGGGCAATGACTTGACATATTCCTCGACCTCCCTGATAAAGTTGTCTTTTGAGAAACTATGTGGCTGCTCAATTAACAATGCAGCCTTGTTTATCAATTCGTTAAATGTCTTTGCCATGATGTGATTCACCCTAGAGATTGTATTTTGTGGATATATGTTTCTTGAAAGACTGCCACTCGCTTGGTGTTATTTCCCCAGTGAGGTATTGTAGATACTTCAAGATAAGGGTGAGGGTTTCTTTTGCTTGAGGGTCAGGAATCATTGGTATTATACCCGCTATTATGTTCTTTGCTTTCTCTACGTCCTCTTTCTTTATCCTGTTTTTGCTATAAAAGTAAGTCACACCAACAATGGTTATAGCATAGACTGTTATCCATACCCATAGTGGTATGTCTATTTGCATATGTTTTTCACCATGAAAACTATATAGAATATGTATTTATCCCTTTCGGTTGCCTTTAACGAAAGATATTTATACCACACTGGTATATTATTATTGGTGAAAAAAATGCCTGAAAAAACGGTGCATATAAGAATACCAATATCACTCAAAAACGAGCTACAAGAAAAAGCAAAGCAAAAGAACGTGGCAATGTGGCAAATAATCCTAGAGGCAATAACCACACATAGAAATGTAAAAGCTGGAAAAATGCAAAGAAGTGAACTTGATAAGATAAGTTGGTATATCTACAAGGTTAGTTCATCTTTTGGTGAACTCAGAGCGAATATAAATGTAGAAAACAGGACTGCTACCCTAGAGACACTTAGACAACTACATGATAGACTAGGGATAGAGGTTTCTGATGCCGAAATAATAGTGAAACAATATGATGGGTCCCACAACAAGAAAAAATCACTAAACGATGTTGGAAAACTTATAGTGATGAGGATACTAGAGAAATACTCTACCCAGTAAAAACTAGAGAAAAAAAATATTTTTTTATTGGAACATTTGTAACAAGTCAGGGTCCAGTTTCTTTTCTCCATTCATTTGTCTGACTAGTTGTTCTATTTCTTCTGGCTTCTTGTCTAACAGGGTCTGTGCAATCAGTGAGTATAGGTCCACAAGGAGGGTCGTGGCAAGCATTTGTCTAGCAAGTAAGTCACTGTTTTGTTTTCTCCATTCCTCTAGACTCCTCTTGAACGCATATCTAACACCACCCCTGAAACCCCACCAAGCCACCCTAAACCTATTTACAAGTCTGTCAAGCATGTTATGTTTACCCAATGCCTATCCAGTCTATATCCAATGTGTGAATACCATCCGTTTGGTTAAAACTTATATCAATTAAACCACTTGTAGTTGAAAGTGTCGTTAATTGAGTTGAATAAATGACATTTCCACGAGAGTCTTTGATTTGTAACGTATTATTTGTAAGACTATACGATAATACATACCATTCCCCTTGTTTAAGAACAAGATTCTCTGTAAGAATCTTTCCACCCCAATTATCAACTACTCTGAATGTAATTGTTCCATCAGGATTAAGTGATTGGAAATCTAAAAAGAAACTAGAACCTATGGATGAGTTTTGAATATATACACTCATTATTCGATTTGGTTTAAATTGGAACATGTCTCTAATCCTGAAGGTTACAGCCACCGTGTTAAAGTTTACCCCATCTAAGTAATATTCAAAACTTGGAACTGTATCGGGATACCCTCTTAATGTTATTATACTGTGACTTATCTTTATTTCTTGAGGAAAATCGACACGCCAAGAAGGTGATTTTATTTCGTCATAAGTTAAGAAATTGAAAAATCGTATCCATCCAGTCGAGGGTTTGTAGTTATCTGGGTTTATTCCACTTGGATATGCCTGTGAAATACCTATCCAATCTATGTCTATTGTGTGAAAGCCATTGGTAAGGTCAAAGTAAATATATGTGTCACTATATGGTGATGATGATAATGATGGAGTAACTTGGGCTAAAATGTTTCCTTGTTTATCTAGTAATTTAACAGTGTTAGTCAATAGGTCATAAATGAATACATACCACTCTCCTTGTTTTAAAGTAATATTTCCAACTAAAGTAGTTCTAGAGTTATAGTCATAGATACTTGTAGTTATTGTCCCATCTGGATTAAGGGTTCCACCATAAAGCGATACATTTACCCATTTTCCCAAAGATTCAATCCAATAATAAACAATATCATAAGGAATATTCCCCGTCACGTCTCTTAACCTAAAAGTTGTCACTACTAATGTAGAATGTAATAAACTATTATCGTATGCAAAATATCCTCCTATATCTTTTATACCTCTGAGTGTAAGCATGTTATCATTTATTTCAAAAATGGAGAGTCGAGAACCACTCCACAATACATTCTGAATTTCGTTTGGGTCTAAGAAGTCATAGAAAACATCCCACCCAACTGGTGCAGGGAAAGGTGCTGGGTCAATATCACTTGGGTGATTCACGGATACACCTATCCATTGTTGTAAAATATTCAACATTAGTTGTAGGTATGTTCCTTGAATCACGTTATCATAGTATAAGAGTAGGGGTTCATCATAGTATAAACCAAGAGACATATTTGGAAAAGACAATGTTGGGATTGATAACGGCATATAACCCACTGGTGTCAATGAGTATTTCGATATGATTTTTGCTATACCACCCGTCCCGGTAGATACCACATACCATCCTCTAATTATTGACTGGTATCCGGGTTTAGGAGAAAAAAGTTGTAGAACGCCATTGGGATAGTTTAATTGGAACATGTAACTATACGTTTCGTATAGTTCTCTAGCTAGGTGACTGTTAATCAATGTATTCGTGTTTTGTAACAGTGATTGTATCGTGACTAATTGATTGATTATTTGATTCTTGTAGATATTCATGGGACCCGTAACATATTGTTGTAAATCATTTCCCGTTATACCCTTAAAATATTGTTTTATTATATCACTCAAGGGATTCGTAACATATTGTCGTAGAATATTCGACAACACGTTTTGGGCTTGACTTTGGATATCATATATCGAGATTGGGTCCCCGTCTTTGAGAACTGGTTTATCGTTTACAAATATGTTATTACTTGCATATAGTGTTGAGGTCCAGATAGGGTCTGCGTATATGTTTTTAGTCCACACGTTTAGGAATCTGTGTATAGGGTCTCCTAATGAATAATAAAGGTCTAACCAAGGTATTATGTCTCCATATAAGTAGCCACCAACAAGGGGTCCGCCAGTTGTTGGTGGTGGTAACGTGTGTAACATGTAGTATAGGTCATCGACGGCATCGACTAGTGCATTCCAGTCTTCTGCAAAGAGTGGAAAGTAATTTTCCTTTTTGGGGACGTTTCTCCAACTCATTATTCCACTCACCTATATTTTTATATTTAGATTATATATAGTTATTTTTTCATGTAACGTAAGCGTCTCAACTGTGCAATCTTTGTCAATAGTTGTATCTCTACGTCACTATAACCAAACTTTTTCAATTCGTTCATGAGCTTGTTCCAGTCATCATCACTAATCAAGCCTTTGCCATAGTCATAGAGTATCTCTGTGACAAGTCTCGAAACTTCATCTTTTACAACTTTCCTTTGGATGTATAGTAACCAGTATTGTTTCTCATCTTCTGATATGCCTTGTTTCTTTGCTACTTTGTCAAACAATGATATTGCCTCTGGAACCAATTCTACGAGTGTGGCAAGTTGCGACACCGTGGGGATATAACTTTTCACTTCTGCCTCTACTTCGGCTTGTGCTGTTTCCTTGTCATATCCAAGCTTTATGAGTTGTTCTATTGCTTCTTGTTCTGTTACTAATCCTTGTTTTACCTTTCTTAGAATATTCTTTGCTAGTATTTGTCTTCTCTGTAATTCTCTGAAAAGCTTTGCGGTCTCTACGAATAGGTCCCGTTCAGCATCGCTTAACTTGAATTCTTTAACAATGTCATCTATGTATTTATTCATTTCTTGTTCACTGATGTATCCAGAACTGAATCTTTGCCATAGTCTGTAAAGGATACTTCTTACATAGCCACGTCCACGTGTAAGTGTTCTATGTGCATTTCTCAATTCCACATACGCCTTGTCAAACGCAGCCATTACTTCATCGTATTGCAATATGAATGACTTTTCTGACCCTATCGCCTTGGCAAATTGTGATAGTTGTTTGTTAAGTTTATCCACTATTTCGTTTATGAATCGTGGTAGATTCTCTGGTGAATCATAGTTGTCTGTAATCATGTTGATTAGTTGTCTCCTAAAGTCTCTAAAGTAGATGTCTGCACGGTCATACAATGCACGCATCACGAGTAACTTTGTCTCGCCCTCTAGGAATCTCACTGGAACTGTAACCTTTTTCCACTCGTATGTGAACTTGTCCGCATTCCAAACAGGGGTCCAAAAGTCAAGTGTAAACAATCCATTAAGGGCTTTCACCATGTTGTCGAATGTGGTGAATCCACGTCTAAATGCATTGATTATCCCCGTCCTGAACACGGTTCTTTCCTCTGTGAGTGCATTCATCATTTCTGCAACTGTAACCATTGGGACAAACCTTGGATTCATTCCCCTAGCTATGACTATTTGTCCCATGACTTGCTCGCTTAGACTTGGACCCGTCGTGACTCTTTGGAATCCAGCAATTTCGCCTACATAGTCTGGAACCATCCACTTATACATCCACCTAGCGTCAATCCTCATTGGAATATCAGCAAGCATGTCTAGGATAAGCCACTTATCGTTTGTGAATCCCTTAATCCAAGACCATGGAGCATAGTCATACCACTTTACATATGTTGCTAGAGCGTAAAGAACACTCTTTGCCACGTCAGGGTTACCAAGAGCATTCAGTTGTATTGGTGGAACTGGTGTATATTCTCTAGCCTTATCAGGTGGTAATATATCACTAATAGCGTTTTGAACATCCTTAAGCTCAGCGTCAGTAGGTTTATACCAGAGTAGCCCCGCCTGTGACCTGTTATAGAATTCCCATATTTTTTCTAGTGGTGGATACTTGTAGTGGTAAATATAGTAAAGTGTCGATATGTCTTTGTAGTATCCCCTCGCTAACGAAATCGCAACAAAATCATCCACGCTTTGGAAAAGGTCTCTAACCATCATTGACGCCAAGTCACCGAAAGGTGGCAATTCGTATAGGGGTCCAAGCGGAATCTTTCTCTCTGCACCAAACCTATCCTTTATCGTAATATAGAATTCTTCAGGCTTTGCGGTATATAGTTTTATGAATGTGTCTGGGTAACCGAAAAAGTCATAATAATTCTCTAATAGATTGAACATATCTTCTGCGGTCAATGGTAATTCTTTATACTCAATTATATATCTTGGAGATGGAGTTACACCCTCTAGTTTAACACTTTTAGAGATTGTCTTTATATATGTTGGTGTCACGACGTTATAACCATAGTATTGGGGTAGGAATCTGACTACCATTCCGTTTACATCTTGTTGTGCAGGTAACTTGAACATTAAATCCCATCCTAAACGTTCCCTGAAGAATCGTTTCCATAACCACGTAGATATGTATTTTAATGGATCACTCCATGAAAAAACAAAGGCAAGACCAAACCATTCTGGTAATGTCAAAGACAATTTTTCCATATACTTAGACATTTGATAGAGAGATGTATTTAACCCAGCCCAGAGTGCATGAATAATTGCTGCACCCGTTTTTCCAAGAGGTATATTCAAAATTGGTATTACCCAACTCTCCGCTATTTTTTCCCAAGCTTTACGTTTCTCTGAACTTAAATGCGATAAGTATCCGAATACACCACTAAGAGAGAATAAGAACATCATTATCGGAAAAACACTCAATAACATGGCATATAGTGTCTCAAGTTCACCTTTCTTTCCTGACATCATCTCTACAAATGTTCCTTCCCAAGACATAATCATATCTCTTAATGGTTTCGATATATCGGTCATAATTTGTTGAAAAACTTTCATGTAACTTTGTATCAAACTCTTTGCATGTTCATAAACATACGAAACTATCTGTGGACCAGAACTGGCAAACCCTATGAGGACATCAATAATCCAATTAACACCTTGTTTAGCCAAATCTGTTAGCCATTTGAATAAACCCTGTAAAGCATTCCATAAAATAGTTCCCACGTCTTGTAACCATTTCCCCAACATTTGCACGAAACTTGAAAGGTCTTTCCAAAACATGTCAGGTTTTGTTATCCATTGCCATATACGTTCAAAGATTGGTTTTACTTTGTCATATATACCCTTGAAAAAGTCATAGACTCGTTTACCCCACTCTGGTAAGGTCTTGGTAAAGAATTCTGGAACTGTTTTCGTGAAGAAATCCCAAAAAGCGGATGGTATCTGACTTAATACATTCCATATTTGTCCAAAAATATTGCCAATTGTGTTTAGAATGTTTTTAAGCCAGTCTGGTATATGGTCCCATATCCACTTCGCTAGAGTTTGTAGAGCATCGGATATAGGTTTTGCTATGTGTTCATAGAACCACCGGGGAAACCACTCTGGAAACTTGAGGATACTATTAATGAAACCTTGAAATGTTACCCCTACTTGTCCTAGAGCTTTTGGAGCTTCTTCTAGGAATTTCTTTACCCAGTCAGGCAAATGTTCCCAGATGAAACTTTGGATATCCCTAACCGTCTTCATTACGAAACTAGGAACATCTTTTAAAGTATCAATTACGCCTTGGAATAATTTTTGAAGCCATGAGACAAGGTCCCCTAAACCTTTCTGGATACTTGTCAATGCGTTTTCGAGAGTTTGAGGTATAGATGCAATAGATGATTGTATCCTACTTATCAAGTCACCTAGGGTTTTTTGGATATTGGTAAAGGTGTCTTGTAGTGTCTTAGCTGCATTGCTGAACAATGTTGATAGTTGTGATGCCCCCGTCTGGAGAGCGTTCACTACATTGTTGAATATGTTTGTGAGCTGTGACTGGACCCGTGTAGCTATGTCACTTACAAGTTTTGATATTGTGTCAGAGAGGGTGGATAGGATGTATGGTATTTGTTTAGTTATATTTGTTACTTGGGAACCCATGGTTTCCAGTGCAGACACTATGTTTTTTATGTAACCTTGTATTGTTCCAATTGATTTGTTTAGAAAGTCTGGTAGGGTTTTGGTAAAGAAGTCTTGAACACCTTGCACGAAACTATTTATTGAGGGTATAACAATTTTTGACAATGTATCCTTTATCGGGGATACGACTTGGTTAAAGACATTGATAATTGTGTTTGTGAATGTGCTTAACGATTGAACTATCTGTGTAGATATCCAGTTGGCAAAGTCACTAATGACACTACTTAACCAAGCTTGGAACTGACCCATCGGGTCAGCTAATCCACCAAAATCCACAAGGGCTTTTTCAAGTGTCTGCGTGTCTAGTTGTTGTAACGATATTCGTTCACCAGTGAGTAGGAAAGATACATCTATTTGACTTATCAGTGACTTGATTTCTTCTGGGGATAGAAAGTCTTGGTTATCCATCAGACCTCGCCACCACGTTTTTGTCGCGCGCGCGCGCGCTCATACATCTCTATGTCACTGAGTAACTTGTTTTTGAAATCCTCTGTGTTATCTGCATATACTTGGAAAGGACCTAATACTTTTCCAGAGTCATGTAACCTACATGTGACAATGTATTGTGTTTTCCAAGGGAATGTTACTTTGTGAACCTCCACTATCTCTACTATATAGTTTTTTACTTGTGCCTTTGTCCCTGACGGTATCTCACTTAATTCTACCCTTGTTGGTTTCTCTTGTGATTCTTCATTCTCTGGATTGGGAACAAGGGGTATCTTGAATGTAGGTGTGATTTTCTTGATATCTTTTCCAGACATACCTATCAAATATAAGATGGAATGATTTTACCTATATACTTTACTATTTATTTAAAAAATACATACTCTATATAGTAAAGAGACATCTAAAAAAATAATTTTATTGTTTTGTAAGGTTTCTTATCTCTACCAGACTCTTTGCTATTTGCTTACTAGCCTTAACCAGAGGACAATTGTTTGCATATGGACACTCTATTGTTCCCAATGCCAATCCTAGGTCTGTGCTATCCATGATTAATTGAGCTAAAAGTTCTTGTAGTTTCTGGATTTTTTCAGGAGCTATTTGAACTTGTGGCTGCACTGGAGTTTGTAGTTGTCCTTGTTGTAACTGTGGATTTACTATTGCGGATTGTTGATATGCAGGTGGTATCATTGTGGTTAGAGGTAGTTGTTCCTCTGTTTCTTGTGTCACATTATTAACTGTGGTTTCTTTACTTTTTCTAGGAGTAGGGGTTTCTCCCATGTTTTCACCAATTCGTATATTTGTTGTAGTTTCGAAGTATTTAAACCAAACGTTTTCCATTTCTCTAGCCACACCTTGTAAAACTCATCCTCACTTAACTGTATTTTCCAATTACGTATTCTGTGATGACTTACCCTATTCTTGTAAACTATCTCTAAAGCTGCATAATAATACTTTACTAGTTCACTTGGACCCGTATCAGGGACAACACGCATGACTAGGTCCCGTATTTGTTCTTGTGCATGTCTATGCACACCATACACATTTATCCTAGGTGATTGTGGAATAGATTGTTTCTCGTTTTCTGGAACCGTGAACAACAATTCAGTGGTCATACTTTGGAATCTTTGTTTTTGTTTCATTGCTCTCCAGAAGGCATACCTCGGACCCGTATTCCTGAATGTGGTATAAGATTCCTCTGGGGTAAAACGTCCAAGCCCTAGTGGTGTGACACCCAGTATGAATCCAAAGCATATCCTATCTATTGTTTGAACAAAGATACCGATATCTCGTGAATCCACCGTTATGTGTATTGTCACTCCTTCTACATTGTTTTGTATCTCCTTTGTCCTGATTGGCGAATAGTTCAACATTGAGAATCCAAGGAAAAACGCATCCCTCATTGTCTTTTCTAGAAAATCTTTCCTCATTAGATAAGTCATTGCCAATTGCTCGTTACCAAGCAATACTGTGTATTGTTTGACTATCCATGGTTTTAGACTTGCTTGGTGCGATAGAGACAACAATACATTAGATTGTAAGGGGTTAAGTTGTATTTGTTGTCCAAGGGTGGGATTTACTGGAACTGTGTCACTTTCCCAATATATACCCTCTCCATACTTTGTAACATCGAATAAAGCCACTTTTTGATACGTGTATTGCCAACTTATCGGGTTAAGTATCCCGTCCTTAAAGAACCAGTTAAGTGTCTGTGTATAGTCTAGTAGTTTTGATGGGTCAAAAGTCAATCCAAGGTCAAACTTAACGTATTCAGAAAAGTCTAGTTCAAGACTAATCTGGATAGGAACAATATAGATACCTGCAAGTATTTCATCTATCGTGGGTAACCTAAACCTAAAGTTCACGTGGAAAATGTCGAAATCAGTGAGACCTATACCGAAATCAGAACTAGTAGTGAGACCGGACAGCATCTCTATCATTGACTCATATATACTATCAAAGTTCAATATGTCATCTATGTCTCTCATTCGTTTCCTTGTGATTTGGGGACCCTCATCCCCAATCGTTTTCTCCAATAATAGTTGTTTCTGTGACTCTACATTGTTACTCGTGTAACTTTCACCTCAAATCATATATCTTATACCAGTTACGAGACGCAAATTGATACCAACACGTATCCGCTGGATAACAACCATGATATCTTGGACTAGAAGATGTATAACCGGCTAGATATAGTATTGTATCTGGGTAAGGGGTTCCAAAGAATCTATAAGCATAAGTATAAACATATGTCTCTAACCAATAACTATTAATCCATACACCATTATATGGAGCCTCAATTATTACGCCCTTGTCAAATATCTTGTAACTATATGTTAATGATTTTGCAGATTGACATACTGCATAATCTGTTACGCCCGCTACTTTATATGTTGGTGAAATAATGTTATCATCTATTCCTTGGAAATTCGCAGTTCTGTATTCCTCAAATGCGGATTCAATTATTTCGAATGTATCACAATTATAACCCTGTGGATTCAATGTATTATAGAAAATTTGGTAAAATGCTGGTGCATTCGTTTGATTGAATGGTTGTCCGTCAATCATGTTCACAACAATAACTCTATGATTATTCAGAAGATTCGCAAGTTCTGTGTTTGATAACGTGTTTATATCATAGTTCACGAATATCATGGAGTTCTCTGTGACATAGTTCCGTGCGGTATTCCAATCATTCGTTGTAAACAAATAAATCGGTTTTATTGGTGGTGTGATTGGTGGAATTGGTGGTTTTCGCAAGTCAATAAGATTGTAACCATATAAACTCGCAAAATCCTTTATACAATTAAATGCAGTATAACACTCATGTTGTTCTGGATGAATTGTGGTATATTCTCCTAGATAAATAATGGTATATGGTTTATCAACTCCTAGGAAACATTTAGATAACCCAAATACATAACGAGAGAACCAATCTCTATTTATCCACACTCCTTCGCCCGGAACCTCGATTATTGTCCCATATCCATATTTTTTATAACTGTAATTACAATTTACAATTTGTGTGTAGTAAATAGCATCAGGAACTTTGTCACCTATATATAAGAGGTCGTCCCAACGTGTTCCATATATACTTGATGCTAAATTCCGTATAAGACAATCATCTAACAAACCCGTATTACAATAATTACCCCTAAATTCCGAAATACAATAACCATTACTTCGAGGTGTTGGTCTTGTATAGAAAATGTTATAAAAAGCCGGTGTATTTTTGGGATATCTATACTGGTTTCTTACTTTTACAACAAACACAATAGGGTAATTTTTGACTAGGTTTAGAATCTCATCACTTGTTACTGTGTCAATGTAGTGTTCTAAAAATATAATAGTGTATCCCGTTATATATTGCTTGGCTGTATTCCAATCGTTTGTATCAATAGTATAAACATTATATTGTGGTGGTGGAATTTCACTTAGACAATCAATTAAAGCATTAATGTCACTTGCAAGAACGGTATCACCACTTGTGACGGTTCGTAAACCCGATGAAGATTCTTTCCCTAACGTCTGGGTTAGTTCTTTACAAACAGTCACCATGGTGTTGTATAGACTTGGTCTGACTGTTTTTCCACTTGTGGGGATGGGTAGTGTCGATAAAATGTTTGCAATGTCATTTAGGGATGGATTTAGATACGAATAATATTTGCATCTATCTATGAAGTCATTTAAGATTTGTTTCCATAACTGACTACTTATTATATCTACGTGGTCTGTTACTTTCTTGTATGACATTGTCTCTATGTCTTCTTTGTGTATCTTTTCTCTATTTTTTCAGCTACCTCGTCTAGAATCTCTATGGGAACACCCCACTCTGAATAGGCATCTTTAAGGTCTTGTTTATAGTCATCCAAGTTGTTCTTGTGTGCATAGTAGTATTTCAGTGCAAAGTCACGTGTATATGCCAATAGTTTACCCAGTGGTTTCCCATGTTTACTCAATGTTTCTTGGACAAGCTTGTTAAGTGCAGTGACGGTTTCAAAGGGAATCTCACTACTCATTTTCTATTCACCTATAATGTTTCTTATCGTTAGAATAAATATATTTTTTATGTTTTCAAAACTATATTTTTCCCTCACATGTTCCGAGTATTCCCTAGCCTTGGCTTTGTATTCATCAAGGTTATCCATCACCGTGTGTAACTTGTCTATCGCTTTCTCTATGTCTATTTCGGGTCCAACACCGATGTGGTAGGGGTTATCCCTGAAAACCCTTACCCATGTTTGTGGTGAAACAAGAAACTCTCGTGGCAAATAGTCTTGCCAAGCCCCACCCTCGCTTGCAATGACTATTTCGTTTCTAGCTAACGCCTCTAAACCGTTTAACTCGAATCCACCACCCCTACTAAAGAGAGGGTAGATGTCACATAGGTCATATAGGTAACGCATACTAGCATAGGATAGGTGTCTCGTTATTGTCAGTGTCTTTATTCCTTTTTTCTCTGTTTCATAAAGAAAAATCGGGGACCTGGTTCTCGTTATGAGTGCAAAGTCATTCCTCTCTTTCGAGAGACGTGACAAAACCTCAAAGACCAAGTCAGCTCCTTTCCTATATTCACTATGCCAAAGAACATAGAAAAATAGGACCCGGTATTTCTCTCTTAGTTTGAGTAGAAGGGGTATGTATTCTCCTAGTTCATTTATGTAGTCTTGTGGTGGGTCTTGTGTCAGGAAAGCATCGTTTAATGCATGTGGGACAACATAGACTGGGACCCTTACCCCGCTCTCGATGTACGCTCCTTGGGAAAAATTCGAGGGAACAATTATTGCGTCTGTAAGGTTACTCATTGTTACGGCATCTACACTTAAACGGTCACTATCCGCTACATCTATGCCTACCGTGTTTTTTGCTCTGGATACTTGTGTCATGTAACGGTCAATGTCTTTACCCGCAATATATAACAGTGGATGTAGAATCATGTTTGATTCAATGTTTGGGGAAAAATTATGGAAAACCGATTCATCTATTGTCTCTACTTTGTAGAATTCTGATAACATAGTTATGTATTGCTCTGCTACATACTTGAAACTTACAGTGTGAAACTTTGGATAGAAATATAGTATTGTCATATATCATACGCTTATTATTTCCTCGAATATCCTCGAATAAAGTTTACTAGAGTCGTATTTCTCTGCGTTTTCTAACGCTTTAGTCCTCATATCCTCGTATTTGCTTGGATAGTTCTTCTTGATGTCTATCGCCTCAATGATTGCATCCACCATTGCTTCTGGTGGAAACTTGTGTAGCTCGAAAAGTATCCCACCACCCCTCCTTGGGTCAGGTGGTAAATACTCAATCTCATTAGTTTGCCACGTTATGTTTGCCTCTGTGTCTGTGAATTCTGTGAGCGGTGGGAACAATCCATGTAGAACCGGGGTCCCCACCGAGTTGGCTTCTATCAAGGGTAAACCGAAACCCTCGCATTGAGTTGGCATGAGGACATAATCCACGCTACCCATGGCAGCTATGACTTCATACCTTGGCTTGGACCCGAATTCCGCTACCTTGAATATTGCTTGGTGTGGTGGTTCACCCTCGATTATGCCTAGAATCGTGTAGTTGTATATTTGTTTCTCTATAAGGATGTCTATTGCCTTAGCTAAGCCATCGAGGTTTTTACGTCTGTGACTACTACTTACAACTAGGAATGTAACCGTATGCGCGCGCGCTGACTCTATACGTTTCCGTAGAGATGGTATTAGTCTCTTTGCTTGTTCTAATGTGGACCTATGGATACCGTGAGGAATAGTCATGATAACGTCTAATCCACGTTTCTGGAGCTTTTCCCTAGTATAACGTGAATTTGCAATGAATTCTACATAGTTCCAAACGGGTTGGTTTACGTGTTCACGATATAGTTCACCCTCGACGGTTGTATACCATGCAATTGCTCCTTGTAGTGTCTTGTTAAACTCATAGTAGTAACTAGCCTTGTCTATCGCAAAAACGGGGTCCATCGGGTAAAAGAATATTGCTGCTTGAACTTTTCCCTTGTAAACCACGTCTGGATATATGTCTGTGAAAACGAGGGGTGTAAAGTTGTATTCGCTTGCTACTAGACTTAGGTCCTCTGCTACAACTTTCAGACTTGGAGCTTTACCCGTAAATATTGCTACCCTTTTCACAAGATATGATTAGAAAAACAAAATAAAAAAAATATTGTTTTTTATATGTGGGATGTGTCTATCGTTTACTATCCTTAGTATGTTGGAGTGTATCCTAGGACAAAGTTGATTACTTTGTCACAGACGGCGGGGTCAGCTCCGTAAGTTGTAACCCAGTATTGTTTCAATCCTAGAGCATACTTGTTCAAAGCACTACCAGATACCCTAAGAGATTCCTTGTAAAGCTTTCTAGCGAGACCAAGGTATTTAGCACGGTCAGGACCCGTGATACCATTTGTGTCGAGCAATCCGGCAATTGCAAAGTCAAGGTTTGCGAATGGAATCAAGCCATCCTGTGCGTTTCCTTCAGCCACTGGCTTAACGGCTGTGAATCTTGCAGAGATTACTGTAGGGTCGAATTTCACATCCCACTTTTGATACCTTCTGGATGGGACACGTGGTGTGGGCATTCAGTTTCACCCGAAATCTAATCTATATAGACATATATAAAATATAAATATGGGTATTACTAACTAACCCTTGGGTTACAATGCCAAAGAGAGACATAGATGAAGAAATGAGTCAGATTGTATTTAGACATGGTGCATACGTATTCGTGGTCCCAAAAGAAGTTCACGAGCTGTATCAAGGTAGAGAGAGACAACTCCTAGAAGAAGTAATAGAACAACTAAGAATCATACTCAAAATCACAACTTACAGACTCAGGGGTTTTGAGCATAGTATAAGGTTTACTTGGCATGGATTGAACCCACGTATAATAATTGAGGCAAAACTTTTCCCTGACGACATAAACCATAAAATAGTTGAGTTACAGAAACAAAGGAGACAAAAATTACAGAATCGGGTTAATAACTATTTGGAAAAGGTTAGGAAATCATAGAAAAAAACATTTTGTTTTTTATACGAGGGATTGGGTTTGTTGTTTTTTGATGTATTCAACTCCCTTTACACTTAGATACCAGATAGGGGTCCTTTTGAAACGATACTTCTTGGTTTTTTCATCTAGGTATTGAACCTGTGTGTATTTTACCTCTACGTAGCCAGCTCCAAGTAACTCTGATAATCTACCTGACAATGAGTTCCCAGATATGTTTATCCCCTTGTTTTTCAAGTAGTTTTCTATTTCTTGCTTTG
>Ga0209739_100432_pt1 | contig 17197 bp, 10 predicted proteins | sample JossMetagenome_2_FD_184729 | JGI IMG/M metagenome (GOLD analysis project Ga0209739, IMG submission 184729) | Hot spring sediment microbial communities from Joseph's Coat, Yellowstone National Park, USA - JC3_ASED (SPAdes) (version 3) | ecosystem: Environmental > Aquatic > Thermal springs > Hot...
TTGTTGACGCCGTGGCTGCCGTTAGGCGTGGTGTAGTGCACGTTAAGGCCGTGGCTAAGGGCACCCTCGAGGTTCACATCGCCCTATTCGACAATGCACCCAACTGGCTTAACACAGTGTTACTGTATGCCTCCTCAGTAATTGACGCATTGGTTTATGAGGGCATTGGCCTGGGCACCATTAAGTACTACAGCATTGGGGTTGAGGCCGAGGAGCTGCCTAGGCTGCCTAAGTTCACTGAACTCAACCCAACCGAGTACTTCACGCTTAAGCTAATCGCCGAGGGTAGGCACACGGCTGCCGAAATCCATGAAGCCTACACCCGGCAATACGGCTCAGTGAGTAGGCAGATGGTTAACGCTGCCCTGGCTAGGCTTAGGGATAGGGGGCTGGTTGAGATGACTGGGGGCGGCAGCACCTTCACCTACAGGCTAACTGACGTGGGCAGGTTGATTGCGGGGTGATGGGCATGGTTAAGGTTAAGTCAATAACCCTCGAGGACGGTAGGCTGGTTCGCTCAGAGTCAGGGACATGGGTTTACACCGGCGCTAGGGGCACGTTCACAGGTTCAACGCCAGCTGAGGCATTGGCCAAGGCCTACGGCGTCAATGTTAACGACGCCGAGGTGAAAATCCTCAGGTTCAGGGACTTCGGCGTAAAGGCGCTAGTGTGCATAGAAGGCATGTGTGAACTATATGACGTCGAGTGTGAGGGTGGCTCCTGTTAAGGCCACGTAATCCACAGCCCCCTCGGCAGGTGAGCACATTAAACACTACTAATGTTCACGTTGATGCACCTGAGGAAGCGCACACCCAGGTTAACACCCCCTCCTCAGCGCCCCTCCCTACTAAAGGCGTCTCAATGCGCCCAGGTGGCATTGAGCTTGCCCGTATTTAACTAAATAAAAAATAAAAATTAGTGTGGGTAATGGACATAGCCTTATATAACCCTGGCTAACCTGGATTACCTGGATTACCCGTGGTTACTGAGGAGGCCGTTAGGGTGGTGGCCGAGTACTGGGATACTAGGCTGGTTAACGCCGTGGTCTCAGTGTTCAACGGCAATTTGAATAACCTGAACATCCTTATCACTGGGGATTCAGGCGTTGGTAAAACCACCTATGCTTATTACGGGCTTAAGGTTGGTTACCTCAAGTACATCATTAAGGATAGGTGTGGGAAGCCCGAGTACAGTGATGCTTATTGCGTTGAGAAGCTGGTTAATGAGGATGTTAAGGATGAAGCCTCACGTTGGGGCAGGACGCCAACTAGGGATGAGTTAGCCTCAATCCGTGCCAAATTCCTCAGGGAGAGGCTTTACGACGCCCTCGAGGAAATTGAGTTCAGCTACGGTTCACTATGCTTCGGCCCCAATTGCACCAGGCCCGACGCCGTTGATGAAAGGCTTAGGCCTGCAATGTTCATCAGCAGTGATGATGTTGATGCAATGAGCCAACTACTAGCCAAGGTCCTCAGGGGGGAGGTTAAACCCCCTAAGGCACTACTCCTAGACGACGCCCTGTACAGGAACCAATACTGGGACCCTGAGTATCGGCGCCTCTATAAGCTAATCAGGGACATCATAGTGCACCACAGGGTAACAATCCCATTAATGATAGCCACGGCAATAGGCAGGAACATGGTTATGAAGGACTTCGTGACGGCAGCACGCAATGTGGATGCCGCGGAGAGGTTCTACACGGTCAGGTATAGTGACGGCACCGAGCACAGGAAGCCCTTTATCCGCTACTGGTGGTGGCGCAAAATCTACATCAGCAGGAGGGAGTTCAGCTACGAAGATAACGGCCCTGGTTACAATATTAAAATCGGCTACACTGTCGATGACGAAGACCTGATACCCAAGGAAGCTGCCTTTAAGATGCCGAAATGGTTTGAGGAGGCGCATTTGGCTAGGCGCCGTGCATACCTGCTGAGGAGCGTTGAGCGTTACCTGGCTGAGAGGAAGGCTGGTAATGAGGTTAAGGAGGCTGAGGGGGCCTGATGTTGATGGATGGGCGTAGGCTTAAATGTGATGATGCCCAATACTAATATGCATAAGGCATTGGGGTACAGGTTCAGGCCACATGTGGTTATGCCTAGGGCAGTTGAGTGCGGCGCCCTGTTAACGGCAGTTATCCTAGCCGAGCGTGATAGATTTACGCTTAACGTTATCAGGGATGACGGCTCAATGAAGATTACCAGTAATCAACTCAGTGAGTTGATAAGCATTAAATGCGGTGAGGAGCCTGGCTCAGTCTTCATCAGTAACGTAATCAACGTGATGCAATACCTGCTGGCCAAGCTTGGTTATCGCCTGGTTAAACGCAACCGTAATCTTTTCATCCACCCAATGCCTGTTCAGGTGGCCGGGCATGATTAAGACCCCTAGCGCTCCATTAACCACCCCAGCCAGGGATGCCTTAATCAGTGAACTCAGGCGCCGCATTTCGGCTATCGCCAATACTCAAATATTCGACGTTAGGGTTGCCCATGACAATGCGGTGCTTGGCTTCCTCACGGCGATTAGGCTAATGGCTGATGACAAAGTCAAAGACTCTTACGCAAAGTACTGTAAGGCTGGGGCCAGCCTCCTCAGTAGGTTGATTAAGGAGAATACGGGTATTGATTTCACGTTTACCTGTGACGCCATGGCTGACCTCGAGGCAGCTAACGAGACCTACCTGAAGTGGGTCTTCAGGAAGCCGAGGGTGGCCACATACTTCGCAATGATAATGCTCGAGACCTTCATTAACGCGGCCTACAGCACACTCGAGGAGAAGACTGCCCCACGTGAGTCAGTTGGCACCAACTGACACCATACCCCCCTTAGCCCAGGCTTAAAACAAATGTTTTTCCACCATCAACCATCCACCATTACCCTACATCACGTAGGGTAATGACCCCCCTCAGCGTAGTCTAATTAGTTACACACCACCACAGGCCACAGCTGCCTGTGTACTACTATAGTAGAATACTCTGAGGGCTCGTTAAGCAAACCCCCAGCAGGACAATTTTCGCCATCATGGTTGAAACTGTACAGTACTGTACAGTATTGTACAGTACTGTACAATAGGCTTATTAAGCCGGCCGTGGTGGTTAGCGTGATGCCCACTCTCAGGGTTGAGTTCATCGGGCGTGTGCACTGGCACAGGTCAAGGACCAGTAAGTCAGTGCACATCTACGTTAAGATTAGGCAGTCACCTGAGGTGGTGAAGCACGTGAGCATGCTGGTTAACAGGGATGTTAAAGGCGTGTTATATATACCTGTTAAGGGGAGTGGTAAAGCTAAAGGGTTAGCAGGAGGTGGTGTGCGTGGTTGACTGCACGCACCCGTATTGGGGCCAGAGTGTCCAATGTAGGCAGGGTAACCAGCCACAGGCTAAGCCGAGTCAACAGGCCAGGCAGCCCAGCCAGCCCAACCAGCATAGGCGTGACGGGCGTGATAGGCGTGGTAACGGTAACCGTGAACGTGGGCTCGACGGCTTCGACAGTGAGTTTGTGAATAAGCCGGTTAGGGTTAGGCTCACTGACGGGGAGCTGAACGGCGTTATTGTTCAGGCTGCCAGATTCTGGGTTAAGCTGAACGTCAACGGCGTGGTGCACTACATCAATAAGGCGTATATTGTTGAAATCATACCACAGCCGGCCTAGGCGCCTAGGCCGTGTAGGTTACTTAAAACCTGCATGGGCATTGTGGGAAAGGCTAAGGTAACCTGCCTTGGAAACGGCTCAACCCAGCCACGGCAGCTAAAGGCGCCCTTCCCTGCATGGTTAAACGGGCGTTTAACCATGCCAATGCCAGGCAGCCCCCTCAGCACGGTTATTGGGTGGTTTAACAGTGCAATTTGTAAAGAAACACTATTTGTGATGCAAACTCGAGGAGGTGACTAAAACTTTTAGTCAACTCGGCGTGCTACACATGCCCGTGGGTAGTATTTCTAAAGTATTACACACACATATCAAGCCAATGAATTTAGTTTTTTATTTTAGCTGAGCCCCTTAAATAGGTAGAAAGCGGTAGTGGGGTATGCATGAAACAATGCTAGTTAATCAAATGAGGAGGGGCGAGAAGGGAAGGGCATGGAGGAGGTGCATTGGCACCGAGGTGAGAGCCAATGCCTGAGCCAGGTAACGCACAGCCGGTTTATAAATCTAATAGTGAAAGTTTAGTTAACGCTGCCAAGGCACTGTATGACTTGGGCTTTAACATAATACCCATTGGCGAGGGTAAGCAACCTGTCAGGGGGTTCAGGTGGGCTGAACCCATTGACACTGGGCATCGCCTTAGCTTCGATGAACTAGCCAGGGCACTCAGGGAGGCCACGGCAGTGGCTGTTAGTGGCGCCTTCCTTGAGAGTAATGACGGTGTTGACTATGTGCCTGTTATCTTCGATATTGATGACGTTAAGGAGGGTGCTAAGATACTTAGCCAGGTCTTCGGCGATGACTGGCTTAAGAGGTTATGCGGCCAATCATGGTCTTTTTGCGGTCTAACAGGTCCCAGGCCGAAGCATAGGGTACTTTGTGATTGTAAGGGGCCAGGGGATGATTGCGAGTGTTTGATTTTCGATAGGGATGTTGAGGGGTTGAGCATTGAGGATGCTATTAAGCAGGGGGCGAGGGAGGTTGATAGGAAGCGGCTTAGCGAGCTTGAGAGGGGCATGTATGTGCTGGCTAGGGTGCCGAGGCAATGCGCGCCTGGCAGTGGCATTGTTAAGCTTAGTGGTGGTGCCATTGAGGTTAGGTTTAGGGGGTATGAGCTAGTGTATGGGAGGCACCCAAGTGGCGTATGGTATCAACCGATACGGTGGGTTGATGGGGTCCTTAAGCCGATAGCAATCAGCGAGGTCGGCGCGGGTGAGCCTATCACATGTAATGAGTGGAATAGGTTACTTAGTTTATTTAAGCAAACCGAGCCTGAAGTCAAGCCTGAGGTTAAGGAGGAGGGTGCCGCTGGTGTTCAGGTTAAACTACCCGAGGCTAAACGCCACCTTAAACCCGAGAAGCTTAAGCAATTAGTGGATTTACTCAAGCCCCTGTGGCCGCTGAGGAAGTCAGGTGGTGAACATATTCACGATATCCTGCTTTACGGCGTGGTTAGTGCAATGAGGTACAGGGGCATTAATTATGAGGATGCCCGTAGGTTTGTTGAGGAGATTGGTAGGTATGGCATCAGCATCGGTGAGGACTCTGAGAAGACGCTTCAGGAGCACCTGAAACAGGTGGTTGACCACATCTATAAAGACCCTGATGCTAAGCCTTGGGGCTTTAAGGCGTTTAAAGAGAATTTCATTAAGTATGGTGGCGTTAATGCCTTGGTTAACGGTGGTGTCATTAAGGGCGCCGAGGATTTTGACGCTTGGTTTGATGAATTCAAGAAGAATATCAGGAAGATACTTGGCATTGCCGCTAAGGAGGTTACCCTCGACCCTGGCCTAATTGAGACTAAGGGGAGGGGTGAATTGCCCAAACCTGAGCGTAGGTTGAGTGAGGATGGGAAGCGTGCACTTGAGGAGCTTCTAATGAGAATATGGATGCTTAAAATGAAGGGTAGGTTTATGCACAATGTGATGACCTACGGCATCGCCAGTTTAATGCGTCGTGCCGGCATTACCTATGAGGACGCCAGGGGTGTGATTGAGGATGTGGTTAAGCTGGCCGTTGAGGAGGGCCTCGACACCGAGGGTGATGCCGAAAAACACCTAGCCTATGTTGAGCATATCTACAATAACCCCATCGCTTACGTTTGGGGGGTTAGGGCGTTTGTCGATGCTGGTGAGTCAATCATAAGGAAGCTTTACGCGGCTGAGCTTCAGAGGAGGGTTGGTGATGTTGATGGTGATGAAAAGTCGACTAAAAGGAGGATTAGGGAGATGGAGCGTGAGTTGGGTAGGGAAATGCAGGCTGATATTGAGAGGTGGCGTGGTAGGGTGGTTAAGTTCATTGGTGGCGCCTTGGCAGCTATGCACGGCCTTAAGCTTAACGTGGGTGTTAGCCTGGCTGAGGCTGCCTTAACCAGGAAGCAACTGGCCCGGGTGGTTATGGCTGTGGTTGATGCTGCCCTGGAGAAGTTTCCACACCTCAAGAATTTCACCGAGCCTGGCGCGGGTGGTGGGGAGGTTGACTTGGGGCTTCACTGTTGGGATGGTAAGCACTACATTGAGTGTGAGGATAAGGTTACGTCATATATCGAGTACATTTATGAGGCTGTGGGCCTCGAGGATAGTGAACTCAAGTACACTTCGATAGCTAAGGAGGTTATTGAGGTGCTTAGGAATAAGACCCGGACGCCCGCTAAGTATGAGCATTTAACCATCGCCTTCGAAAATTGCGCCTTCGACTGGAGGACTTTGAAATGTGAAGAGCATAATCCTGAGAAATTGGTGTATCACTATATTCCCCATCCAATTGACGTTGACCTGCTTAATGAAGCATTGGCCAGGGGTGAGTTAACGGAAGGCTTCGTTAAGGCGCATATTCCGAAGACGCTTGAGGCTTTTAAACAATGGGTTGGTGATAGGTGGATTAAGCTGCTTGAGATTGTGGGTTACGTGCTTTATCCACAGCCGTATAAGAAGGCCTTCCTACTGGTTGATGCTGATAGTAGGGGGCAGGGTGACACTGGGAAATCGACCTTTATCCAACTACTTGAGTTGGTGCTGGGGAGGGAGAATTACTCTAATGTTTCACTTCAGGCCTTAACGGACCCTGAGAGGCGTTTCCAGGCTGTGAAGATACATAGGAGATTGGCGAATTTCTACGCCGACCTGCCTCAGACCGCTGTCGAGGACCTTGGCGAGTTTAAGGTGTTGACGGGTGGTGATGCCTTGACGCTTGAGAGGAAGTTTGGGCAGCCGTTTACCTGGGTGCCTTACACAAAATTCATTTTCAGTGCTAATACGCCACCCCCAATACCTGATGGTAAGGTTGATGAAGCGTGGCTTAAGAGGTGGGATGTCATTGAGTTCATTGGGAGCTTTAAGGAGAAGATTGATGGCTTCCACCTTACGCTTAAAGATGAAATACCGAGGTTAATCGCCCTTGGCATCGCTGCCTTTAACAATGTTAGGGCGAGGGGATTCTTCAGCTTTGAATTAAGCCCTGAGGAGGTTAGGGCAGCGTGGTTGGCTAGGTTTGACACCGTCTTTGCCTTTGTGAATTGGGCGAAGGGTAATAACGTGCTGGTTAGGGAGCCGACTGCCAGGGTTAGGGTTAGCGACCTCTACCCCTACTACACCAGGTATTGCATCAGGAATGAGAAGAACCCAGTGCCACAAAGGACGTTCACCATGAGGCTGAAGAACCTCGGCTTCGTAATCACTATGCCTAAGCACGCCTCAACCATAGTCGGTTATAGACTCGACACCGAGTTAGCCGAGAAGCTCCTGCCACATAGCGAAGCCGAGGAAGAGGGTGACTGGCTAAGCGGCGAGGACCAGGCCGAGGAAAGTGAGGAAAATGAGGGAAACGGCCAGGGGGAAACTACTAATTAATTAATAGTATTTCACAGGGCACCACCCAGTGATGTAGAGAAATACCGGTAGGTTAACCTACCGTTCATAGTTTCCACATAGTTTCCGATGAGGGCTGGCGATATTCCCACAATGAAATCAACCGATTAAACGCTTCATTAACCATAACACAATGAATAGGGAAAGCAATGAAGCCTATTTTAGCTTTAAAATACAGGTAAAACAGATACAACAGGTAAAACTGGTGAAACCCGGCTTATGAACACCTTTCAACCCTTGGGTGAATTAAGGTTACGTAAAAACCCCCTATTTTTTTTCTCTCTCCGCGCCCCGCGCGCTGCGCAACCCCCCTCGCTACGCGCTCCAAAATAGCAGTTTCAAGTAACCTTAATTCACCCAAGGGTTGAAAGGAAGAGTTGAAAGAGGGGTTTCCATAAACTTGTTTTACCGGTTTTACCGGTTTCACCAACATGGGCGTGGTGGTGCTTTGCCTAAGGGCGCCTACCGTTTAAACAATTGATTTCATTGTGGGGATATCGCCAGCTCTCATGCCTGAGAATGTGAAAGCAATGAACGGTAGGTTAACCTACCGGTATTTCTCTGAAATACCCTGTGTTTCTTTGTTATGTGCCATCGCTAGGTTCGCTTAGTGGTGTGTTTGCATCGCTGCCAGGGGGCATGCCTGTCGGCTCAGCGATGCACACCCCTACATCAGTGGCTTCTAATGTTAGCCGTAATGCTTATAAAGGTGTAGCTGTGGCTTCTAATTATGGGGACTCAGGAAACTGAGACACGGGCCCAGGTTAGGGCCTTGGTGGCGCCCCTGGCTGGGGACGGCGCCCTGCTTAAGAACGCCCTGGCCGATGTCAAACCAAGCTACCTGGTCTTGGCTTACCCACGCGGCGCCAGGGAGTTGGCTGAGGGTGCTGCCTCGGCTGCCATGGACTTCGCCAGTTCAATGGGTAGGAACATCGGCGTCGAGTTGGTTGAGGTGCCGGCTATTGGGTTTGTTGATGCCGTGGCTGCCGTTAGGCGTGGTGTAGTGCACGTTAAGGCCGTGGCTAAGGGCACCCTCGAGGTTCACATCGCCCTATTCGACAATGCACCAAACTGGCTTAACACTGTGCTGCTATACTCTTCCTCAGTAATTGACGCATTGACGTGGGAGGGCATTGGCCTCGGCGCCGTTAAGTACTACAGCATTGGGGTTGAGGAGGCCGAGGAGCTGCCTAGGCTGCCTAAGTACAGTGAACTCAACCCAACCGAGTACTTTGTCCTCAGGTTAATCGCCGAGGGTAGGCACACGGCAGCCGAAATCCACGAAGCCCTTAACCGGCAATACGGCTCAATAAGCAGGCAGATGGTTAACGCTGCCCTAGCCAGGCTTAAGGCTAAGGGGCTGGTTGAGATGACTGGGGGTGGCAGCACCTTCATTTATCGGCTAACTGACGTGGGCAGGTTGATTGTGGGGTGATGGGCATGGTTAAGGTTAAGGCCATAAACCTCGAGGACGGTAGGCTAATCCACTCAGAGTCAGGTTGGGTTTACGTTGGCGCCCGTGGTAGTTTCACAGGTTCAACGCCAAGTGAGGCATTGGCCAAGGCCTACGGCGTCAATGTTAATGACGCCGAGGTTAAGATACTTCGGTTCAGGGACTTCGGCGTAAAGGCGTTAGTGTGCATAGAAGGCATGTGTGAACTATACGACGTCGAGTATGAGGAGGGTGGTTCACGTGGCTAAGCTATGCATAGAAATACCCGACGCCCTGGCTGATTGGCTTAGGGAAATCGCCAGGGAGCTGGCCACCACACCCGAGGCATTAATCACCCAGTACCTTTGGCTGCTACACGGCGTCGGCGAGGCCACATTGAGGACTCGGTGTAGGAAGCCACTGCAGTGAGGCCCAGCCCCCCTCGGCAGGCGAGTACATTAAAACCTCCCAATGTTCACGTTGATGCACCTGAGGATGCACCACCCAGGTTAACACCCCCTCCTCAGCGCCCCTCCCTACTAAAGGCGTCTCAATGCGCCCAGGTGGCAGTAAGCCCGGCTGTATTTAACTAAATAAAAAATAAAAATTAGTGTGGGTAATGGACATAGCCTTATATAACCCTGGCTAACCTGGATTACCTGGATTACCCGTGGTTACTGAGGAGGCCGTTAGGGTGGTGGCCGAGTACTGGGATACTAGGCTGGTTAACGCCGTGGTCTCAGTGTTCAACGGCAATTTGAATAACCTGAACATCCTTATCACTGGGGATTCAGGCGTTGGTAAAACCACCTATGCTTATTACGGGCTTAAGGTTGGTTACCTCAAGTACATCATTAAGGATAGGTGTGGGAAGCCCGAGTACAGTGATGCTTATTGCGTTGAGAAGCTGGTTAATGAGGATGTTAAGGATGAAGCCTCACGTTGGGGCAGGACGCCAACTAGGGATGAGTTAGCCTCAATCCGTGCCAAATTCCTCAGGGAGAGGCTTTACGACGCCCTCGAGGAAATTGAGTTCAGCTACGGTTCACTATGCTTCGGCCCCAATTGCACCAGGCCCGACGCCGTTGATGAAAGGCTTAGGCCTGCAATGTTCATCAGCAGTGATGATGTTGATGCAATGAGCCAACTACTAGCCAAGGTCCTCAGGGGGGAGGTTAAACCCCCTAAGGCACTACTCCTAGACGACGCCCTGTACAGGAACCAATACTGGGACCCTGAGTATCGGCGCCTCTATAAGCTAATCAGGGACATCATAGTGCACCACAGGGTAACAATCCCATTAATGATAGCCACGGCAATAGGCAGGAACATGGTTATGAAGGACTTCGTGACGGCAGCACGCAATGTGGATGCCGCGGAGAGGTTCTACACGGTCAGGTATAGTGACGGCACCGAGCACAGGAAGCCCTTTATCCGCTACTGGTGGTGGCGCAAAATCTACATCAGCAGGAGGGAGTTCAGCTACGAAGATAACGGCCCTGGTTACAATATTAAAATCGGCTACACTGTCGATGACGAAGACCTGATACCCAAGGAAGCTGCCTTTAAGATGCCGAAATGGTTTGAGGAGGCGCATTTGGCTAGGCGCCGTGCATACCTGCTGAGGAGCGTTGAGCGTTACCTGGCTGAGAGGAAGGCTGGTAATGAGGTTAAGGAGGCTGAGGGGGCCTGATGTTGATGGATGGGCGTAGGCTTAAATGTGATGATGCCCAATACTAATATGCATAAGGCATTGGGGTACAGGTTCAGGCCACATGTGGTTATGCCTAGGGCAGTTGAGTGCGGCGCCCTGTTAACGGCAGTTATCCTAGCCGAGCGTGATAGATTTACGCTTAACGTTATCAGGGATGACGGCTCAATGAAGATTACCAGTAATCAACTCAGTGAGTTGATAAGCATTAAATGCGGTGAGGAGCCTGGCTCAGTCTTCATCAGTAACGTAATCAACGTGATGCAATACCTGCTGGCCAAGCTTGGTTATCGCCTGGTTAAACGCAACCGTAATCTTTTCATCCACCCAATGCCTGTTCAGGTGGCCGGGCATGATTAAGACCCCTAGCGCTCCATTAACCACCCCAGCCAGGGATGCCTTAATCAGTGAACTCAGGCGCCGCATTTCGGCTATCGCCAATACTCAAATATTCGACGTTAGGGTTGCCCATGACAATGCGGTGCTTGGCTTCCTCACGGCGATTAGGCTAATGGCTGATGACAAAGTCAAAGACTCTTACGCAAAGTACTGTAAGGCTGGGGCCAGCCTCCTCAGTAGGTTGATTAAGGAGAATACGGGTATTGATTTCACGTTTACCTGTGACGCCATGGCTGACCTCGAGGCAGCTAACGAGACCTACCTGAAGTGGGTCTTCAGGAAGCCGAGGGTGGCCACATACTTCGCAATGATAATGCTCGAGACCTTCATTAACGCGGCCTACAGCACACTCGAGGAGAAGACTGCCCCACGTGAGTCAGTTGGCACCAACTGACACCATACCCCCCTTAGCCCAGGCTTAAAACAAATGTTTTTCCACCATCAACCATCCACCATTACCCTACATCACGTAGGGTAATGACCCCCCTCAGCGTAGTCTAATTAGTTACACACCACCACAGGCCACAGCTGCCTGTGTACTACTATAGTAGAATACTCTGAGGGCTCGTTAAGCAAACCCCCAGCAGGACAATTTTCGCCATCATGGTTGAAACTGTACAGTACTGTACAGTATTGTACAGTACTGTACAATAGGCTTATTAAGCCGGCCGTGGTGGTTAGCGTGATGCCCACTCTCAGGGTTGAGTTCATCGGGCGTGTGCACTGGCACAGGTCAAGGACCAGTAAGTCAGTGCACATCTACGTTAAGATTAGGCAGTCACCTGAGGTGGTGAAGCACGTGAGCATGCTGGTTAACAGGGATGTTAAAGGCGTGTTATATATACCTGTTAAGGGGAGTGGTAAAGCTAAAGGGTTAGCAGGAGGTGGTGTGCGTGGTTGACTGCACGCACCCGTATTGGGGCCAGAGTGTCCAATGTAGGCAGGGTAACCAGCCACAGGCTAAGCCGAGTCAACAGGCCAGGCAGCCCAGCCAGCCCAACCAGCATAGGCGTGACGGGCGTGATAGGCGTGGTAACGGTAACCGTGAACGTGGGCTCGACGGCTTCGACAGTGAGTTTGTGAATAAGCCGGTTAGGGTTAGGCTCACTGACGGGGAGCTGAACGGCGTTATTGTTCAGGCTGCCAGATTCTGGGTTAAGCTGAACGTCAACGGCGTGGTGCACTACATCAATAAGGCGTATATTGTTGAAATCATACCACAGCCGGCCTAGGCGCCTAGGCCGTGTAGGTTACTTAAAACCTGCATGGGCATTGTGGGAAAGGCTAAGGTAACCTGCCTTGGAAACGGCTCAACCCAGCCACGGCAGCTAAAGGCGCCCTTCCCTGCATGGTTAAACGGGCGTTTAACCATGCCAATGCCAGGCAGCCCCCTCAGCACGGTTATTGGGTGGTTTAACAGTGCAATTTGTAAAGAAACACTATTTGTGATGCAAACTCGAGGAGGTGACTAAAACTTTTAGTCAACTCGGCGTGCTACACATGCCCGTGGGTAGTATTTCTAAAGTATTACACACACATATCAAGCCAATGAATTTAGTTTTTTATTTTAGCTGAGCCCCTTAAATAGGTAGAAAGCGGTAGTGGGGTATGCATGAAACAATGCTAGTTAATCAAATGAGGAGGGGCGAGAAGGGAAGGGCATGGAGGAGGTGCATTGGCACCGAGGTGAGAGCCAATGCCTGAGCCAGGTAACGCACAGCCGGTTTATAAATCTAATAGTGAAAGTTTAGTTAACGCTGCCAAGGCACTGTATGACTTGGGCTTTAACATAATACCCATTGGCGAGGGTAAGCAACCTGTCAGGGGGTTCAGGTGGGCTGAACCCATTGACACTGGGCATCGCCTTAGCTTCGATGAACTAGCCAGGGCACTCAGGGAGGCCACGGCAGTGGCTGTTAGTGGCGCCTTCCTTGAGAGTAATGACGGTGTTGACTATGTGCCTGTTATCTTCGATATTGATGACGTTAAGGAGGGTGCTAAGATACTTAGCCAGGTCTTCGGCGATGACTGGCTTAAGAGGTTATGCGGCCAATCATGGTCTTTTTGCGGTCTAACAGGTCCCAGGCCGAAGCATAGGGTACTTTGTGATTGTAAGGGGCCAGGGGATGATTGCGAGTGTTTGATTTTCGATAGGGATGTTGAGGGGTTGAGCATTGAGGATGCTATTAAGCAGGGGGCGAGGGAGGTTGATAGGAAGCGGCTTAGCGAGCTTGAGAGGGGCATGTATGTGCTGGCTAGGGTGCCGAGGCAATGCGCGCCTGGCAGTGGCATTGTTAAGCTTAGTGGTGGTGCCATTGAGGTTAGGTTTAGGGGGTATGAGCTAGTGTATGGGAGGCACCCAAGTGGCGTATGGTATCAACCGATACGGTGGGTTGATGGGGTCCTTAAGCCGATAGCAATCAGCGAGGTCGGCGCGGGTGAGCCTATCACATGTAATGAGTGGAATAGGTTACTTAGTTTATTTAAGCAAACCGAGCCTGAAGTCAAGCCTGAGGTTAAGGAGGAGGGTGCCGCTGGTGTTCAGGTTAAACTACCCGAGGCTAAACGCCACCTTAAACCCGAGAAGCTTAAGCAATTAGTGGATTTACTCAAGCCCCTGTGGCCGCTGAGGAAGTCAGGTGGTGAACATATTCACGATATCCTGCTTTACGGCGTGGTTAGTGCAATGAGGTACAGGGGCATTAATTATGAGGATGCCCGTAGGTTTGTTGAGGAGATTGGTAGGTATGGCATCAGCATCGGTGAGGACTCTGAGAAGACGCTTCAGGAGCACCTGAAACAGGTGGTTGACCACATCTATAAAGACCCTGATGCTAAGCCTTGGGGCTTTAAGGCGTTTAAAGAGAATTTCATTAAGTATGGTGGCGTTAATGCCTTGGTTAACGGTGGTGTCATTAAGGGCGCCGAGGATTTTGACGCTTGGTTTGATGAATTCAAGAAGAATATCAGGAAGATACTTGGCATTGCCGCTAAGGAGGTTACCCTCGACCCTGGCCTAATTGAGACTAAGGGGAGGGGTGAATTGCCCAAACCTGAGCGTAGGTTGAGTGAGGATGGGAAGCGTGCACTTGAGGAGCTTCTAATGAGAATATGGATGCTTAAAATGAAGGGTAGGTTTATGCACAATGTGATGACCTACGGCATCGCCAGTTTAATGCGTCGTGCCGGCATTACCTATGAGGACGCCAGGGGTGTGATTGAGGATGTGGTTAAGCTGGCCGTTGAGGAGGGCCTCGACACCGAGGGTGATGCCGAAAAACACCTAGCCTATGTTGAGCATATCTACAATAACCCCATCGCTTACGTTTGGGGGGTTAGGGCGTTTGTCGATGCTGGTGAGTCAATCATAAGGAAGCTTTACGCGGCTGAGCTTCAGAGGAGGGTTGGTGATGTTGATGGTGATGAAAAGTCGACTAAAAGGAGGATTAGGGAGATGGAGCGTGAGTTGGGTAGGGAAATGCAGGCTGATATTGAGAGGTGGCGTGGTAGGGTGGTTAAGTTCATTGGTGGCGCCTTGGCAGCTATGCACGGCCTTAAGCTTAACGTGGGTGTTAGCCTGGCTGAGGCTGCCTTAACCAGGAAGCAACTGGCCCGGGTGGTTATGGCTGTGGTTGATGCTGCCCTGGAGAAGTTTCCACACCTCAAGAATTTCACCGAGCCTGGCGCGGGTGGTGGGGAGGTTGACTTGGGGCTTCACTGTTGGGATGGTAAGCACTACATTGAGTGTGAGGATAAGGTTACGTCATATATCGAGTACATTTATGAGGCTGTGGGCCTCGAGGATAGTGAACTCAAGTACACTTCGATAGCTAAGGAGGTTATTGAGGTGCTTAGGAATAAGACCCGGACGCCCGCTAAGTATGAGCATTTAACCATCGCCTTCGAAAATTGCGCCTTCGACTGGAGGACTTTGAAATGTGAAGAGCATAATCCTGAGAAATTGGTGTATCACTATATTCCCCATCCAATTGACGTTGACCTGCTTAATGAAGCATTGGCCAGGGGTGAGTTAACGGAAGGCTTCGTTAAGGCGCATATTCCGAAGACGCTTGAGGCTTTTAAACAATGGGTTGGTGATAGGTGGATTAAGCTGCTTGAGATTGTGGGTTACGTGCTTTATCCACAGCCGTATAAGAAGGCCTTCCTACTGGTTGATGCTGATAGTAGGGGGCAGGGTGACACTGGGAAATCGACCTTTATCCAACTACTTGAGTTGGTGCTGGGGAGGGAGAATTACTCTAATGTTTCACTTCAGGCCTTAACGGACCCTGAGAGGCGTTTCCAGGCTGTGAAGATACATAGGAGATTGGCGAATTTCTACGCCGACCTGCCTCAGACCGCTGTCGAGGACCTTGGCGAGTTTAAGGTGTTGACGGGTGGTGATGCCTTGACGCTTGAGAGGAAGTTTGGGCAGCCGTTTACCTGGGTGCCTTACACAAAATTCATTTTCAGTGCTAATACGCCACCCCCAATACCTGATGGTAAGGTTGATGAAGCGTGGCTTAAGAGGTGGGATGTCATTGAGTTCATTGGGAGCTTTAAGGAGAAGATTGATGGCTTCCACCTTACGCTTAAAGATGAAATACCGAGGTTAATCGCCCTTGGCATCGCTGCCTTTAACAATGTTAGGGCGAGGGGATTCTTCAGCTTTGAATTAAGCCCTGAGGAGGTTAGGGCAGCGTGGTTGGCTAGGTTTGACACCGTCTTTGCCTTTGTGAATTGGGCGAAGGGTAATAACGTGCTGGTTAGGGAGCCGACTGCCAGGGTTAGGGTTAGCGACCTCTACCCCTACTACACCAGGTATTGCATCAGGAATGAGAAGAACCCGGTGCCACAAAGGACGTTCACCATGAGGCTGAAGAACCTCGGATTCATAGTAACCAGGCCTGGGGACGTCTCAACCATAGTGGGCTATAGGCTCGACACCGAGTTAGCCGATAAACTACTACCGCACAGCGAGGCCGAGGAAGAGGGTGACTGGCTAAGCAGCGAGGACCAGGCCGAGGAAAATGAGGGAAACGGCCAGGGGGAAGCCACTAATTAATTAATAGTATTTCACAGGGCACCACCCAGTGATGTAGAGAAATACCGGTAGGTTAACCTACCGTTCATTGCTTTCACATTCTCAGGCATGTGGGCTGGCGATATTCCCACAATGAAATCAATTGTTTAAACGGTAGGCGCCTTAGGCAAAAGGCGCCACCACGCCCATGTTGGTGAAACCTGTAAAACCGGTAAAACTGGTTTATGGAAGCCCCTCTTTCAACTCTTCCTTTCAACCCTTTGGTTAGGTAAGGTTAGGTAACGCGCGGGTATTGGAGCGCGTAGCGGGGGGGCGCGCGCAGCGCGCGGGGCGCGGAGAGAGAAAAAAATAGGGGTTTTTTACCTAACCTTACCTAACCAAAGGGTTGAAAGGTGTTCATAAGCCGGGTTTTACCGGTTTCACCAGTTATCTTTGTTTTACCTGTATTTTAAAGCTAAAATAGGCTTCATTGCTTTCCCTATTCATTGTGTTATGGTTAATGAGGCGTTTAATTGGTTGATTTCATTGTGGGGAAGTCGGAAGCCCTCATGCCTGAGAATGTGGGGGCAATGAACCCTCGATATATCCACCTGTTTTTCTCTGAAATACCCTGTGTTTCTTTGTTATGTGCCATCGCTAGGTTGGCTTAGTGGTGTGTTTGCATCGCTGAGCCGACAGGCATGCCCCCTGGCAGCGATGCACACCCCTACATCAGTGGCTTCTAATGTTGACCGTAATGCTTATAAAGGTGTAGCTGTGGCTTCTAATTATGGGTGAAACCCAAGCCCAGGTTAGGGCCTTGGTGGCGCCCCTGGCTGGGGACGGCGCCCTACTTAAGAACGCCCTAGCCGATGTCAAACCAAACTACCTGGTCTTGGCTTACCCACGCGGCGCCAGGGAGTTGGCTGAGGGTGCTGCCTCGGCTGCCATGGACTTCGCCGGTTCAATGGCTAAGAACCTCGGCGTTGAGTTGGCTGAGGTGCCGGCTGTTGGGTTTGTTGACGCCGTGGCTGCCGTTAGGCGTGGTGTAGTGCACGTTAAGGCCGTGGCTAAGGGCACCCTCGAGGTTCACATCGCCCTATTCGACAATGCACCCAACTG
>Ga0209739_100433_pt1 | contig 17175 bp, 12 predicted proteins | sample JossMetagenome_2_FD_184729 | JGI IMG/M metagenome (GOLD analysis project Ga0209739, IMG submission 184729) | Hot spring sediment microbial communities from Joseph's Coat, Yellowstone National Park, USA - JC3_ASED (SPAdes) (version 3) | ecosystem: Environmental > Aquatic > Thermal springs > Hot...
TGAGCGACGAGGAGCTTGTGGAGCTCTACTCGAACGCCCTCTTCACCCTGTTCCCGTTCACGCACGAGCCCTTCGGCTACGTGCCCGTTGAGTCAATGGCCTGCGGCACCCCAGTGCTCACCTACGCCGCCCAGGGCCCCGGGGAGACGGTGATCCATGGGGTCACGGGCTGGCTTGCGAGGGACGAGGGGTCGCTTGTCGACATGGCTGTCAGGATATGGAGGGAGGGGTACCCGAGCGACATGAGGGCCAGGAGCAGGGAGAGGGCTGAACAGTTCGACGCCAAGGTGATAGCTGACAGGTGGCTTGAGGTCCTGAGGGGGGTTAAGGGCTAAGGCCAGCGACCTCCTTGAACATCCTGACGTACTGGGGGACCACGACATCCTCGCTGTAGTTCCTTACTACGGCATCCCTACCCCTCCTGCAGAGCTCAAGGTACCTGTCCCGGTCATTGTAGAACATGTTGTAAAGGTCAACGAGCTGCCTCAGCGCGCCGTTGACGCCCTTCGCCAGGAGGAGGGGGAGGCCTGGGAGCCTGTGGGAGGGGATGTCTGAGGCTATCACGGGCGTGCCGCTGGCCAGGGCCTCAAGGACGACAAGGCCAAAGTTGTCAGCCCTAGTCGGATAGATGACGGCGTGGGCTGATGAGTAGAGGTCGACAAGCCTGTCCTCGGGGACGAAGCCGAGGCTCTCAACGCCGTCTATCACCTCGCCCTCCCTGCCGCCGGTTGCGAGGGACCTCGCCTTGAGGCCAAGCCTCCTGGCCTCCCTTGCCACGGCCGTGAAGACGTCAAAGCCCTTCTCATAGATCCTCCTGCCCACGAACAGGACCTTGAACTCCTCGTCCTTGTCCCTTGTGGGCCTCCAGCGGCTGACGTCAAGGAATGGGAGTATCGCGTAGGGCCTCCTGTGCCTTATGAAGCTGACAAGGTGAGGGTAGGCGTGAACAGCCTCAAAGCGCCTCAGCTCAAAGTTCATGAGCCCGCGGAGGTAGTAGGTGTACATAGCCCACGGGCCCAGCCTCCTGAGGAGGGCTACAGAGCCTCCCCTGAAGAGCTCGGGGTCCTGGGCCTCGGGCAGGAGGAAGTGCGAGTGGATCCCAGCGACCTTCGGCGCCCTTACCCTCAGGAGGGCGAGCGTGACGAGGGGGAAGTAGGTCACGTAGGCGACGTCAGCGTCAATGTCAGGCGTGAGGCCCTCCTTGTATTCAACGCCCGGGTCGAGGAGGCCCCTCACGTCGACGTCAGCCTGACGCTCCAGCGGCAGGGAGTAAACCGATACCCTTAGCCCGCGCCTTGACAGGCCGTTGGCCAGCCTCGCTATGAACTTCTCCCCGCCGCCCGAGTACGTCAGGCTGTGGTTGTGGATCAGTGCAACTCTCATCAATGCGGCCTCAAGTCAGGCATTTAGGTCGCCGAGACCATTTTACGTGTTATGCGACGCGCTATGCCATCCTATTGATAGCTAAGTAACTGATGACAGCGCTTTACATGTGCGTTTAGAGACCTAGGGCGAGACTCGTAAGTGAGCGTTCACTCCCTCTTAGCGTAGATGTAGCCAAGGCCACGGTAGGTGTGCTGGACCTTAACCCTGTAGCCTAGCCCCCTCAGCCTTGAAGCTATGAGCTCAGGCCCCTTGTCGCCAATTATGTGGTACTCCATCTGGATCCTGTCAAACCTCAGGAGGGCCCTGTCGTCGGAGCCCAGTATCAGGTCGTACTCGCAGCCCTCGCAGTCGACCTTTAAGGCCGAGCCCTCCTCCACGTCGTACCTGGAGACAAGCGTCCTCAGGGATAGGATTGGGACCTTGACTCCCTGCTCTGCCTGAATTAGCGGCGTCCAGCCGCTGCCGCTCGCCGCTACGCTGACCTCGCCGTCGGAGCTGCCGCAGCCGGCGTGCAGGAGTACCACGTTGTCTAGCCTGTTGTTAACATAGATGTTCCTGTAGGCCACCTCGAACAGGTTAGGGTAGGGCTCGCAGGCTATCACCCTCTTGGCGCCCCTTAGTACAAAGTATATTGCGGTGTCGCCTATCGCAGCGCCGACGTCAACAACTGTCCTGCCGCTAACGTCAAGCCAGGCGTAGTCCTGGTCAAGGAACACGTCATGTATGCCTGTCAGCCACGCGCCCTCTAACACCACCGTATCCCTTACTGCCAAGGCCCACCCTTGGGGCCTGCCCTCGTGCTGCGGGCTCAGGAGCAGGAGGTCCCTGCCGCAGCAACGTATAACAAAGCCGTCGTCAACCTTCCTCACCTTGCCCCTGTAGTGGGGCACCCTGTCAAGCGCGTAGTATATGGCCTCAGAGGTGCTCCTCAGGAGCACGTCGCCGTGCTTGAGCTTAGCCTGAATTGGGAACCTGTCCCCTAGGACCCCCCTGATGACCTCGAGCCCGTTTCTGTAGGTCAGGGCCATGCCCAGAAAGACGCTTGCCCACCTTAGGTACCATCGCAGGGAGCCTATGCCCGACAAATAGCCGCTCACCTTTAGTTACTTGAGGGCAGGCGCCAGGCCCTCCTGTGGCCATCAAGGAGCGAGGCCAAGGCCAGGGCTAACAGCACATAGACGGGCGCGTTGCCGTAGGCCGGTACCAGGTACCATGGCACCCTTATGGGCGGGTACTCGCCCGGCACGTACGTGTTAACCCTTATCGTCAGGTTGCCCGGCACTACGACGCTTGAGTTAACAGTGAGGGTCTCCCAGGCCGCCCTCTGAGTTACGTTGGCCTTAAACGTCAGGGCCTGCTGCGTTGGCCTCTGGGAACTTATGGTTACAGCTCTGCCAAGCAGCGACACAGTTATGTTCGAGCTCACGTTGGTTGAGCTTAATGGTCTGTCGGTTACCATTATCAGGTTCAATGTGCAGTTGAGCTGCCTCACGAGGGCTGAACCGTTGTAGAGCAGGGCCTTAGGCGCCCCAGGTATATATGTGCAGAGGGCCTGCCACGGCGTGGTGGGCATGTTAACTATAACGTAGTAGGTGCCCGGCCTAAGGGTCACCTTGGGGCTGGTGACTATTGGCGTGGCCCACGAGTGAGGCAGGCACCACCACGGCTGTCCGAAGCTGGCGCTCCACAGGTAGCCGCTCCTGTTCGTAGGGACGGGAGACCTTGAGATCACCAGCTGTCCATTCACTAGGCCGCTGGGTCCCGAGCCGAAGACTACGAGGCTCTCTATCGTGACAGTCTCATTGACTGTGACCGGCTGCACCAGGTACTCAGAGCTGTTAAGGAGGGCGAAGTAGCCTGGCAGAGACCCGCAGATCAGGCCCAGGGGCTGCTGGAGCACCTGAGGCAGGTCACTGGTGACGTACTCTATGGTATGCAACGGAGTATAATTGACGCTTAGGTTGACCTTAACCGGCCCAGCAGGTAGCAGGATCAGCGAGTATTGGTGAGAGCCCGGCGTTATGGGCATTAACGTCTCAACGGCCGTGTAGTTGAGGCTATGGAGCCTTATGAGCGGTATAGGCGGGCGATCTGCAGGCATGTAATTGCTTATCGTAACCGAGAGCTCGCCAGACAAGGGCAGGCCCGAGCTTTGGTTAATGCTAACCACAAGAGTCTCTTGGTAGGAGCTGCCCGTGAGGTTGGCCCTGTAGGTCAGCGGAAGCTCAAAGGGGCTCTGAGCAACTACTAACGTCACTGTCTTGTTCAGAGCGGTTGTGGAGCTGTTATGTATAACTAACGATATTGAGACGCTCGCGTTAGCTTTGGCAACCCCGACAGACCTGTTGGTGAACATTATCAGGTTCAATGTGCAGTTGAGCTGCCTTACGAGGGCTGAACCGTTGTAGAGCAGGGCCTTAGGCGCCCCAGGTATATATGTGCAGAGGGCCTGCCACGGCGTGGTGGGCATGTTAACTATAACGTAGTAGGTGCCCGGCCTAAGGGTCACCTTGGGGCTGGTGACTATTGGCGTGGCCCACGAGTGAGGCAGGCACCACCACGGCTGTCCGAAGCTGGCGCTCCACAGGTAGCCGCTCCTGTTCGTAGGGACGGGAGACCTTGAGATCACCAGCTGTCCATTCACTAGCCTATTGGTAGGCCCTGAGCCAAACACCGTGAGGGCCTCTATCCTCGTTGTCCCACTAATGATTATTGGCTGTACCAGGTACTCTGTGCCGTTCAGCACTGCGAAGTAGCCTGGCAGGGTACCGCATGCAACGCCCTGCGGCAGCTGGAGCAGCCGTGATAAATTGCTTGTGAGATATCCTATGATTTGCAACGGCATATAACTGATACTTAGGTTTACCGTCAAGGGCCCGCCTGGCAGAGTGGTTATGTTGTACTGATGCTGGCCGGGCGTCAGGGGGCCGGTAAGTGCTTCGGTATATTCCTCTACACCAGGCTGATGCTGGCCGGGCGTCAGGGGCAACAGCGTGACCGTCGTAGTGTAGTTGAAGCCGTATGGCCTCTTGAAGGGCCCAACAAGCAGCCAAGCGCCGTCGTTGAAAACGTAGGGCAGGTAGTTGTTGAGATTCGGGTAGTATGGGTACCCAGTTGGCACGAACGGCGAGTACACCTCATATTTAGTGTAGTTGTTCGGCCCGAAGAACGGCACCCCGTGCTCAGTCCAGCCGTACCTAGTTAACGAGAACCAGGGCACGGCTGACGCTGGCACTGAGACCGATTCGTTGGGCGGCACGTAGTCGTTCAGCTGTATGAGGGCCAGGTCATATGGCGTTGTCGCCGGCTGCAAGGGGTTGGGCAAGGGCTCGTGGAAGTAAAGGGCTGACAGGGGCGATAGACCGTTGAGGAGCAGCGTTGAAATGGTCACAGCGATGAAGACTGCAGCAAGTAGCGCCCTCCTGACGCGCGGCCTGAACTTCCTAAGGGCCCATATGGCGGGCACTATGACGGCAGGCGCCACGAGGGCCGTGTAGTAGACCCAGATAACGTAGTAAAAGCTCCACGGGGTCTGCCACATCACGTAAAGCCAAGGCATCAGCAGGAGGTTCTGGGGCTCCGCGAGGTTCAGGAAAAGTGTTGGCAACATCAGGAAGATAGTGCTTTGAACCTTTGTGTGGAGGCCCACTCTTACGTTGTTCACTAGGGACTCAAGGACGCTGGACAGGCTGAGCGCGGCCTGGTGACTTGACGAGGGGCCTGTGTGAGTAGTGAAGTGGAAGATTGCGTTGCCTATGGAGTCTGTTATTGATATCAGTGGGCCAGAGAGCGCTGAGCCCCAGACGTTCTGGAATATGTTTATGGCCCCATGGCTGAAGTAATAGACTAAAAGGAAGTCCCCGAAGAGCCAGGCGAGCGAGAAGGCAAGGGTCTCAATGCCCAGGGCAATTCTCCCTTTGACCTTAAGCCAGTCAAGCTTTGTGACCAATATGTAAAGCCCTATGAAGAAACCCAGCATTGGTGCAAACTCTATGGTCGTCATCATGAGGGTCAGGGAGAGCCAGTAGCCCAGCCTGTTGCCCGTGTAGAGGCTGTAGAGGGCTAGCGCGAAGAAGGGCGCCGTGAGGATCACGACCTCGAAGGGCCCGACCAGGTACGTAGTAGTCCACGGGAACAGGAGGTAGGCCAAGGCGGTGAGCAGGGCGTACCTCCTGTCGTTGAAGATCCTCAGCCCGAGCTTGTAAAGAGGTAGCGCTGGCAGCATCGCCAACGCCGTCTGTATCGTCATAAGTGTGGGTATGCTTGGGTACATGAGGTAGAGGGGGTATACTAGGAAAAGTATAGGCGAAGCGTGATTGTAGAAGATCGTTGGTTCTGCAAGGCTGTCGAAGAGCCTGTGGTACAGCGCTGCAGACGCAAAGGACTGTAGGTAAACGCTCGTGTCGAGGCTTACCCCTAAGCCCAGCTGATAGTACGCCATCATGACGCTGTAAACTATGTAATAAACGGCCGCAAAGTAAATTATCATAAGCGACCTGAAGTACTTGTCCGCAACTACTTGCCTTGCCGCGTCCTTTATGTAGCCGCTGAGCATCATGAGCAGGCCTATCACTAATAGTATCGCTGACGCCCGCAGTACATCGAGGTTGTAGAGCTGTGGCACGTAGTCAGCGAAGCCTAGGGCCCAGACGACGTAGAACTGCACAAGTAGCGCGGCCCCTATAAGCCTCAGCTGCTTTTCCTTGACCTTCATGACTGGCTGTGGCCTCGTCTCACTTGCGGCCTGAGGGATTTAATCCATTATCACACTTAATTGTCAGGGTTCTAAGAGCCTCGTCGAGCCCTGAAAGGGCCCTGGCCTCATGACCTGCGACTCTGAAGGGCGCTAACGGCTGTCATCTAAGCCTGCAGGCTCTTCATGTCCCGCGTCTTGCAACCCTGGCCCATGCCGTCGGCCCAGCAGGGTCGTGCTGAGCTCTCAGGCTAGCGGAGAGGTTGAGGAGTACGCGGGGCAGGAGGGACAGGCCCAGGCGTCCAGCGGACTTGTCGGTGTCCGTTGTAACATCTACTCCGATTGAGCAGTGCCGCTGAGCGCCCTGCAGACACCGATGACGGTGTCTTAAGAGACCCCAAGTGTCTAGTCAAGCGTCTGCAGGCACTCCTAGTAGCTACATGGCCTTACAGGAGGAGCAGGGTCACAAGGACTGTCAGGCCCTTACGGCCTGAGGGGCGAGCGGCGGCCTGGAGACTGGGCCAGGACGTGGTCCTGAGCGGTCGTGAGGCCTCCTCCCATTACCGCTGCCCTTTTCACGTAACCTTGTGTAAAAAAACGCTGAGGGCTGGCACTTACGGGAGGCTGTCCCCCGTGCCTGGGCAGGCCAAGCGCAACTGGGCCCTGCGTCATAGTATGGCCCAGCTTGTAGCCTCTAGTGCCTACGGGGGCCAGACGCCTGCGTCCCTGGGACGCATCTTGGGGACGCCGCTCAACCCGGGCCAGGTGCTCAGGGCGCGCCGTTGTCCCTGGGACAAACCTGGGGGACGCGCCTCCAATGCGCCCATTTGGTCCTGGGGACGCACAAGCATAGGTCCGTATATCTAATTAAATATTAGGACACACACGCACAGGTCCTAAGGGACACATAGAAAAATAGGAAAAGAATTATGGGATAAAAACACAAAACCTGAAAGTTCATGGAGGGCCTAGGTGCTAGCGTCAGCAGCTTCTCCCCAGGCAGTACGGTCCCTAACCTCTTTTCCCCAGAAGCTTCTGGGGAAAAGTGGTTAAGTGCTCTAGCGCTTCAGGTCCTCCTGAGGCCAGCGAGGACCTTCTCAGCTACCTCCACCTCAGTGTAGTGAAGGATGTGGTCAAGGGAGCTGTGGCCCATAATCTTGGCAACGATTGAGGGCGAGTGGCTGAGCCTCAGCAGGTGCGTGATGAAGGCATACCTGAGGCTGTGGGTGTTGAACTCATACGTCCTCCTACAGTACGTCTTGACTGACCGCTTTGGGCTCCTGAGGACTGAGAGCCTGACGCAGGCGGCCTGAGGCAGCTGCCTCCCCCTCCCTCAGCCCCTCAGGGGGCACCATGGTCTTCATTAGTGTGCGAGCGTCCTCTGGTATGTCTCCAGGAAGTCTAGGCCTGCGTCCCAGCCCTTCTTAGTGCGTAGCCCATAGCCCTCTGCCGTTACCTTAGGCTGCAGGCGTACTACATAATGACGCGGCCTGCCGCCCCGCGCTCCTGAGCCGTGTCCCTTGGCCAAGGCTGAGACACTTGAAGGAGACACCTCCTTGGTGTCTCCGTGAACCCAGCACGTTATAGCCCTCGGACTCCCTACCGACGGAGGGCCCATGGTAGTACAGAGCGTTGAGGAGCTGAGGAAGAGGGTCCGGGACGGCTGGAGGCTCGCCAGGGACAGGAAGGGCTTCAAGATGAGGGGGCCGGGAGGGAGGTGGGAGAGGGTCTCAAGGGAGCTGGAGCAGGAAGCGGCTAGGCTCTACGCCCAGCAGAGGGCCGAGAGGAGTAGGGGGCCCAGCGCCTGTGATGAACTGCTCAGGGAGAAGGAGGACGAGTGCCTTGACAGGCTAAACGAGTGCTCCAACACCTACGCGCCCCTGTTGCTCACGTCGCTGAAGCTCGTAGCGCTCCTTGACGTACTGTTTGACGCGCTGGCCCAGGGCAGGCTGAAGGGCCTGCCGGCTATGCCAAAGGAGGCGGAGGCCCTCAGAGCCTACGTGAAGCCCAAGGCTGATAAGCTCTGGGGCGAGATGTATAAGGCGCTGAAGGAGAAGAAGGGCCTCGACGACGATCTCCTGAAGGAGGCCATCATAAACGCTGAGCTCTGAGCCCGCCAACTGCGGTAAGCCCTGAGGCCGCATTATGCACAGATCTATGGGGAAAGGCCATAGTTGCCCACGTAGCAACCCGGCTAACGCCGTCCTGCCTCAGGGCCCCTTCGAGGCTGAACCCCCAGGCCTAGGCCGTAAGTGGACACCTACAGCCGCTCTCGTGAAGAGAAATCCAAGCGCGTTGATGAGCGACCTGAGGGAGGCCTTAGCGTTATGATGTCAAGCCTTCACGGCAACTTTGGCCTGTTGGCCTCTCAGACCTTTAAATCTCTGAAGTCATTTGCGCCCCAGAGAGCACTCTATGAGAGTAGCTATAGTTCACGCTCTGTTCGAGGTGGTCGGGGGCGACGCCAGGCTAGCCCTTGACATGTACAGGGCCCTGAGGGAGCTGGGCCACGAGGTCGACCTCTACACGGCCCACGTGAATGAGGGCGCTTGGAGTGCGCTGACGGGTGACCTGAGGGAGGCCCCGAGACCCATAACCATTAAGGAGCCCTTGGCCAGCAGGCTGGTGGGCAGGGCCCTGGCCCTCAGGTCGATCCTGGCGACCTCAGGCCTTGTGAGGGGGCTTAAGGGGTCTAACCTAGGCTATGACGTCGTTGTGGACACCTACTCCAACGTCCCAATGCGTTGGGTTAGCGCCGCCTACGTTCACTTCCCCACGGCGTTACTCCTTGACTTTCACAGGGCCCACCGCAGGCTGAGCCTTCACGAGAGGCTCTACTACGGGCTTGTGGGCAGGGAGGCCAGGAGGCTTGCGTCCAGTCGCACCGCTGTCATGACTAACAGCGCCTGGACGGCCGAGCACGTGAAGGGAGCATACGGAAGCCAAAGGATCTACGTTGTTCACCCCCCGGTTAACGTCGAGAAGCTGTCAACATTAGGAGGGAACAGGGGCAGGATAGTGCTTACGGTCAGCGGGATATATCCAGAGAAGAACGTCCTGGCTATAGCTGATATTGCTAAGCTTGTTCCTGAGGCTGAGTTCTACCTATTTGGAGCTACTGGCCCGGTCTCAGGGCCTGTGGTCAGGGAGCTGAAGAGGAGGTCTGAGGGCCTGAGCAACTTCCACCTGGAGACTAATGTGCCCAGGAAGAGGATACTTGAGCTCATGTCGCAGGCCTCCGTTTACCTTCACCCTCCCTTCGCTGAGCACTTCGGGATAGCGATTGCAGAGGCGGCAGCGGCTGGCCTCGTGCCAGTGGTCTACAGGGACGGGGGAGGGTGGACGGACATAGCCTCAAGAATTGACCAGGGCCTTGGGTACATCAGCGCTGAGGAGGCCGCTCATATCATTAGGTGGCTGCTTAACGACCCTGGGAGGCTAAAGGAGCTATCATCAAAGGCCAGGGAGGTTGCAAAGGGGTTCAGCTACGAGAAGTTCAAGGAGAGGCTTAACGAGGTAATTAGCTCCCTGAGCCCGGACCTCTCAGCTAAATAGCGTAATCAGCCTGTGCGAGGTTACAGTTAATCGTAGGCCCGTCTATGAGCTTTTACTGCGCCCTCTGAGGATCTGGCATTGGGAGGCCGAGGAGGGACCAGGTCCTCGCTACGAGCCCTCTCAGGCTGACTGGCGTCGCCTCAATGAGAGCTATGTAGTCGTCCGCCCTTAGGACCCTTAAGACCCTTAGCGAGGCCACCATGGCTACGCCGCCAAGGGCTATGTAGAGGGGCAGGAGGGCTAAGCCAAAGCCTGTGACAACCTCAGCTGTAAGCGTGACCGCGAACGTTATAATGGCTGCCGAGATAGTCTTGGCGTACTCCCTAAGGTCAATCTTCAGGAGGCCCAGCGACCTGGCCTTTGGGGCGGCCACGCCAAGGAAGCCCGTGAGCCTTCCCAGGACATATGCGACAGCGGCGCCTGTAGCAAGCCAGCGCGCAATCAACGGCGGGCTCAGCGCAGCTATGACGGCCGCAGACACTATGGCCTGAGTGCCGAGGGTCTTCGTGGCCTTCCTGGCCTGGAGAGCCTGGGTTATGGGCAGGTCGTAGTTCATGGCGGCGTGGCCCACCATGAGGACGGCGAAGGCCTCCCAGTCGTGGACGAAGGCTGGGCCTAGGAGGAGTCGTATCAGGGGCCTGCCCAGGGCGGCCACGAGGAAGAAGGGGGGCACCGTGAGCACCGTTACGTACCTTATAGCTGCCGCCACCGCATCCCCGCTCAGAGCGCTGCTCTCCTCAAACTTGACGAAGGCAGGGTAAATAGCGTTTGATAGCGAGTTGTAGACGGCCGTCTGAAGCATAGCTGAGCTTATCATTATAACTGAGTAGGAGCCCATCTCGGCTAGGCCTATGTACTTCAGGACGAATAGCTTGTCGAGGTTCTGAAGCACAGTCGCTGTATAGTAACCTATTGCCAGGGGAACAGCGAATGAAATGGCTGGGAGCAAGGGCGCCTTGGCCTTGTTGCCAATAATGAAATCAAGGGACCAGTAGGTGCTGAAGGCCGCCGAGACGGCGTCGCCAGCTACCCAGCCAGCTATGAGGCCCGCAGAGCCGAAGCCCGCGAAGAGGAAGGCCAGGCCAACGCCATACCTGACGAGGGCCCAGAGCGCCTGGACTAGGCCCCACCTGCCAAACCTCATCGAGGCCTGAAGGGCCACGTAGGCGTAATTACTGTAGGCGTTCACGGCGAGGTCGAGGGCCATGAGTTTGATCAGCCAGGCATAGCCTGTGACACCATAGTACATCCTTGAGAGGGAAGGGGGTAGGTACCAGAACGCTATGGCTGCTACAGTACTGATTATAAGACCCATTGCGAGGCCCCTGACATATAGCCCCCTTGCCTCCTCATACCTGCCGGTCTGATAGTAGCCAGTTACATATCTGCTTAAGCCAAACGTTGGCCATACAAGGAGGACTATCAGCAGCGTAAAGAAGGTCCCGGTGGCTGCATAAGCGCCGAGGCCTTCAAGTCCTAGAACCCTTACGATTATCAGGTAGAAGACGGCCTGCGAAACGAGGGTTACCGTGTAGCCGCTGAACAGTTTCGCTGCGCCGGCGAATACTCTAGCCCTGTAAGACGTCCAGCCTTCCCAGGCGCTAGGACTATTAGCTCAGAATAAAAGAGCTTAAAGGTTAACGCTTAGGCACCAAGCATCTACTCTTCGTTCAAGGTTTGACGCCTACTACCCTAGGTTAAAGGTGCGAGGGCTAGCTCCTGACCTTGAGTTTTATAAGCTCCTTGAGCACTCCATCAAGCTTTTCTCTAAACATTTCGTAGCTGAAGCCTTTGCAACCTCCCTGGCCTTTGATGATAGCTCCTTTAGCCTCCCAGGGTCGTTAAGCAGCCACCTAATGATATGAGCGGCCTCCTCAGCGCTGATGTACCCAAGGCCCTGGTCAATTCTTGAGGCTATGTCCGTCCACCCTCCCCCGTCCCTGTAGACCACTGGCACGAGGCCAGCCGCAGCGGCCTCAGCAATCGTTATATCAAAGTGCTCTACCAGGGGAGGTGAAGGTAAATTGAGGCCTGCGACATCAGCTCAATTATCCTCTTCCTCGGGACGTTGGTCTCAAGGTGGAAGTTCCTCAGGCTCCTGGCTCTCTCCTCTATAAGGTTGAGGATAAGCCCAGAGGATGAGCTTGTGCTTCCAACCAGATAGAACTCTGCCTCGGGCAAGAGCCTAGCTATCTCTGGGATCTCCGTCACTCTCTTGCCCCAGTCTATCCTGCTCACAGTTAGCACGATCTTTCCATTGTCGCCGTTTAACGATGACAGCTCCTCGACGTTAACCGGGAGTGAACTACGTAGGCCCTCTGATTACCATATGCCCTCTTCACACGCTCGGCTGTCCAGGTGCTGTTCGTCATAACTGGCTTGGTCCTGTCCGCGAGGGCCTTCGCCATCCAGGCTACCAGCGAGTTGTAGGCCCTTTCGCGTAAGCCTAGCTCGAGGCGCTCCACCCTGAGATAATAGGCTGGCAGCTCAGCCAGTGGGAAGTGAACGTAGGTGGCGTCAGCCCACCTGAGGGGCATGCCGACAAAGGTCTGAACTATTAGGTCGTAGCAGGACCTGAGCTTCTCAACGGGTCCCTCTAGGCGTCAAGCAACTAAAAGCGCCCTAAGTAGCTGCGCTTTGCAAAAATCTTACTGATCATAGGTTCCCTGAGGATAATTGGCTCTGGAACATCGCTCATGCCATTAGTTATTACATCCCAGGCCCTCTTATCAAAATAGGCCGTATAAAGATCAACATCATGGCCTAGATCCTTCAAGGCTCTGCGCATCTCCAGGAGTAGCCTCTCGCCCCTCCAGCGATGAAGACGCCGTGTGGACCAGCGCTACCCTCACCGCCTCTTCCAGGGCTAAGGCGTCAAGGCCCTTTAAAAAGATATGAGAAGCCGTGCGTTGCACCTTTAAAGCTGTCAAGCCCGCGAAAAGGCTTGAGACGTAGCTTGAGTAAGCTCTGCCTCTACGGCACTGTGCTGAACTCCGCTGACACTGTTGAGAGGTCCGTAAGGAGCGTCTTCAGGCCTGACGCTGACATCGTCATAACTGACGGGGGCTCAACTGACGGGACCTACGAGAGGCTCCTGGAGATCTCGAAGGACTACAACCTGAGGGTCTACAGGGCCCCGGGCTCTAGCAGGGGCCTGGGGAGGCAGCTGGCTTTAGTGAGGTGCCCCGAGGGAAGCTACACGACGTACTTCGACCTAGACGACGAGTATAACGTTTACTTCCACAAGTCCATAGACTGGGGCGTGGCAACGGGAAGCCTGAGGCCTCTGCCCGGCCACTACATGAGGGAGTACGTGATTTCAAGGGGGGGCTGGAGGGACCTGAACTTCGCTGAGGACAACGAGCTGTGGGCTAGGGTTGGCTTTGACTACTACCTTCCTATAGTAGTTGGTAGGCCGATCAAAACTGTGGGGACTGGCTTAGGCAGGGAGGCCAGCAGGTACTTTCAGGGAATCACGGGCTTTACGAAAAGGACCTTAAGAACATCACTTGACCTCATAAGAGGCCTTGGCCTTAAGCCTATTGATCTCGTAAAACTCTTCGATAAAAGTCGCCTAGCGTTGCTCTTACCTGCTTATGTCATTGCATCGCTTCAAGGCATATATAGATACGATAAATTCCTTAATAATTATGAACTCAACTTCTATAACTCGCTTAAGAAGCTCAAGGACCCAGTCAAGGAGATAAAGGCTGATGAGCAGTACGTTGTTTTCGCAATACCATATAAGGTGGCGTATCACATAGGCGTTAGCTGGATAGATAGGAGGCTCAGGGCCATAGGACTAAGGCCTTATAAATGTAGGCAGATGAACTGGGGAGAGTCAATAGTTGGAGTGAGGAGCTTGAACGCCGTAGAGGCTATAAACGACTATCTTCAGTTCAACCTTTTCGAGGCTCAGAGCTGTAGGCCTCTTGATGCGGCTGAAGAGCGCTAAATGTATTAGCTTCAAGCCATCAAAATAGTAACAGCAAGTAAGGGCGTGCAGAGCGGCAGAGCACTTATATAAAGCTGACTAACTATATTACATTATTACATTTTAGCTTAAGATAATACGTACCGTTATTGACTCCTTAAGCGCCTCGTCCTATATTAAGGAGAAGGAAGCATGTAAAGTTTATAGCAACTTCTAGACCCTCGGCCATTAGGACAACATAAATTGGGCCAGCCTTACATCTCGGTCATAGTGACTGCCTACAACAGGAGGAGGTACCTTCCGTTCGCCCTGAGGAGCCTAGAGGCCCAGATGCTTCCGAGGGACAGGTTTGAGGTAGTTGTCGTCAAGAACTTTGATGACAAGGAGTCTGACGGTATAATATCCAGGAACTGCTGGAAGGACGTATATAATGATGACCCCTACCATGGCAGGATGGTCCTGGCAGGCCTTGAGGAGTCGAGGGGCGAGATTATAACCTTCCTTGACGATGACGACATGTATACTGACAACAGGCTTGAGGAGGTCTATAAGGCCTTCACTTCGTTTAAGCGCCTTGTATACTTCCACAACTCGCAGGCTATAATTGACGAAAATGGGAACGTGCTTGAGAGGCCTTCGCTCTCTAAGAACCTGGCCGGAGGAAGTCCTATAGTCATTGATGTTGATAAACTGCGTGAGCTCGTCAAAAGATATAATGTGAGCGTTGCTGACCTAGTACTTAATAAAATAAGGGTTAGAGCGGATTTCAACAACAGTTCAGTTGCTGTTAGAAGGCACATCGTCGAGTCCCACGCTCAGCTGCTTAAGAGGCTTCCAGCAAGCATAGATGCCTTCGTGCTCGTCAGCTCACTAAAGGCTGGGGGCCTCATGTACTTCACCGACGAAAGGCTGACTCTATACAGGGTACATGGGGAGAACTGGTCCTACTACGTACAAATAGCGAGAAGTAGAAGTAACGAGGCACGCTTAAAGCGGGCCAGGGCTCTCATACTGGTAATCAAGACTTTTGGACTAATAGGTTCTATGCTACTCGATGGTAACATCAATAGATATCTATGTCTTGAGAGGCTAAACAAGGGAGCGCTACTACTTTTGCCGCTGCCGGAGCTTGGCACTCTGCCTCCGGAGCTGAGGCTGAGCCTGTCCGACGTAAAGTTGGCCTTGAGGTGCTATAAGGTTGGAGCCGAGGACTTAGTTGATGTGATCTTTGTCATGGGAAGCGCCCTTCTTAGCCCTCTCCTCGCATCGCCCAGAGGGAGGCTTGTCATAGGCAAACTTGTAGAGGGCGTCGTCGAAGCTCTGACCACGAAAAGATCCCTAAAAAGAGAAAGAGAGAGTGTAAGATAAAAGCAGTTGAACAGAGACATGGTGAACGTCTCGTAGCTGGCCAATATCTGGCCAATACTTTGTCCCTGAGGCCCTCCAGAGCCTTAAGGACAGGGACGTAATAGATTTGGGCAAACGTTGACGACTCGGCCATATACTTTTGCGCGTCACGACGCCAGGAGGTTCATAGCCCTTGGGCCGCTACCAAACGCAGCCAGCTGCGCTGAGGAGAACGTCAACATTAGCGGCCTCACTGACGTAGCCTTCGTAATGGGAAACGCCCTTCTCAGCCACCTCCCTGTGTCGCCTAAAGGGAGAAGTATTATAGGCAGACTTGCAGAGGGCGTTCGTAAGAGCCTGAGAAGGCAAAAATCCTGATAGAGGTAGTGAGCTTACAAGACAGCGTTAAGGTGAAGGCATTATACGTTTTAATCTTAGGTCATCCATGTTATACTGAGCTGAGTTGCTGAGCCCTGCCAAGGTTAAGGAGAAGGCCCTGAAGGCGCTATTCGCCAGGAAGCTTATAGAGAGGGGCTGGCTTAGCGCCCTCCTGGGCTACTTAGCTAAAAGGGACGAGCTGAAGGTTAGGCTGAAGTACATAGATGACGTAACGCTGCGGAGGACAGAATTCGGGACGTTAGTTGCAAATGCGTATTACACCGCTAAGTGCTGTCCACAGCTGCCTACGGAGTTGGCTAAGGCGGCCAGCAGCCTCCTTAAGCCGCAGGAGGCCCTCTATTCACTGCTAACGGCCCTTTCATTGGCACCTTATGCGTGTAAGCTACAAAGGTTAGGCAAGAAGGCCTCAATTAACATAATTCCAGAGGGGGCACGTCTAGAGGTTAACGGCATTTCTGTGGCCTTCAATTTCCATTGTGTAAGTGACGCTCTCGCCGATGTCTTTGTAAAGGGTGAGTACGAGGTCCCTGAGGTGCTCTCAGGCCTCAGGGGCATGGACGTAATTGATGTGGGGGCCAGCGTGGGCGACTCAGCCCTCTACTTCGTCCTCAACGGGGCGAGGAGGGTGATAGCCGTAGAGCCCCTGCCCAACGTGGTCAGATGTGCTGAGGAGAACTTGAAACTAAGCGGCGCTACTGACAAGGTAAAGGTGATAAACGCAGCCCTTAGCAATGAGCCGGTGAGCGTTCCGTGCGACTACGACGTGTCCTCGTCTGGTGGTTTCTCTACGATTAAGGGCAGCGGCCCCTGCAGGGTGCCAGGCGTCACCCTGAGCGACCTACTTGACATGATTGATGACCCATACCTGCTCAAGATGGACTGTGAGGGCTGCGAGGCGCAGGTAATACTTGGCCCCGAGAGGGAGAGGCTGAGAGCCTTCGAGCACATAATATTCGAGACGCACCCTTACATTACTGGCGTCAGCAACGAGGAGCTACTTGCCTCACTTAAAGAGCTGGGGTTTGAGTGCAGGCTTCACATCACGCTTGAACCAAAGCTAGGCCAAAATGTCTACCACTGTAAAACTTTAAGCTAAGACAGCCTAACAGAGCGTTCTGAAGATATGTGCTGCCATGAAGCTGAGCCAGGCCTCACAAGCAATATGGCGTTGTCAGCCTCTATCTGCCTCTCAGGTCCTTGTAGTCGCTCTCCTAATAACTTAAAGCCCATAAGAGGGCCTTTACATGGCTACTATGCGGCACAAGGCTTGCCTAGGCCCTCAGCCCCCTCAGCGCCTCCCCCAGCGCCTCTACGTCCTCCTCCTTGTTAGGGAAGTGCACAGAGGCCCTTACCCCCCAGACGCCCGCAGCACCCCTGGCCGAGACCATCACCCCCCTTGACCTCAGCCTCACAGCCGCCATGTAGTTGTCCCTCAGTCCCCCAGGGACCCTGAAGAGGACTATGCCGCTGGCCTTCCTGGCCTCCGGCGGCGAGAGGACCTCAAGGCGTAGGTCCTCCAGCTCCTCAACCAGCGCCTTCCTCAGCCTCAGAACGGCCTCCTCGGCCCTCTCAACCCCCAGCTCGTTTATCAGCGAGGCGCTGGCCGCCAGCCCCTTCAGGGAAAGGGGAGGGAAGGTTCCGCCGTACTCGAACTTTAGCGCCCCCTCCTCGACCTGCGTCCACCCTGCAGGCGTCTTTGATGGGTCCGCCCAGAAGGCGTCCCACTCCTTAACTGCTAGGCTCAGGTAGCCTGGCCTCGGGGGGCTGAGCTCCTCCACGGCCCTCCTGCTTACGCACAGCGCCCCAACGCCGTAGGGCGCCATGAGCCACTTCTGGGAGCCCACGGCCACGAAGTCCAGGC
>Ga0209739_100438_pt1 | contig 16955 bp, 18 predicted proteins | sample JossMetagenome_2_FD_184729 | JGI IMG/M metagenome (GOLD analysis project Ga0209739, IMG submission 184729) | Hot spring sediment microbial communities from Joseph's Coat, Yellowstone National Park, USA - JC3_ASED (SPAdes) (version 3) | ecosystem: Environmental > Aquatic > Thermal springs > Hot...
GGCTTACAACGTCTTCTGGGGCGAGTTCGTCCACTGCGACGTCGGTACGTGTCCCTACCCCAACCCCGAGGGGCGTTTCCTCTCGATGAACTCGACCTCGACCGTCTTCGACACTTCCGGCGACCCCTCTGCGATGGGGTTCTACGTCGTCGCCGTCGTGTTGGATAAGCACGCCTCGTTGAGTATTTCTGGCTGGTGGTCCTACCAGCTTCCGCGGACTATGGCCTACGTGGTGTCCGACAAGGGCTTTTCGGCGATGGAGTGCTCCACGGGCGGGGGGCAGGTCCGTTCGGTGTCGGGGGTTCTCTCGCCCGGCGTCTAGTCCTCGTGGACGCCTGGGCTCAGCAGACCGTCAGAGTCACCGCCTCCGACGGCCGGCTTGTGTTGGCGGACGTGTCGCCTCAGCGGGTTGCCTGCGCCTTGTGGAGGGCCGGAGTCCTGGCGGGCCAGCGACTCACCTACGCCTTCCACTGGCCTTCCCGGCCGGGCTTCTCTATTTCTCAAGACGTCGTCGACTCCTCCTGCGGACCTCTGCTCTTCAAGGAGGCTTTGGCCTTCGCGGCCGTCTTCGGGCTCAATGCCAAGGAGGCCTCACTCCTCGCGAGGCCTTTCGGCTACAACGTCACGTCTGTGGAGAGGAGGTTCGGCTCTGTCGTCTTCCGCCTCCAGCCCGATTTGACCTACGTGGTGCCTCTCGTCGTCGACGTCCAGCTGGGGGGCCAGGGCCGCCTCCTCTTGGTGAACCCCAGCAACGCCACGGTGCGTTGGGCCGTCGAGGTCCATCTGTCCAACAAATCCGGCGCGGGGTCCCCCAGGGGGCCTCCCGTGGGGAGGTTTGAGGTGGTAGTCCCGCCTCGCTCCGCCAGGGATTTCTACCTCTACGGCTCGGCGGGGGAGGGGGGCTTCTACGTGTTTCGTATAGGTTGCGGGTTTTGAACGGGTCGGTCTCGTGGGGCGGCTCGTCCTTCTACGTGCGGGATAGGTTGGCCACGCAGAACGGCTCTGTCCTCAACTTCTTGTGGGGGCTGGGGGAGCGGGTGGCGGGCGCCGTGTGGCGGGACCGCTGTCTCTCGGCGCGGGGGGCTGGGCGGATGTGGGCGGCCTCTAAACTGGGCCTGGCTGGCGTCGCGACGGAGGCGGACGTCGCGGCGGGGGTCTACTCTCTCTTCGCCACGGGGGGCTCCCTTCTTGGGGTGAGACTGGGCGAGTCGGCGGCTAAGGCGTCCTCCTCGGCGGTTAGGCTCGCCGGGAGGCTGGCTGCGGCCGGGAGGGCCGTCGCCTACGCCGACTTGTTGGCCCACGGCGTTTTGTTGGGCTGGGATGCCTATCTTGAGGTGTCGTCTGGCAGAGCGCCTTGGGGGGAGGTGGCGGACGCGGCTCTCGTGGCGGCCGGCCCCGTAGCGGCGAGGGTTAAGCCTCTTGCGGCTGTCTTGGCGGGGGGCGGCGCCGTGATGCTCTACCTCGGCGAGCCGCTGAACTTGTCGGCCTCCTTCGCAGAGGAGCTCTACGCCGCGGCCTCTGAATACGGCGAGTACGCTGACTGCTTCGTGGCGGGGGCCCTCCAAGCCTTCTCCACGTACGCCCAGGAGGTCGAGGCGGCCCGATGGGTCGGCATAGCCTCCTCCTTTGTCGACGTTGCGTCGCTTCTAAACAACAAACACTGGCTAAGCTATAGACAACTCGCAACGTTGGCGGCCTTCGACTACGAACAACCGGTTCCCGTGTTTAAGATCAGAGAACTTCTGAGGCGTATTAGGGGCGGCATCGATGCGGTTATGTTCGGAAAACATATAGTAGGCGTAAGAGAGACGGGGGACGTGGCTGTTATGAAGGCAAGAGATGACGGAAGGCATTTTGAGGCCACTAGCCTCGAGTTGCAGTCATCGGCGAAGATAAGTAGCGGCGGGGGTTATGAAATAAGGATTTCGATTTCAAAGTATAAGGCTGGCACCGCGAGCTATCTCGTGAGCGAAGTCGTGGATATAAACACCAAGAGACTCGTCGTCGTTGGCTACAACGACGTGTTCACGGCTTTAGCTATCGCGCGCGGGTTTAGGGGCGATGGAGGGGTATATAAAGACCGCGAGCTGTATATTATTAGCTACGACTTTCGATCTCTTATTGATGCCGTCGAAGCTTAACCAGAAACTTTATTATAAATATTTGTCGACGGCGTTGATGCCTGAAGTCGTTGGAGTCAGCACCGCCGCCGTGGGCGCCGAGGTTACTCTTCCAGCGGTCTTTGATAAGAGATGGGATCTGGTACTTGCCGATACCGCTTTTGGAAAAACGGCCTTTGTGCCGTTGCGTTCGGAGGGCTTACGTGTTGACATTTTGGGCACACTAGACGACGGGAGGTTGTTGATGGGAGAGGTTAAGAACATGGAGAATGTGGGCCGCCCCGTGAAGCTTGGCGATGTGGCGGAGAGGGCTAAGGTGTTGGGAGATCTGCTTAGGGACAACTCGGCGTTGTTGAGCGCCTTGGTCTACAACGGCGGCAGGTTGCCGGGCGGGGGGAAGGTCTCAAGCTCCTTCATGGCGAGCCAAGTGTTGATATTTCCAGACCTGGGGAAGATTTTCGGTCAAGGCGGGGTGGAGTTCGTCGTTGTCGCGGCTGACGCGAGAAGGGCCGTGGTGTTTGTGTACGACGTCTCGCTGGACCAGCTACAGGATAGGGGCTTTTTGGATAGGGTGGCTGTGGAGGTGTTTTACGGGTTTAAGCTGGCGGAGGCGCGGGAGCGTCTCTACAGCATTGACGAGGCGGTGAGGAGGGTGGTCGACCGCTACGAGGCCTACACCAAATATGTAGAGTTTTTAAAATCGTGAGGGCCGAAGTTCCCGTCGGCGGGCCGCTTATCGAGTGGCTTCGGGAGGCGGAGGTAGACGTCTTCTTTATGGGGAGCCTTCTGCGCCGGTGGGTGGGGGGCTGGGTTCTGGATAGAGCCGTGGGGCTTTTAGCCACTGTGGAGAACGATGTGACTTGCGCCGTGGAGGCGTTGCGCGTCTACTTCTCTCTGCCCAGCTGTAGGAGCCACGCCCACGTGGGATCCGCCAACGTGAACTCCCCCGACGTTGTCTACTACCTAACGCCTATGTCCGTCACCCCCTGCCCCTTGGTGCAGGTGACGTGTGGCGGGAGGGAGAGGGTGCTGGCGCCGACCTACGCCTACGACGGGTTTACCTTCTCCCCCGGCCATCTGCTCGTGGAGATCGAGGCGGAGGCCCCCCGGTGGCGGCGTCATCTATGGCCCCCCGTGGCGGCCGCGGGGTGGAGGCCGGCTAGACTTCTGTGGCGGGGCGAGGCGGTGCGGCCCGGCGAGACCGCCTCAGTGGTTCAAGACGTTGCGCAGTATCCAGTGCTCTACGCCGGCGCTCTAGGCCCGCTCTACGGCATCGCAGGCGGCCACATACTTCTGGAGTTTAGAGCTCCCGGCGGAGGCGCCCACCTCGGCGAGAGGTTTGTGGTGTATAGGAGGGGTGGGGAGTATCTCCTTATGGAGACTCCTTGGGGTGTGGATTTTGCCTTGAACTTCGTCTTAGGGGTCGTGGGGGATAGGTGGGTGCTTATGGGTAGAGACGGCCTATACGAGGGGGTTTTCCGCAGGAAAGAAGACGGGGAGAGGATAGGCTATGTGGAGGTGGTGGGGCCGTATCAAGACGACGTGCGGAAAATAGAGGGGCCGACGGACTCGGCTCCTCATGTTTTCTGCACGCCGGAGGTTGCCCGGGCGGCTGGGTGTAGGCCTGGGGAGATCCAGGTTTATGAGGACTCCGCTAACTATTTTGAAATCGAGCGTGGGGATTTGGAAACGTTGTGTTGGCCAGCATGTACCTATTAGCTCCCCCCGTCGTCGAAGACGATCATACAGTTTCATGGTACTTAGAGGTCGTTGGAATAGGTTACGTGACGGATTGCGAGCTGTGGAGGGGTTGCAAGGGCGTCCCCATCTACGTGTTAGCAACGAACTGCGTCTCCGATACGCTTATCTTAACTTCAGCCTATGTGGCATATTACCCATTTAAATTCCAGAATTTTATCAATACATTAAAACCTCCGCTTAGCGAGCGTAGACTAGATTCTAACTCGATTTTTAATAAGATGTGGACAAATGCCAGATATATGGCTTATTATCTCCGTCCTCTGTCTGAAAAATATGGCGCATCGGCATACTCAATATTTGAGCCGTTGCGCCTGCCTGGCGGTGGGGCTCTCGTGGGCGAGAGGTTTGTGGTGTATAGGAGGGGTGGGGAGTATCTCCTTATGGAGACTCCTTGGGGTGTGGATTTTGCCTTGAACTTCGTCTTAGGGGTCGTGGGGGATAGGTGGGTGCTTATGGGTAGAGACGGCCTATACGAGGGGGTTTTCCGCAGGAAAGAAGACGGGGAGAGGATAGGCTATGTGGAGGTGGTGGGGCCGTATCAAGACGACGTGCGGAAAATAGAGGGGCCGCCGTATTTGGGCTTCGCGGCTGCGTCTACCCCCGGCTTCCCGCTGTGCAGAGGAGGTTCCGTCAGCTATAAGGGGGTCTGTCTCGACGACGAAGAGATCTTTAGGGCAGTGACCATGTGGCCGATCGAGCGGATTGACGTGTCGACCGCGGCGTCGAGGTTGCAGGATCTGTGTTTAAAGATGCGAGGATGGCCGAAATGAAGAGGGCGCTTGAGGACCTGTTGGCAGATGGGGAGGAATTCGCCGTTTCTTCCACAGCGCTGGAGGGGCCGGATGCCTGGCAGGCTTTCGAGAGGCCGTCTAGAATCGCCGTTGGGGTTTCCGAGTGCACGGTCTGGGCCGCGCACAGCTGGGGCGGCGATCCCCCGCTCTACGCGGCGGCTCCGCTGGCGAGGGCGGAGTGTCTCGCCGTGGAGGCCGACGGCGTTGTCTACACGCCTGCCGTCTCTCTCCGCTCTCTGGTGGGGCGGCCGGAGTTTCTGGGCTTCCTTATCGGGGAGGCGCCCGGTGCGTTTAGATGTAGGCATCTGTGGCCTCCTGCGGTTGCCGAGGGCCGGCGCCCCGTCAGGCTGGTGAGGGGCGGCGTGGGGCTGACGCCCACGGGCGCGGTGAGGGTTTTGGAGTTTCCGGAGGGGTACCCGGCCTACTACACGCGATCTGTTCTCAGGCTGTACGGCCTCGACGGGGGACACATAGCCGAGCCCGTCTACATCCCCGGCGGGGGTGTTCACGTGGGTGAGGAGTTTGGGGTTTTCTTGGGTGATTTTCTTTTGTTGAAGTCCTCCCGCGGCGTCGACTACGCGCTTAACCTGATCCTGGGGGTTTGGAGAGATAGGTGGATTTTCTTGGGAGAAGACGGCCTATATGAAGGCGTCTTTGTGCACACCGGCGGCGAGAAGGGAGAGGTGGGGTACCTCAAAATAACTGCGCCGTATAGAGGGGATGCGAGAGTGGCCGAAGGCCCGCCTGTGATCGGCGAGTTCCTCCCTAGGGACTGCGGCTTCTACTCCCCGCTCACGAGGCGTTGCTACAGCGATTGGAGGCTGGAGGTCGTCAGAAAATGGCCGCTTGAGAGGATTGAGGCCAGCGCCTACGCCCTTGTATTAGAAGAGCTTCTTAACGAAGGCTTGGGGGGACCGCCTCCCTCCGCCACGACGTAGAGGACATCGTAGCTTTTTGTTACCTGTCTCGTTTAGCAGCGTTTAGATGCTGGAGAAGCCCGCTTGGGGGCTGATAAAAAGATATTACTCGCACGCCTCGTCAATTCGTGAGTTATGAGGTCTGGATCAGAAAGGCGTTGAGGTTTAGGGACTACGCCGAGGAGGATCTAAGAAGCGGCAGATACGACTCGGCCGCCTTCTTCGCACAACAAGCCGCTGAGTTTCTGCTAAAGGGCGTGTTGATTAAGCTAACCGGCTCCCGTCCGCTGACGCACGCTGTATCGGAGCTGTTGGCATATCTAGCGAAGACGCTAGAGAAGCCCGTGCCTGAGGACGTGATGAAATGCGCCGAGGCCCTGGAGACGCACTACATACAAGCAAGATACCCAGACGCGCGGCTCAACGAATACAGAAAATGGGAGGCGGAAGAGGCCGTGAAGTGTATGGACGCCGTGTGGGGATATGTTCGAGAGGTGGCTGGAGGCCTTGCGTGAGGTGGCAAAGGCCAGGGAGGAGGAGGCGCGCAGGCTCGTAGAGGAGCTCTGCGGGAGGGCGCTTGCTGTCGCCCTCTTCGGCTCCAGAGCCAGAGGCGACTACACGCCGCTGAGCGACTGGGACCTGCTGGCGGTGGTGGAAAGCGGCGACTACCGGGTGGAACACAGAGGGGTCGGCCAGGTGGTCTGGCTACCGCTGGACAGGCTGAAGGAGGTCCTGGAGTGGTCCATGGTGGTGCTAGACGCCGTGATGGACGCGAAGCCCATATGTGGCGACTGGGGAAAGCTGGAGGAGGTCAAGGAAAAAGTGCAGGAGTACATCAAGAGGAGAGGACTTGTGAGGACAGAACACGGCTGGCTACCCGCCTAGCCATGCGGCGAGCATCATCAGTCATTCGCCTTAAGGACGCCGGCTCAGGGGGCTTGTTGCGCACATAGATCAGCATCCGTTGATGTAGTCAGCTCATGAAGTAAAGAAAGGTGTCAGTAGCATCGAGGGACACGTAGAAAAGCTTGAAACGCACGTGGGAGGTGTGGAAACGCGCATAGAAGAACTTGAAACATATGTAGAGAGGCTTGAAACACGTATGGGGAGGCTCGAGGAGCGGGTTTGAGGGGTTGGCTAGGGGTTTTGTGGAGTCTGAAATGGCTTTCTACGGCTATCAACACGCCTTGATTGATCTCCTCGCGGCTAAGGGGGTTGTGGCGGAGCCGGAGGCTGTGCCTCTACGCGACACCCTGATGGCTCTGGTGCCGATTGCCAAGTCGAGATGTGCGCTGAGGAGGTGAGGAAGAGGCTTATCGAGCGGCGCTTGATATCTGGCGCTAAGTAGATAGTTGAGAGGCGTCTGGCTCAGTGCGCCGTGGGAGGAGGTGGGGCCTTGGGGAGGCCCCCGCGTTAAGATTGCTGGCCAGACGCCGCTCTTTTGATGTAGGCCACCACGTCTTCTACGTCTCTCCTCACCATCTCCTCGCTGGCGTATCTAGACACCTCCGCATCTCCATCAAGGCCATTGTATTGGAACTCGTGCAGGTTCAAGGCCAGCTCGACCATTAGCCGTAGCTCTCTGTCGCCGACTATGGCCGCCACCTCCCGCATCCTAGACGTCGGCATCACGGCGATGATCCACTCCCCCCTCTCTACGACTTTAGTGGGGCTCAGCCTGCGCCTGCCCGGGAAGGCGGCGGCTACCTTATCTCTCTGCGCCGCGGCCACAGCCGCCAAATAGGCCTTGACCGCTTGGAATGCCTTGCCGGCGGCGTTTCGAACAACGCCGTTTTTCAAAAACTCCTCTGCGAGCTCCGCCTCGTATAAAGCCTCCTTTAGGCGGTCTCGCCGGTACTTCTCTAAATCCGCCCAAGGCTTTGAAAGAGAGAGCATGTCAATAACCGCGGGGAAAGATTTAAACCTTCCCCACGCTCCCTGCCACTTCAATAGGCGTTAGGCCACATAACTGCCTCAACCTCGCCCTCCGTAAAGCCGGCGTTTCATAACTAGTCAAGGTAGGCTTCGCCACACCACGGGATTCTCTGATTAAGAGTTCACACCTTTCTACAGTCAATGAGGCGGGTCGGGATGTAGGGCTTGAATCCGTATATCGCTCTAAATTCCCGTGGAAAACTCGCCGCAGGCCACTTCAGCGGATCCACAGGCGGCTGGCACAAGCCAAAATCCTTAATACCCACACGCGACTCCAGTTGCTCCTCGGCGAGTTGAGAAGCCGCGTCGAAGGGCTCTCCCAGAAACAGCGTAACCGCCCCGTCGTCCGCGAGGGCCGCCGCGAGAGGCTTAACCCTAGCCGCGATCGGGTTGCGGCGGGAGGCGCCGCGTCGACGACTTCGCCCAGGGAGCCCTACCCGACGACACGTCTAGATACACCTCCCAGCCCAGAAGGGCGCCGTGAGCCGGCAAGTTGGCCGCGTCGGCGGTGGGCGGCCTGCCAGACGTCTAGGCCCCGCGGCTCTTTTAACTAAGACGGAATAGGTTTTTATTAGTAAGTAGGTTTGGCTATGGGCAAAACGGCGACGGTTAGCATACCCCTCATGGGTGGACGAGGAGGAGCTTAGGAGAATTGTGGAGGAGGTTGTTAAGAGGCTGGAGGGGAGGGTCCCAGTGGAGGAGCTTAGGAGGAGGCTCGGCGTAAGGCCTGAGGATCTAGTCGAGGACTTAGACGCGGTGGACGTGGAGGCCCTCGAGGCGCGGGAAATGGAGAGGCTGTCGCTGTGATGCTGGATACGAGAGCCCCCTTTCAACTCCGGCCGGACGCGGAGGCTCGCGAGCCCGGGAGGCGCAACGGCCCCTCGGGCTGGGGCGCTGGCCGGTGAAGGGGCGCCCCCCTCCTCTTCATGCAAGGCGTTTGGGCGGGGCTCTCCGGCCCCGGCCCAGACGGCGGACGGCCGATCCGGGCCTGCCCCTGGCCCGGCGGGGGCGCCTCTCCTTGTTGCTGAGTTGCGCCCTCTTGCAAGATGATCCGTCGCGCCTTTATGGAGATCTGCGTGTCGGTTTAACTCGCCTTTTCCGCCGTCCGGACGCTCGGCGCATCGGTTCCATATTTGCCTTCGCCGACTCCCCCTCGGCGTGCCGGTTCCACTCGCGGCCTCCCTCCCAGCCGCCTCGGTTCCGCTTGCCCTCCCTCGCCCCGTCCGCGCCCTCGGGCTCGGGACTTGAGGGGCCGCACTTGAGGGGCCGCCGCCGCGGAGGAGGAAGGTGGAATGGAAAACATCTCGCCGAGGCGGCTGGGGGAAGCCGATAGAGCGGGGCCCGCGCGTCCGGCGGGTGCGGGCGTAGTTGGGGGAGAAAAATGGGGGAATTTAATGCGGCACGTCGTCGGTCTACCACCGGCTCGCGGCCGGGCGCCCAGAAAAGCCCTCGCCGAGATCGTCAGGGAGGCCGTCGAGGACGGCTGGGCGGACGTCGGCAAGGCGGAGCGCTGGCTCGACGAGCTGGAGAGGGGGCGCGCGGCAAGGGAGGGATGGCTCAAGCATAACGTGGAGTTGAAAGATGGCGGATATCACGCTATCAAGCCCGTAGAGCGGGAGATCCAACAGCTTAAGGCCATGGGCCTTGAGGAGGGCCGCCACTTCTCGGCGGAGATGCCCGAGGGCGACAAGGAAGACAATGCCATCCTCGAGGAGATCCTCAAGCGCGACGCCGGCGGACGGCGGAAGCTCGCGGCTGAGCTCGCGGAGCACATCCTTCAGAGGGCGAGGGAGAGGGGCGAGGCGATCCACGAGAAGGTTTTGGAGGTCATGGAGGCGGGGAGGGAGGAGGCGCCCTAAGACCCACAAACGAACAATCCTCTTTTTTCCTCCCCCTCCTTTCCCTCCTTTCAGGGACAACTCCTAATCAAACTTGACAGGGGGCTAGCCCCCTGTGGGCACTAATCTGGGGTTGCTCCTGTCGGCGGATCGATTCGATTTACAACGCCGTGACGCCGCCTTTCGTCCACAGCGCAGAGCCGCTGGCGTCTCTTAAGAATCCACCAACCGAGAAAGAGGCCCCGACCGCACTCCCCGCGGGCCTGCCGGAGACCCGGCGTTAGCTACGTCGTTATAAATATATAATAGATACGACGTTTCCCTAGGCCAAGTAAACCCGTGGGGGTGTTGTCCGAACGCGACGCGGTGAGAGCACCCGCCAGAAAGCCTCGTTGACAGCCACCGTGAGTGGCCGCCACTACTGGCGTATGTACGGACAACCCGGTGGAGCTCGCCGCGGGGAAAATGGTGAAACGCCGCGTAGGACACGTCCTGGATAAAACCGGCGATTATACGGCGTTATTTCTCAACGCGATATAGTGGCGCTGTACGCCGCGCACAAAGCGCCCGCCCCCGCGCACACAAGCCTTTAAAAACAAACTTTTGTCTCTCCCCACTTCTGGCTATTATCGATACACGGCAACGGTCCAAGAGATGTGGATAAAGATATTCCACGCATTATTATGTTTAAAAGTGGTGGGGCATATTCGTGGTTCCGGTCTGGGTTGAGGTGTTGAAAAAGGTCTACCCCGCCTTGGCTAGGCACCACAACGCAGTGGTTGGAGGTTCTCAAGTTTTCTATGTAACTCTCGGCCTAGCGCTCCCCTCAAAAGACATAGATATATTCATAGAAGCATTCAATCCGATGTTTCTATCCCGCATAATTGCAGAGGCGCTTGGCCTCGGCGAGGAGAGGTACGAGGTCTTTAGAAAAGGCGACAACGTAATTTTCCATTTCTTTGCTCCGGTAGAGGTGGGCGTCGTCTCTGTGGAGGTTATGTCGAGAACTCACCTAGGCAAGATTTCAGAAACGCCCCTCTTTAACGAGGTGGCCTTAGTGAAACGCGACTGCGTCGAGTACTGGACGCTTAGCCTAGAGGCATACGCGGTGCTCCAAGCCACTAGGCCAGACGGCCCTAGGGACGTAGACGTGGCTAGGTTTAGGCTGGTAAAAGACAGAGTCGATTGGGAAAGGGCCAGGAGGATCGCTTCGGAGCTGGAGGTTAGAGATAAATTTGAAACCTTTTACAGACTTGTACATGTATGACTTGATTGTAAAATACGTCGAGACGGGGGATCCCACGTTTCTCGAGAAGGCTGCAAGAGAGGCTCTGCGGAGCGGCGCCTTTCTAGAACACGTACTCGATCTGATCCTCATAACGCCTGTCGAAAAGCTCCCACCCTCCGCCCGGAGGCTGGCGGCCGGCGTTAAACATCTCGTGTCAACAGCCAACTGTAGCTCCCTACCCCAGCGGCTGGCGGTGCCTTGCGAAATCGCTAAGAGAAGGCTAGACTTTATAAAAGTGGAGGGAGAGGAGGTGCCGGAGGTCGAGGCGCTGGGCGTGGATAGGGTTATCTACGCCTTCTGCAAGGCGACCGGCACCGTGGTAATCTGACCCCCGCCCCCGAAGGCGGGGTTCCCGCCCCGCGGGGAGGCGCCCTCGCCTTCATGGGCCCCTCCGGCGGGAGTCGTGGGGCCGGCCCTGGCCAGCGCCGCGGGCCTTAGGCTGGCCTGAAGCGCCTTGAGGGAATGCCAGACGACATACGCGGCTGGCCGCGGAATGATGGGATTCGCCTGTCTCACGGCTTCCCTTGGCACACCTCCTTTTCAGTCTCTCTTTAAATTTCACCAAACCGCCTTCATCCACCCCGCGGGGGCGGCCTTCCACAGCCGCCGGCGCATCTCCTAAACCCCACGCCGTCTCTCAACACGCCGTCTCATATGGAGGCGGGAGCCCGACGACGCAGACGTCGACGGCCACCGCGTCCAGCCGCGCGATCAGCCGCCGTCCCGGCGGGACCCCGCCTCTCCGCCCGGCGCCCGTTCCCACTATCCTATACGCGGTGCAGTGCGCCGGCGGGGTGGCTGTAGCTGGGCGGCTAGCATGTGCGTTTGACCAACGTCTTCGATCTGCCGAGTATCAACGTGGCGGCGGCCCCGGCGGCTCCCACCGCCAAGGCGTATGCGGGGTGTACTGGGGGCCCCTCCCACCAGATCCACACCTCGCCCGCCCCGAAGGCCAGCCGCGCGGGCATGGACAGGACGCCGCCCACCAAGTTCCACAGGAAGATCCACACAACCGCCACGAGCCAGCTGCCATGGAAGACGCCGCTCCGCACCCCGAGGAGCAAGGCAAGAGCCACAGCCACGAAAAACCCCGCCAGCGCCAGCACCACGAGCCCAGGCGCCGCCATTGAGAGAAAGAACAGCAAAAACACCGCGCCCCCCGTTGCCACGTAGGCGAGCGGAAGCCTGCAGGCGTAGTAGGCGACCTGCAACAACAAAAACAGGTAATACCCAAGACCCATAAACCCAACCCACAACCTAAACCCCCACCACAGATCCAAACCCACAAAAAAGCTATACACAAAATACGGAAGAGAAAGAACGACAGGAGACAAGACAAGAAGAAGAAAAGACAAAGAAAAACACACCTTCATTAGCTCACAAACGGGACGTCATCCGTCACCGTTCACAATAAACGGGGCATCATATGTCACCCTCATGCCAAGGATCCAATGTCGCATGTATTGCAGATCAGGAAACGCGTTGGGATTCGCCGCGGGCATCGGCGAGGTGAGAGGCGAGAACATGCACAGATTTGCCGTATCAGACGACAACCTGACGTCGATAATCTCTATGACTCTGTCTCTTGTAGAGCCGCCCGTCTCAAACGCCACTTGGTAAAACTTGTCGAATATGCCGGAGCGCCAGTAGACCTCCACGTAGCCCGTGGTGATTGTCATAGTCATGGCTGGATACAACAAGGCCCGTAGGTCGAACAACCTGTCGATAAACCAACCCAACGGGCCGGACATTAAGCCGAAAAAGTCCAACGCGATTTTCAAGACTAGAGACAACCTAAAGGGCCACGCCAGCCACCAAGGCTCCCCGAACATACTCCCCTTGATATACATATTGACAGGTAGCCACCGAAACCCCTCATATTCACCCCCCTCGACAAATCTATCCCACTTGACATGTACATTGACAGGTAGCCACCGAAGCTTCTCAAATTTACCCCCCTTGGCATACACATCGACAGGCCATGTGTAAACCCTCGCAGGCCTACCTCTAAACCGTACCCCCTGAATTACGTAATCGCTTGGAGCCCCCCTAACCACGGCGATGTAATCAGCATCCTCCACGGCGGCCACGCTGTAGGTCGCTATGTTTATCAACACCGTCGTATAGTTCACCTGGGGCAACCTAGCAGTACTACATGCTCTTAGCGTCTGGGAGAAGAAACCTCTTAAAACAGGAAACAGCCATTGCTCTACGTTTTTGTCTATGTAGTTCTCGGCGAATCTGTAGCCGGATATGTCGGCTCTGTATATTTTCACTTCGGAGGCGGGGAGGCTGAAGGAGACTTTTATCATAACGGCTTTGTCTCTGGCCCTTGCCTCGTCGTACCAAAGCCCCACTGCGTCTGGGCTTAATGTCACTGATCTCTGCACGTCGTATTTACATAGGCCGTTGTAGTATCTATAGGCGGTGAAGGAGGCGGAGTCCAGAGGGACGTGGGCGAACTCTCCCACGTAGGTTGTGACCGTCAAGGTGGGGCATGGAGGCGCGCTCCAGGGCACGGCCACCGTCATGTCGAGGTTGAGCGTCTGGGCGTAGTAGCCGTCCACCACAGAAAACGGGCCGAATACAAGATTCCTCACAGGCGGTCTTAAGTAGTGGGTTTGGGCAACTCCTTCGACGAATGACGATCTGTCCGCGGGCCCGATGCCTAGGAAGTACACGCCGCCTGCGGCTGGTATTGGGTTTTTTCTAAATCCTAGAGTTGCGTTGGCGCCTACGACGTAGGTCCCGCCGTAATACGGCGCGAAGCACAGCTCCACTCCGATAAACTGGTTAGGCCAGCTGAGGGGGATGGAGGTCGTGTATGTGGCGTATCCGTTCCTCAAATCTACGGCCCACTGCCCCAGCAAGCCCCTCTTGTCCAAGGTGGCCGGATCCACAGCCCACACCTTCACGATCCCCCTCCCGACAACGGCGCCGAGGCCGTAGCTACTCGTGTAGACATACCAAGCAGTCCTCCACACATACGTCGCGTTGTAGCCCACAGAAGCCACAGTGGGATTCTCTAGTATGACGAAGGCAGAAAAATCCGGCATCAACACGTTGAGGCAGACCTCCCTGTTCGCATCTATCCAGCTGTTGAACTGCCGGTAGATAAAAGCCCCGTCCGGGGAAACCGGCGTAGATTGGGCGTATTGGTGTGGAGAGAGTTGGCGGCCTTCTCCTACCTCCTTACCTAGAGGTTTTCCGGCGGGCGGCTTTGTCCATTCGGCTGCGGCTTTGGGGGCTGTGGGTTTGGCGTCCGGCTTGAGGTAGCTGTATGTGGCCACCACGTCCGGCGGCGCCTCGACGAGTTCCACGACCGTTCCGTTGAGGTGGATTCGCAGGATTCCGCCTCCGGCGTCCGGAGGCGCCTTCGCCCCCAGCGCCTCCCGCGGGAGGTATATCACGGCCTTTTTGAAACTCCACGTGGGTATGTCGACCGCGGCGTTGGCCTCGACCCAATACGCCCTGCCCCACTCCCCCACGTAGGCCACGTGCACAGGCTTGAAATCCCGCCCGTCGTAATACGCAAGGGGCGGGATTTCGAAATCCCCCTCCACGAGCACCGCCACGTCGGAACCCCCCGCCGGGGGCCACCCCCCTCCCACGACGGCGGCTCCGACCAGGGCAGTTATCAACGCCACGACCAAGACGTAGGCCGCCAACCTGGGATTGGCCACATTCCAACCAGCAATCCCAATTTTATTTTTACGTTCGACTTTTTCTAGAATTATTTTCCAATATTTCCGAGAATCGTAACTATATGAAAAATGCGACCGCTCTGGCTTGTTGCGGATCTACCGCGTGCAGACGGCTAACGAGGCTGAATTCAGGACCTCTAGGCGGGTCTCGCGGAAGGCGCATCCCCCCACCCAGGCGGTGATTACCTCGACACGCCGACGCGGGACCGAGGGAATCCCACCCCCAGCGCCATGCAATTCTATTATTATGGACAGGCGCCCCTCTTAAAGCGAAGAAACCGTAGTCTTAACACCTCCCAGCGGGGTGGCCGGGCGGTCCAAGGCGCGGGCCTGCTAAGGTATCGCCTTAAGGACGTTGGCTCAGGGGGTTTGTTGCGCACATGGATCGGCATCGGCGATTCTGCCGCAGAGGTGGCGCATCATGGCCACTGCCGGGGGCCGCTGTGACGTCGCCGCGGCCTCCAAGGCCCTAGGGGCCGTAGCCGCAGTATAGCAAGGCCGCATCCCACGCGCAGCTCGTCAAAAGAGAGAAACCCGAGCAAATCCGGCCCGATCCCCTCAGCCCGAGACGTCGCGGTTGGGACGGGGGCGCGGCCGGCCTAGAGACGTCTGGCTCGCGGCCCGACCGCTGTCCCCGCCCATGTACGGCCGCTGGGCCTTATAGAGATATATATTATATAGTTTAAAAATATAAAATTATTGTTGTTTAGGTTTTAGATAGATTTTGTTGCCTATTATAGCGTTGTTCGGTATTAGTACTTTCGTGCCGTCGTTCTTTATCACCGTGGTGAATAGAGTGCTTACGTCCTCGACTACGCCGTCTTCGCCGACCAGGTTGACCGAGTCCTTTATCTTGAAGGGCCTTGCTATCAGGAGGAAGAGGCCTGCGATTGCCTGGCCTAGGACTTGCTGCGAGGCGAAGCCTATCACGAGGCCTATGAAGCCGCCGAGGGCGACGCCGGCCGCCCCGCCGGCCACTCCGCCCGCAATCGCGGCGAGCAGGGCGCCTATGCCTATTATCCTAATTATGTTCCGCACGGACGCGGCCACCGAGTGGTCGTACCTGGCCCTCATGTTCCAGTAGAAGAACTCGGCGACTCCCGACACTATGTAGTAGCCGAAGAGCAATGCGAGCAGTATCTGGACGTAGCCCTCGTAGCTGGCGGCCGCTATGCCGAATTGGGGCAACAGCGTCGACATGACGTAGTGGACGGCGGCCGATATGACCACGTACACGACGACGTACACCACTATCCTGACCATCGTGGCTCCTGTCTTTCTGGCTACCTCCGAGCTTGGGAGCGGGCCTTCTTGGCTCATGGGGATGATGCCTTGGGTCCTAATAAGATACCTGTGTCTTACAAAAATAATATATATAGATATCAAGTATGTTTTATTTATCAATCTAGGTCTATCTGATTTCTTCGCTGCTGTGGAGTCTCAGTGCGGTTAGGAGGAGGGCGGCGGCCGCGGCGGCGGTGAAGGCGAAGGCGATGGCGCCGCCTTCCCCGACGGCCGTGTAGATGTAGCTAAATGCGAGGCTTCCCAGAACTCCGCCGACCGCCTTCCCTGTGTAGAGCACCCCGTTGTTGGCCGTGGCGAACTTGGCGCCGAATATCTTGCTCGACGCGTTGAGGTAGAGGACTATGAGGGAGCCGCCGAAGAGCCCTATGAGCACAGTGCCGGCCGTGTCTAGGCCCAGCGCGAACAGCGCGACGCCGAGCATGGACGCGCCGAGCCCTAGGTATATCGTGTTGAGGACGCCCCACACGTCCGCCACCTTGCCGAGGACGGGCCGCGCGATGCCCACCGCCAGCGGGTATATGGACGCCAGCAATACCAGCTCTGCGCCCGAGCTGACCAGATGGAGCGACGAGGCCAGCGTCAGCAGAGGCATCGAGCCCAGCGCGTAGGAGGCATAGAGCAGCCAGAACCTGGCGTCTCTGGCTGCCTGTATGGGCGTCTTGCCGGATAGGCCGCGGGGGTAATCGGCGACGGCCATCAACGCCGGCAGGACGGCGAGCTCCACGGCGCCTATCGCCAGCGCGACCTCCCTGAAGCTACCCGCCAGCGCTATTATGGGGTTCGCCACGGCCGAGCCGAGGCCGAAGCCCAGGGAGACGAGGCCTGTTGCGAGGCCCATCTTTTCCTGGTACCACTTCACGGCCAGGTTGAACGCCACTCCGTACAGGACGCCCTCGCCTATGCTGCCCAGGGCCCACGCGGCGTACAGAGCCGCCAGATTGGGGGCTATCGCGGCGCCTATGAAGCCCAACGCCGATAGTAGGGCCGACGCGACCCCGACGGCCCTAGGCCCCTTGACGTCGGCCAGCCCGCCTCCTACGGGCTGGGCCAGGGTCGACGCCACGACGTAGATCGAGAAGCCGGATGCCACCAGGACGGGGCCCAGCCCGAACTCACGCCCGAGGAGAGGCCCCAGCAGGTTCCAGGTATATTGATAAAGGGAGTTGAAGCACATGGTCACAAACCCTATCAATAAGTACGCCGCCCTTCGCACTGGCCCACCTCTTTGGGGTAATAAAAATTGTCGACCCCGGCCCCTGCGGGGTTTCTACCTCTTCAGGAGTCTGGCGAGCATTC
>Ga0209739_100441_pt1 | contig 16899 bp, 19 predicted proteins | sample JossMetagenome_2_FD_184729 | JGI IMG/M metagenome (GOLD analysis project Ga0209739, IMG submission 184729) | Hot spring sediment microbial communities from Joseph's Coat, Yellowstone National Park, USA - JC3_ASED (SPAdes) (version 3) | ecosystem: Environmental > Aquatic > Thermal springs > Hot...
AAACTACCAATCAACCCACTATACTACAGAGGCTACAGAAGCATCGATGATAAGTTCGAGACAAAGCCAACCGGCGATAAACCAGCCTGGGAACAAGACCTAGAGAACACGCCCGAGCGTGTGGGTAGGGCTCAGGATAAGGAGGGGATAATGGAGCTGCTCAGGAGGTACGGCTACATGTGAAACAGCTATGAAGAAACCAAACATAATAATACTAATCATCGACACACTAAGGGAGGACTACTCAAGCGGTTTAGAGGCACTTAGGGAGCTGGGCTTCGTTAGGTATGGGAATGCCATAGCGCCGGCACCATGGACGCTACCAAGCCACGCAAGCCTAATCACTGGCATGTACCCAAGCCAACACGAAATACACGAATCAAGGGGCGCAAGGACAAACGAGGAGCTCGCAAACATTGCGAGGGTCAGGATGGGTCAGTTGAACTACGGAATAATTGGCGAGTTGAAGGATGAGGGATATGAGACTAGGATAATAACGGCGAATCCATACGTCACGAAGGTCTTCGGGTTTGCTGCTGATGATGTTATCTTAACTTCGCCCTTTGTAGTCTTTGCCGTTTCTCTCAATCAGTTAATTAATCAAAGACGTTTCCTTGAGTTATTGAATGATGTTTATAATGGGGATAAGGTTAGAATGTTCTTAGATTTGATTAGGAGGGGTGAATTACGTGATGCTATCACCGGCTTAGTATACTACCTTTTAAATAAGATGATGCATGCATACCGTCAGTTTCTTAGGTTGGGGAATTGGTTAGGTATACATGATTTAACCATGGAAAAGGGCTCTAGCCAGGTAATTAAGATTTTAAAGAATGCTAAGTTCTCACAGCCATTCTTTCTACTTATAAATATTATGGAGGCTCATAGCCCGTACTTACGCAATGACCTTAATGATAAGTTGTATAATGAGACTATTGCAAAGTGGATAATTAATAATGGTACGGATGACCCAGTTGTGGAGGAATTAAGGAAGAGTTATCCAAGGCATGCAGCTTATGCCGTTAAGAGAGCTGTGGAGATTATTATGGCGCTTAAGCCATACTTAGATGATTCACTGGTAATCGTTACCTCGGATCACGGCGAGCTACTTGGTGATGGCGGCTTAGGTCATGGATACTTCTTGAGAGATGGATTACTTAGGGTTCCACTGTGGGTTAAATGGCCCAGCTGGGTTAAGCCGCCAAAGCAGGTGGGACCATTTATAAGCTTAACGCAGATTCCGTCAATAATAAGGGCAATAATTAACAACGAGGAGCCCAAAATAGGCGCAAACGCAGCACTTGCCGAAAGCTTCGGAATAGCGCCATACCACACAATCGACACCACAAGGCTCAATTACGAAAAAGCACTAAAACTACTCACACACAGAGTAAGGATCTACACAAGGCACGGCACAGCAACATACAACACAGACCTAGACGAACTCGGGGAAGTAGATGGTGACGAGAACGAGCTAAGAAAAACCACGAAAGACGCAATAAACACACTACAACACTAAGAACAACACCTCTCACCCAGCACACGAGCCACAGCACCAGGTAATAACCACCTAGGGTATGGGGGTAATGCTACCAGGGCTTTTGCCAGTGTTAGGAGGTGCCTAGCAGTGGGGGAATGGGTTTATTATGGGGCTTATAGAACAAGCCCTAAACCAGTCCTAGTTCTAACCAGTCTCGTGAAGCATGCCGAGGCGTTGCACGAGATAGCACGTGTCAAGTGGGATAAGGTGGCGTTGGTTACGGGCGTGGTTAAGGGTAGCGAGCATGAGACTATATTTAACGCGGTTAGGGATGGTAACGCGGAAGTGTTAGTGGCTACAACACCGGCTGATGAGGGTTTACACCCACCACCCCCTAGGTCTCTAGTTGTGGCTTTAGGTGGTAAGAGCGAGACCAGGACACTTCAGAGGATTGGTGGGTTGGTGAGACCGTACCCAGGTAAGGATGTGGCGAATGCCTTTAATACTGAGATAACGCCGAGCTCCTCCATAAGTAGGCGAGACCAGAAAGAAGCTGCATGAAAACGAACCCCACTGGAGAATAGGGTTGTGAAAACGAGGCGAAAACACCAGCTGGCGCCCACCCAGCAAATGAGTAGCCCCAGTGAGGGCACCCAGTGAGTACCCCAAAACACCACAACGCACAAGACGAATCATGATTTTGGAGACCATGTTAAAGCAACCAGAAACACAATGAATGCTAATTTATTTCCTAATGCAGTGCATGATCCCGTTGTCTTTGCGACAATACACATCGCATTCATAGTCTCTGCTTAGCACATTCAGTAAGTCATTTAATGACTTATTAACAGGCTTTAAGTGATATTCGAGGATTAACTCCCTGAATAACCTAACGTGTTCATAATCATTCAGTATCACATCGTACTCACAGCCCTCGCAATCCATCTTAAGCACGGCATCATTAGGATCAACACCGAACTTATCAATTAACTCACCAAGTGTCACCGCCGGGACAGCAATGGGACAATCGCCAGGTCTGTGGTATGTGTTAAAGGTATCTTCAACACCAACCTCCTTGATGCATATCCTGCCCGGCCTACTAGCCAAGCCATCATTAACCGGAACAACCACACCCTCAAGGTTATTTAATTTAATGTTATCAAGCATTTCGGCAAAGGCTCCAGGATGAGGCTCAATTGCAATCACCCTCTTTGCGCCCTTGTATGCGAAGTAGATGGCTGAGTCCCCTATATAGGCACCAACATCAATAACAACCCTACCATTAACATTCAACGGCTCGTAAGTACCATAATCAAAAACCTCAAGGATCAACCAATACATATGCCTAAATCTTACACCATCTTTAAACCAAAAGCCATTGGTTAAATCATAGACCCAACCGAACATCTTAGCCCAAGTCTCCACGTTACGAAATACATCATCAATACTATCAACCTCAACCCCATTCACAAACAACCTACCACCAACACACCCAACGGATTTAACCAATCCATGTGAAACACTAATGGCAAACATCTCAAAGGTCTCAGGTCTCAACTCAAAAACGCAATCACCAACCCTAGCCACAAGCTTAACGTTAAAGCCAAGCCTAGTTAAGGCATACTTAATCAATAGTAAAAACCAGTTATTAAATACATAACGAATAGTCAAAGCAACCCTAAGCTTCCTAAACATATTAAACAAAGCAATCTTAAGTTTCCTAAACCATAACATAATTAAACCCTACTAATTTAATAATGAAAGAGTTTTAAAAATTAACGTTATATCAAATTTTCGAGAAATCTCCCTGAAAATAATGATTAACTTGCCATAAACATCCCTATACCGAAACCACATATTATACATAGCCCTTATCTTTTCAACAACCTCGTAAAGGCTTGGTATTATCGTTACATGAACCCTTGAATAAACATTAACTAAGGACTCCCCTACTTGGTACCCTCCCTAAGGTAACCACATTATTTACAAAATTCATCAATGAAATTAAGAATAGAACGCGAAGACTTGAACCACCTCGACTTACCCAAGAGCTTCAGGGCCTTTAAAAGCACGTGAAATCCACCTTTAATACCCCCATCATAACGAACCACTATAAACCCACACGCTCCCTCACATTAACCCAACCAAGCTCTTCAACACCCCGCTTAACGTCAACGGCAACCTTAACCGGTAATACAACATTCTCAACATCATTGACTTTAATATTGTTAACCAGTGCACGGTAGTTTATGGATACTGGCTCTATGGCCATAACTAGGCCTTTACCGCATGATTGCATTATGCCTTTAGCCATGGGTATTGTGAAGGCGCCCACATGAGCACCCACGTCAACCACCACACACGGCTTTAACCTAAAGGCCTCCACATATCGATTCAATAACAGTAATTCATCTATTACTTGAAATGCCTCATAGTGAACGTAAAACCTTAACCTAAGACCATTGTGATTCACGGTAACAAAACCATAATCAAATGGAAAGTGAAGCACGAATAACCTGAAACACCAACAACCTAACAGGCACCCCCCATCCTAATATAATATACGGTTCTTGTCTTAGCGATTTTACTATCCTCATTCTTAGCATTCCACCCTAAAATTCATAAACCTATTGTCTCTCGCTTAAAAATTCAATAAGTCTGCTTCTTATTTCCTTTGGCTCGTAATTATTCTCTATCGCTTCAATGGCTAATTCCAATCCAGCTCTGTATGCTTTTGAAAGAGGCGTCTTTCTAATTTTACTATAAAGTCTTACTAAATTATAATATAGCTTTAGTTTCCTCATATTTATTTTGAAGCCATAGTAATGAACACTATATGGGAGTAGATACTCTTCTATTCCTGCGGTTCTAGGATCCTTAGGTCTAGATAATGATTCCCTCTCTAAGTGCCTTACAGCGCCACCATTGAATGATGCCGCATTAAAGCCCTGTTTAAGATAATGAAGAGCTAGTAATTGCTCATTACATATTCCTCTTATTGTATAACCTGGTAAAGAGAACCCATCTATATATGGTCCGGATTTAAAGCTCATATTCACGCCTCTGATTCCTATATCTAATTCGTAATCATGAGTATTAGCATTTCCGTTAAATGGCTCCTTACCTTTACATGTTAATAAACCTATGTCATTAATGATAAAATTACTATAATTAACCATTAGTTTAATTAATGGTTTATAATAATTAATTAATAATTTAACTGTTCTTAAGTGTTCATAGCAGTAGTGAGTAGCGGGTATAGTAATTCCATGAACGATTGCTATTCTATCATGATTCTTATGGAATATTACGTGTTCATTAATCCATGTTTCTGATGGTATTGCATCGTCATCAGTCGTCAATGTTATGTCGTAATCTTTAGAGGTCTCAAATATAATGTTCATGGCCTCTTCAAAGAAGCCGTAACTTTGGATCTTAACCTCAATATCCAGCCTATCTTTAAACTCACTGACAACATCTAGCGTCCTATCTCCAGGGCTAGGTTTATAAACAATTAGTACATAGAAATCCTTTATGGTCTGATTACTTAAAGCTTCAAGGGTTTGCCGAATTGAGTAGTTAGACCTTGAATTATTATAAGTAGGGATACCTACAAGAATCTTCATATCTATTCCCTCAATGCTTTATCTATAACTTCCCTCAATTCGCTGCATGTTCTTTCTAATGTAAACGTCTTCCTTACATATTCCGACACTTGCTTACGTAAGGCTAAATATTTGTCAGGATATTTTTCCGACAATTCAATAATTTCCCTAACTTTCTGAGCCATTCCTTTAATGTCTTTATACTTAACTTTATAAACCCCACCTATGTTATACATCCTTGTAAATGGTAAATCATGAACTACTACCGGTGTGCCCATAGCTAATGCTTCAGCTAATGATATTGAGAAGACATCCTTACTGGATGGGTAAAGAAATACCTTAGATCTCCTTAATACTGAATACTTAGCACTTTCAGCAACAAACCCAAGTACTTCAAAGTCATCCTTTAAGTGATATTTCCTTAGAAGCGAATAAAACTTACTCTCTACATTACGAAACAGAAATTTACCCATTATCGCGACTCTTAAATCCCTTCTCATCATCTCCTTCACAATCTTCACTACATCGAAAATACCCTTCTCAGGCTCATGTCTAGCTGACATAAAAATTACATCATAACTAAACGTATTATAGTATCCATTACTCCGCATCAATTTCTCTCCTGGTATTGTGACACCTGGCATTATACGAGTGCAGTCTACACCTAAATATCTTTTATAATAATACCTCGATGCATCACCAACGCATATGAGTGTTGTCATCTTCTTCACGGCCTTACCTACGTTTAAAATAGCATGCAAGGTCTTTATGCCATATAAATTGCCTTTTAAATAATCCTTAAATAACTTCAACAGCACTAACGCCTTAAAGTTCTTTATGAACTTTGATGTGGGTGTGTGTATATATGGTAATTCATGAACTAACGCTATACTTCTTATACTTAATTTACTAGTAAGCGATGCAGCCAATGTTAACCATCTAATGTTTTCCCATTGAATTAATAATGAATCAATATTATAGTCATGAATCACATGAGTTATGGTATCTTCATTAAGTGAGTGATCTATGATATACGGTATATTAAGTTTATTCAATAACTTTAGGGAATCATCCGGTATATCGCTATCGGTATAAATAACAAAATTAAAATATCTGCTTAAACACTCTAAGGTATCAAACGTAATCCTTTGAGCACCACCGTTCCTTAGATTAAGGTCACATATATAAAGAATCCTAGGCCTTTTCATAAATAATCACTTATAAGCTTTAAAAATACCTGTAGCAAAATATGAAGGTATTCTATAGGGATCATAGAAGGGTAGAGGCTTAGATTCCTCAAATTTATAGCCAATGCTTGTAAAAATTTGCTTTAGTGGTAATGGTCCATAATGATATTCACCCATAATATGTGTAAACCTGAATATAGAATCAGAAGATGCGTATTTGAAAACCTCATACTCACAGCCTTCGCAATCAATCTTCATAACCGCGTTCTTTATTTTCAGCCTATCAACTATTTGATCTAGCGATAATATATCAACATATACATAATTATCGTTATTAATAATGTTATCACGAAGCTGAAAATCACCACCAGCGTTAAGATTAGGAGGTATCTTTACCTTTCTAGGCCTTCCCAATCCTATGTTAAAGACCGTTATTTTATCTTGTAATCCATTTATTTTAACATTCTCTTCACAAACCTCTGCAGTACTTGGTAAAACCTCAAAAGCATATACATGTGCTGCGCCATTTAATGCAAAGAATATGGAGCTATCACATATGTTTGCCCCCAACATCAAGCACAACCTTACCCTTTACGGGAAGCCATGAATAAGCTTTATTGATAAAACCCCTCAGTATCTCCTCTTTCGGCATGTATTAATTTAATTCTTTTACCGCCGTAATTAACTATGAACTCAGCATAAGGTCTTGACCTTAAATCATAGAGTTTATAAGGATCAGAACTAGTAAAGACATGACCATCACGGTACTCTATTGTCCAAGGAGGATTAGTAAAGATTAGTCTAAATGATGATAATAATGGCCTTTTAAATAGATGCACCGCCTGTCTAAAATTGGTAACAACAAGCTCTAGAATCCTAAGCCTATACTTAATCCAAAGGAAAGAATCATTAGGCGACTCTATGGAAATAAAATTGTCTAAATGGTTAAATAACAGATTAAAAGCAAATCTCCTTAAGAATTTAAGATTAATACTACACGACATATTTCAGCGTATTGCCTATACCTATCACCTATTTTTAAATATTACTCCAGCAATCCCCTCTTTTCTTCTTCACTTATATTAGGTATAAGGATAACATTAGATAGCTTCCTCAAGTATAATTTCCTCAAAACGCCATATGCATAGTCATACTTGGCAATTAGCGTTTAGTAAACTACCCTAAAACCTTACGGATGGGAAACTTCCCATCCTCCACTGCCAAGGTCTCTGTATAATGCGATTTAGCATTTCCTTAGTTGAATCCTTAAAATGCTTGATTGAAGGTAATTTGCCATTTCAAAGGTATACCTAAACTTAACTACATTCTTTGAAGGATCTGGCATCGCAATAGTTGAGACCATGGCCAACGGTACCGCTGTTATCACTAAGCTACCAGTAGGTTCGTTAAGTGTATGATCCGTAGCATTGATAAGAATGCCCCAAGGATATAGGGTTATTACCGTCTCTCACCATCTCATCCATGTGGTCTCCGCTCATCATCACGTGGATGGTCAGGGAGTATGAGACCACTGTTGATGATGAACCGACCTAATTCACATTTGATCACCCTAAGGTTAAGTCTTGACGTCATTGCGGCCAACGAGATGGGTAGGTCGGTTTACTGGCGTATTGATTTAATAAGTTTTTAAGGAGAGATTGACATGATGCGCCGTGGGTTCTGTGGTTGTTAATGTGGAGGTACATGGCCCTAGGGGTAATGTTAAGCTAAAGGCGTTAATTGATACTGGCTTCTATGAGGATGTTATTACTGTTCCCGATAGGGTTCGGGAGCTAGGTATAGAGTTTAGGTATGAGAGGGTTAGGAGGTTCCCGACGGTAAGACTATCAAGGTTAGGTACGGTGGCGGCTGGGTTATGGTGGAGGGCTCCGTAACCCACGGAGATGTTGAGACCTGGCCAGACCCCAAACTTGTTGCTGGGCATAACCGCACTAGAGAAGCCGGGGTTCAGGGTAGATCCGAAAACAGGACGACTAGAGAAAAATGAGCTATATCTTCTGTATAGGTGATTCATTACAGCTCTAATGACTAGACTTTAAATATCCCTGAATAAGATTCTTAATATGAAGTAGAAGATAAATGACTGAGTAGATGATGGAGAAGCCGTAGTTCTCTTGGGATTACCCTATCGTGTAGTTAATGAAGGGGTTGTCTTGGTGGTGTTGGGATGCTTACTAAGATATTCATTGAATTTAAAGAATGATATTAAGTATAAATTTACTATTTTATAATTAAGAAACTTTTAATTATAAATGGTAGCCATCACACCTAGTCTGTGTTTCCCGAACTTAACTATATTGCCCCAGGAATTGCTCTTCTTATTAACTACAGGGAGAGCATAGGTATCCTATATTGTTTAATACTTATGGTTAAATCATAATGCCTTCTTACCTTTAATGAGAAGGTTATTATATCCCTAATAAGCCATGCATTAAGCCCATCATATAGTGATAGAGGGAGTTTCAGGTAAGGTATTATTATTTCACCTTTAAAGTAACTTTCCACATCATCACTCATAATGTCCCTTAATCTACGCCAATTCGTCTTCTCTGCAGTTATGAGGTAAGTATTGTAGCCGGATTCGCTAAGAGCTTTGGCCATATAAATCGCAAGTCTCTCGGCTCCTTCACCATTATTTAACGAATCATGTATAAGGGTTATTCTCATTCTTGGCTAACGGATTTAATAACATTATTTAAATTATACTTAAATGAATCGAAATGAAACTCCTTACAGTACAATGGGCTTGCATGCAACGTTCACAAGCCTCATCAACTCATTGCAATAGTCATTATAAATAACCCTAAGCCTACCGCTAAGTGAGAGAATTTCCTCAAAGCATTAAGCAGCGTAATCATCATAGAAGTCAATGAACGATATTTATATTAATTATATTATAGAAATAACACGAAGAATACTCTATCCATGCTTTGACATAATGTCTATAAGTTTGCCAACATAATAGCTAAATCGTTTGTAGCTGAATATAGTTGCTTTTGCTACATACTTAGCTCTAAGACTTTCTAGCTCGTTCTCACTTAGCTTAATGATGTCTTCGATATAGTTGGAGGCTTCCTCCGTATCCTTAAAGCCAAAGCCGTACTTACCGAACTCTACTATGTCTGTCCAAGGGCCTCCACTTTTATGAACCACAGGAACGAGGCCTGCTGCCATTGCCTCAACTACGGAGATGCCAAAGTGCTCGTATTTCATTGGATGCAGGTACACTTTTGCTCTTCTTAAGAGTTCGATTTTCTGCCACTCGCTGGCATTAGGTAAAATCCTAACCCTATCCTCAACACTGAGGGACTTAATTAGCCTAACAAGGTGCCTATAGTAACTGTATGACCCAATTGAACCTATTATCACGAATCTACCATTCTTAACCTTCTCCGCGATAAACGGCACCGAAGCGATGTTTTTAGCCGGCTCTATCCTACCTATCACCAAAACAATATTATCCCTATCCCTATTTCGCGATAACGGTAAATACTCCTCCACATTAACAGGTGGATAAACAACTAACCCATTAACTCCTAGGAACCTACTTATCATTGATGCACTAAACCTGGAGTTAGTGAGGATCATTGGTTTATACTCCATGTTTTTAAACAACGATATTAACAATCTACTCAATAGTTCCGCAGGCCTTGAATATATCCTTAATGCTGTATTGTACATGTACCTATCTGGGTAGTACAAGTACTCGAACCCAGGTACGAAATCAGGAAAATGCATGTAAAGAACATCAACAAATGTGGGTACAAGGATCTGCTTAGTTGCAACAACAACATCATACCTACGTCTCCTAACATCATGAATCCCTGCAACATCCCTTAAAAGCCAGCTCAGAAATCTACTATATATAGAGGGTACTATTCCATAGGGATACAGCACATATTCATTATCGATTACATTACGGTTGTACGATGTTAACTTTTCAACTCTATCCCACATAGTCTTCTCCATCACATACAGATCCACTGAATGCCCACCCTCCTTCAATGCCTTAGCAAAGGCAAGTGAAAGTCTTTCCGCGCCGCCGCAAGCATTTAAACTGTCATGGATTAATGCAATACGCATTTTAATGCCTGAATCTTACTATATTTTAAACTTTATTAATAAGGTAATGTAACATTTAAACTGCAAAGAATATAATTATTATTTATTAAAAATATATAAAATATCTGATCATAATAAATTAAATTATTATCCATACTTAAGTTACATGAATAAGCATAATTGATAGATATTATTTCTCTGTATGTTAATGGCAATGTTAAGTAAAGTTGTAAAAACTCTGAATTGCCAATGTATATATTATTCTTACTGTAATACTCAGTAATAAACATGTATAATTGATTAGCTTGAAGTGTTGCGGCATCTGGGTTATTATGAATCATGCTTAGGTCTGTTTGTGATCTGATGATGCTTCTGTTAGCTAATCCAAAGGTGGAAAATAAGGAACTAAAGACTATGGTAAATATTAAAATGCTTACAATAAATTTGTATGTAAATGAGTTACTGTACTTAAGTTCATATTTATTATTCATTTCCATTAATAACACGTACAGTAATGGGATTATATACATGTAAGGCATAAGTGAGAAGAATGTTTCAAAGTCAAGATTGAAATAGCCTGATATATTAGTTATGTATGCCAATGCCGCAACGCCGCTTACCACCATGAACGATAGAAATATGCTTAAGGCGAATCCTGCTAGTAGTCTATTATTTTTCTCCTTTAATGATCTGTAGGTTCCTATTAGGGATAATAATCCAATTATTATTAATAATATAAATATATCTAATGACCCCGCAAAGTTGAGAACTTTATCGATGATATTTGACGGTGCTAGAATTATTGTATGAAGCGGTGGTCTCTTTACACTGAAGCCAATAGTTAGGGCGGTGAGTAATGCATTGTACAAGTAATCAACGTAACCTACATAGCCAATCAGATACTGCGTCCCAAAGTATATAAGCCTAGCCAGAGAGAGAATTATCGCCAGATAGAAAACATACTTCACAAGTCCTAAATCCTTCCTGGCAATCAATACGTACAGGACTAAAAATATGGAAACCGTAAGCAATGCTATCACGTCTCTTATCGAATTAATTAATATCCCTAATGCAATCAATAGTAAAATAATTCCATCTGCATACGAAAGAATGTTTTTATTCAAACCTTTTTTAATCATGGTAACAGCTAATAATAAAAAGAGGGGATCAGCTATCGTGAATTCGCCCAAATAGAACCCAGTTGGTTTAAATATGAATAACAGTACCATGATTATAAATAAAAATTTATAATATAGCGAAGTATAACTATTTGGTCGATTTTCATTAACAGTACGTATGGGAAAGATTTTCACTAGTATCAACAATATGGAGACCCAGAGCAGCATTTTCATGAACCCGAAGACAATAACATAGGATACACTAGCACTGAGACCAGTGGTTTTGCTAATCAGCCACACTATAATGTATTCCGATGGGAAAAGGTAATGCGGATCAATCATATCTATATGACCATTATTTAACATCATTATCGCCGCCGATGTCCTCATAGATGGGATAATAGGGGCATTTGTAAATAGAACATAATAAACACCGCTGTGAAATAATCCGCTTATATATATTGCATTTAATGCTATAAATAACGAGAATATAAGATAGATCTCATTTTGAGTCGCATATTGAATACCCTTTCTGAACAAATTAATGTTAAATATGGTAATGGGTATGTACTGCAGTATAAGGATGATTCTTGTTAAAATCAAACCATAGTTGAAAGGATTTATTGAAATAAATTCAAAATAATCGAAGACAGCCATTAATATAAGTAATAAAATGAATTTTAAATAACTATGGTCTATGGTTTTAATCTTCATGATGCTTTCATCATTGTTTAAATATCTTAATAAGCCTATTCCTGATAACTTCCATGTTAAACTTTCTAAGTACATCATCACGAATCCTACCACCCAAAGCTATTACTTCACTTGGACTAAGGCGTGAAATAAAGGCCATCTTCTTAACAAATTGATTAATGTCATAGACATTGATTACAAAGTTCTCTATAACCGTCCCTTCAACTACTTCGCCCACACCACCAACCCGAAAAGCTATAGGAACAGTCTTAGATAAGGCAGCCTCAATAACCGCATACCCAAACGTTTCCTCAACTACTGATGGAAATAAAAACGCCCAAGATCTGCTGTGAAGCTTGATCACCTTATCACGATTTAGCCGAGGATATATCTCGATTTTCCTATCCTTATCGTTAAGCTTACTTAGTACATTTATGATTTCCCTATTATTGATACCAGTTAGTATGAAGTGAGCCTTTGAACGCCATCCTTTAATTATTGACATAACTATATGAAAGCCCTTAATGTAGGCATCACCACCAATATAGAGAAATGTAGGTACATCATTGATTTCCTTATTTATATTTGCATTTATTAGTTCTGGCGGTAATGGATTATACACCACTTCTACTTTACCTGCCAGTTCAGGTGCCAAATCAGTGATTATATCGGCTTGTCTTTTGGATACGCATATAATCTTATCCGCCTGAGACACCCACTTCTTTATCAACATCGGTAACCACCATAATAAGCTTACACCAATGCAATGCTTGACATCTCTCATGCACTCTAGTCTTATATTATCATATACAATTTTATGTTTATGCTCTTCATATGGTGCCAATATAACCGCTGTATAAGATACTGGAACATAATTGTGAAGATGAACCACTACCCTCTTACCCATGCTCTTAACATATGGTATTATAGAAAACATAAAGCCGGGTACATATACTACATCACTCTCTTGAAGAATTTTTCTAAATTCTTCTCTCTTAATAAGTTTGTTTGTGTTTAACCATAAGAGAGGAAGGGATTTACTCTCCGCAGACAGTAAAGGTTCGTAAATGTACCTCACACCAGGAAGTCTCATTGGATTCTTAGAACCTGTAATCACAGTAATCTTCAGTGTCTTCTCTCTTCGAAGTATATCAATAATTAAATGGGAGGCTAATTCAGCACCACTTCCATCAGGCCAGTAACGCTCGCTAACCACTAAGATCGAAGTCATGATTTATCACCTTAGTTTTTAGTAATAGCATCTTTTTCAATTTTAACAGACATTTTTTGTCTTTACCCTAATACGCCAAGATCGACACTATGTATCAATTAAATACCTAAGCAACTTATGCATTATACCACCTTCTAAGGCTAATCTTCCATAGTATATTAGCAGTCAATAGCTTAGGATGCAATAGTCACCTAAGTTTCCTTACTTGTTAGCACTTCTTCATATACATTAAGGTACTTCCTAGCTATATCTCTCCAGTCGAATTTCTTAGCGTACTCAATACCTTTTAACGAGTACGTGTCCCAATTACTTAAAACTGCGTCAACAGCCTTCAGAAGCGATTCATTGTTGTTAAATAATAATCCGCCACCCGAGCTTAATATATGCTCACGCCTGGCATCATCCCTATCATAGGCTATGACTGGGGTGCCGGTGGCAAATGCTTCAATTATTGGTAAGCCAAAGCTTTCATGTTTCGATGTTAGCAAATAGAAGTCCGCATTACAGTATAGTTTAGGGACCTCACTATGTGGTACAGGATTCAGATTAATTACGTCATTTAAGCCACTACCTATACCTACAGCTATCAAAATTGCCTTACTGTATTTACGTTTAATAACCTTAAAACTTTTAATTAATATATCTCTACCTTTAAGGTTATTATATGCTGTTAAATTCAAAATAATTGGGTATCTATCAGAAGCTCTTTTACGAGATTCTCTGGAACATGGTTTAAATAACTCAAGATCAACACCATTAGGGACAACCCTACCCGATACACCAAATAGCCTGCTTAATTGATTATTTGCGTAGTTAGAGACCGAAGTTATAAAGCGTATCTTAGGTAATAGTCTCCTGTATGCGTATCTTAAGCCTAAGTTTATGACCTTATTTCTAATGCCGGGTACGTAAATTGTTGGTGTATAGCCATGCCATGTGAAGACCAGGTTACGTGTATTATGCTCAACAGCAACTTTAGTGTATGGGTATGATGTGTGTATGTGAATAACATCATAATACTTACCTTCAACTGGTAAATCCTCTGGCTTTAGCTTGATGAGACTTACATACTTTGGTGGCTCAATCCTTACGACTCTAGCCGCTACCGTAACCTCAACCCCTAGCGCAGTTAAATACTTACTCAAATTATTGACTACTGTTGTAAATCCACCGCCTTCATAATACCCAAGCATCATCAGAGCCTTAAGCCCCATAATACATCGAATACCCTAGTGTAATATAAATATTAGCCTCTTAGCAAGCCAAGGATTTACCAAATATGTTAAGCCAAGAATCACCGAGCCGATACAAGTCATAGATTTGCAATTAACTAGGTCAATAATCGCTCTACTTAGCCACCTACCCCAATTTCCATAAATACCACCAATGATTGTGGCCTCGTCGTATTTGATATAATTGCTTAATCCTAGCTTCTCAGCTAGGAGTATCAGCATATGCCTAGCCAAGGCATGTCTAATAGCGTTATTCATGGCTTTATCGAAGCGACTTACTGGACTGCTAATCATTCTAACGCTACTGGCGCTTGTGCTAGAAACTCTGTAGTACGTTAGACGCCTTGGATCATGTAATATGGTACCTGTATCTATGAGGGCTAATGTGAAGATTAAAATATCAACAATGTCAGGAAAACGCCTAATGACATTAACCCACTTGTCGATGAAAACTCTTTTAACAGCCATAGAGCTTATCCTAAGTCCAAGGGTACATCCATATTTCTTAAGTACATTTAACTTGTCTCTACCACTATGTGCAATAATAACGTTGTAGATATTTGTCACTTCAACTAGCTCATCACGAATTGGCTTACCAATCTCGTTTATTGTGATAATATTGTTATGATAATATATTAACGAAGGATCGTTATCAAACACCTTTCTAATGATTTCTAACCTATCTGGTAAGTACATATCATCATCCTCAAGAAACGTAATTACATCACCTTCTGCTGCATCGATCCCTAAGGCTACCTTTGCCCCCTATCGAGATTAAATTAGTAAAGATACTCTTGCCGCCGATCTTCCCAACAATATTATCTACATACTCATCCCTAAAGTTCTTAACAACAATAAGTTCATACTCTCCCTCGGGTAACGTGGAGTTAATAACACTCTTAATAGCATCCCTAATGAATTCTCTCCTATTATATGCGGTAACAATAACACTAATGAAGGGTCTCTTCGTAAGTGCTCAACATAATAGTATCATTACTAAGTATCCCATATTACAATTTTAATGCTATTATAAAGTATGATGGAGGCGGAACTATATTCCTGGGTAATAATTGTACGCTTCCAGCATGCCAATGAGCATATATCCCTAGTGGAATCAATCTGTCTTTATTTAATGCACTAATGACATTATTCGGTGAGCAATCAAATTGTAAACTGCCACAGCCAGGGCAATTAACCTGGACGATTACATCTCTAATTCTTTTAGGTAAATACGCCAACAATGGGAAATAAGTATGAGGCTCTATGATAAAGCGTAAATTTGGTATTTGAACAATGACTAAACCCTTGTCTAGTACCCGTGAAATCTCCTCAATAACTCTGCCCCACATTGGTACGTGTTCAAGCAATGAAAAAGTAACCACGAAGTTAACACTTCTTGAACGTATTGGAATTCTTCTGGCATCTGCAACTACGAAGTCTACTCTGGCTTGGTCATTCATAGTCCAATCACTGTGAAAATTTATATCCAACCCAATGACTTCATCACAGATTCCTGACAACTTCCTAGTAAAGGCACCATTTGAACATCCAACATCAAGGCATAAAAACTTTCCTAACTTAGGCCTTAGAAGAACCGCGGACCTAATCACTACCTTGGAATACGCTAAGTACCTAAGCTCATAAAAACCAAGCTTGGAAAGCAAAGGTACGAAGAATTTCCTAAAGAAACTCATTAGGTTCTAGCACCTTCCCCCTCATTAATATTAATTTCAGCTAAGCTGTGTTTTCCCATTAATCAACACCATGAATCTCAGCATTAATGCTAAAGATAGTATCGAACTGTCCCAACACCCAAGCTCAATAACCATACTAATGCTACTCTACTCATGCCCCATCAACAGCTTAACAATAGCTTGAACCTTAGGATGCATAAAACTTTAATAACTCATTAATTACCTTACCCCAGGTAGTCACGCTTTCCCTACCCTTAGCACCAAGCCTCTCACCCAGCTTCCTATCCCTTATCAATTGCAGTATTGCGTCAGCCAATGCCTTGGGGTTTCTTGGTGGTACTAGTAGCCCATTAACCATGTGCTTTACCCTGTATGGTATTTCACCCACTGCTGATGCCACCACTGGTTTACCCCTGGCCCAAGCCTCGGTTATGGCTAGGGAGAATGCCTCAACGTAATTACTAATGCTTGGTAAAACCAGTGCAGCGGATGCGTCCAGCGCACTAATCTTCACCTCCTCACTAACAAAACCAGTGAACACCACGTTCCTCCCCACCCCCAGCCTACTGACCAATT
>Ga0209739_100442_pt1 | contig 16878 bp, 12 predicted proteins | sample JossMetagenome_2_FD_184729 | JGI IMG/M metagenome (GOLD analysis project Ga0209739, IMG submission 184729) | Hot spring sediment microbial communities from Joseph's Coat, Yellowstone National Park, USA - JC3_ASED (SPAdes) (version 3) | ecosystem: Environmental > Aquatic > Thermal springs > Hot...
GCCGCAGAAGCGGACGGCCGGTCACCACAGGCCTGTCGTCCTCTGTGAAGACCACGTGTAGGACCACCCCGGCGGCCCCCCTCTCCAGCACCGCAACGACCTCGTCCAGCACGTCGAAGGTGGTGTTCTTGGCGTCGTAGATCACGTGGGGGGTCGGATACCTCGGCATGTTGAAGAGAATGAGGACAACTTTGAGAATTATCCATATCAAACCGCCGGCCCCAGCCGCGGGAGACGCCGCAGCGTCCACAAAACCTGCATATGAATAGCACATGTCGAAACCTCCAGAGACGTCCCTCGAAATCCCTCTGGGAGACGAGGCGCGCCGCGAGGCGTCTTGAAACCCCTCGGCAACGCCCCCACAAGTGGTCTGACTCCTCTTGACGCGTCTCCATTTGCTGGCTAGACCTCGCCCACGACGTCGAGACCCCAGCAGGCGCACCACATAGTTCCAGAGGGGCCTAGTCCACGGCTAAGACCACCTGCCGCACCAGGCCGGCACACAAGGGCTCATAAACGGCGTCTTAAAACGTGGGGGGGTCACGAGAGGGGGTCTGCCTCGCTGACGTAGCGTAGCTTGGCGTCTTGAGGCTGTGGTCCGGTCCGACGGGGAGTTCGTTTTCTGAATGGTCGTTGTGTCTCTCTGGCTGATGCGTCACCACTTGGCGACGGCTAGCCGCGTCATTGTGCGGGCCGCCACTGTTACGAAGGCGACTGGAGGCAGGGTGCTGAGGAAGGAGGCGGCGGCCAAGACGCCCCACTCGTAGCGGAACTCTGAGGTGGCTAGGTGGCCTAGCTTTACCGAGGCTGTGAGGAGGTCTTGTGAGTTGAGCAACACGGCTGCGTAGAGGTACTCGCCCCACACATCTATCCCGGCGAGTACGGCGGTGGCGGCTATGCCCGGCGCCATCATGGGCAAAGCCACGTGGAGGAACCGCCTCACGGGCCCGGCCCCGTCGAGTTGTGCGGCGTGCTCCACCTCCTGGCTGTAGTCGAAGGCGAAGGCTGTGACCAGCCAGAGGCCGAGGGGCAGGGTGTAGACTTGGTAGGCAATCGCAAGGCCCAGCAGGTTGTTGAGAAGGTTTAGGCGCCAGAAGGCGTCGTATATGGCGACTAGTAGAGAGCTGGGCGGGAGGGCCCTCGTCAGCGCCACCAACGCCACCGAGACGAGGAGCGTCTGCCTCGAAAAGCCCAGCCTGGCCAAGGCGTAGCCCGTCGGCGCGGACAGGGCCACCGTTATGGCCACGGTGAGCAGGGCCACCACTGCGCTGTTGAGCAGACTCTGGCCGAAGCCGAGCTTCAAAGCCTCTTGGTAGCCCTCCGTGGAGGGGCTGGCCGGCGGGAACTGGGGGACGCCCGGCGGCATCAGCGAGGCGAGGAAGATGACCGCCAGCGGGAACAGAGCCGTGGCCGCCGCGAGGGCCACCGCGAGGTCCGCTAGGCGCGCCATGTCCTCAGCACTAGGTAGACGTAGGGGATGGCCACCACCGACACCAAGGCCGCGATCAAGATGGAAACCGCCGCGCCCGTGCCTATATCCAGCGGGTAGATGCCCCTAGTGTAGAGGAACACCTCCAGCGTGGCGGTGGCGTCGCCGGGGCCGCCCCTGGTGAGGAGCCACACCTTGGCAAATATCCTAAAGGCGTCTATCAGCCTGAGCATCAAGGCCGCCAAGATGGCCGTCATAGCCATGGGCAACACCACCTTGAAGGCCATGGGCAGACGCCTGGCGCCGTCTATCCTCGCCGCCCACAGAACCTCCCCATGAATCCCCAGCATCCCCGCCAAGACGATCAACACCACGAACGGGGTCAGCTGGAGGACGTCCAACGCGACTATGGCCCACAGCGCGGTCCCGGGATCGCCCAGTAGGTTAGGCATGGAGAGCCCAAGCGAGGCGGCGGCGTGGGCAAACACGCCCCTTCTGAAATCCACCGCGAAGTACCAAAAGACGACGTAAGACACCACAGGAATGAGAAGAGGCACGGTAAGCAGAGGGACTGCCCACCGCCGGCCGGACATGTATATCCAGTACGCAAACAACACCCCCAAAGCCACCTCGAGAATAGCTGCAGACGCCACGAAGGCCGCGGTGACTAAGACCGACTTTTGGAAGGTGGGGTCCCCCAAGACGGCTAGGTAGTTGCCGAGACCTACGAACCTAGGCGCCTCGGCCCTAAACAAGCTGTAGTAATACATGGAGAGGTAGAGGGTGTAGAGAAGCCCGGCCACGTAGGCGGCGAGGCCGAGGAGGCCGGGGGCAACCAGGAGATATCTACTCAGCCGCATACTCCAGAAGGCGTCTGACGCCGAAGCGGATTTTTCCATCTATGCTCGGCTTCTCTGCGGTGTACAGCTTCACCAGGGACCCGCCTACCCTCGCCACCACGGCCCACCACCGGCCTCTGAACTCCACGTCTATCAGCTCGCCCACGAAGTCGCCGGCGCCCAGCTCCGCATCCTCCGGCCTAAAGGCCAGAAGCCGGCCGTCTATCGGCACCAAGTTGTAGCCCATAAACACGGCGACGTCTGGACAACATGGCTTTTGCAGAACCTCCTGCGGCGTTCCCACCTGCAGTAGCCTCCCCCGCCGCAAGACGCCGAGGCGGTCGGCAAGCGCCATGGCCTCCTCCCGGTCGTGGGTAACCATCACCGTGGCTATCCCCAGGTCTTTTATTATGCGCCGAATCTCAGCCCTCACGGACTCCCGCAACAGGAGGTCTATGTTGCTGTAGGGCTCGTCCATCAACAACACCCGGGGCCTCTTCACCAGTGCCCGCGCCACCGCCACCCTCTGCCTCTGGCCGCCGGAGAGCTGGGCGGGCTTTTTATTCAGCACCTCCCTTATCCCCAGTAGCTGGGCTACCTCCAGCACCGCCCGGTTTATCTCCTCCCTCGGCCGCTTCGCCATCTTAAGGGGGAAGGCGATGTTGTCAAAGGCGGTCATGTGCGGGTAGAGGGCGTAGCTCTGAAACACATACCCCACGTTGCGCCTCTCAGGCGGGACGTACACGCCCCCCGAGTCGTCCACAAGCGCCCCGCCTAGATACACCTCGCCTCTGTCCGGCCTCAAAATGCCGGCAATTATGTTAAGCGACGTGCTTTTCCCCTCCCCGCTGGGGCCCAACACCACGAAATACTCCCCCTTACCCACCTCCAGCTCAAGCCCATTCAGAACCCTCAGCCTTCCAAAAGACTTCTCCACGTTTCTCAAGACCACCGCCACGCCCCGCGGCGCACGTGGCCATATAACCATTATCCATATGAAAGGCTCCAAACGCCGCCTACACCCTCCCTGGACGCGTAGAGATGAGGCTATGAAAACGTGACAGACCCCAGCGGGCGGGTTCGTCAGATGCCCACTGTCTTCGTATGGGCAATGTTTTACTCTTCGCCGTCTCCGCGCGCTATGGTTCAGAAAATAACTAGAAGACAAATGTTGTATCTGGCGGTAGGCGGCGTGGCGGTGCTCGCCGCCGGCGGAATCATATACGCGTGGCAACAGTCGTCCTCCACGGCCACGCAGACCGCCGCCCCGTCGGTGAATCAGCCCCGGAGGCTCAGCATCTTGGCGCGGTCTGCCTACCACCAGGAGATAAACCAGGCCTTGATGGAGTATTACAACAGCAAGAGGCCGCCGGTGGAGTTCAACTACATACCCAAGGGCTATTCCGACACCTACCAAGTGGCGGTGTTGGCCATGAGGAATAAATCTACCGACTACGACGTCATGTACCTTGACGAGCCTTGGCTCTACGAGTTCTACGTAAACGGCTGGCTGGAGCCCCTAGGCGACATGGACATGTCCGGCGTCCTCCAAAGCACTGCGGATCTAGGCAGATACAAGGGGGCAACCTATGCGATGCCCATCACCGGCAACTTCAACTTCATGTTCTACAACAAGGAGCTTCTAGACAAAGTCGGCGAGTCGCCTCCCAAAAGCTGGGACGACGTCCTCAGAATAGCCGAGGAGGTGAACCAGAGGCTGGCGCCGAAGAGCTACGGCTGGTCCGGCAACTACCCAGACGGAGTCGTGTCGGACGTATACGCCACGGTCCCCCTGTCGCTGGGCGGCTACTTGTTCGACCCCAAGGATAGGGTGACGCCGATGTTAGACACGCCTGAGGCGGTGGAGGCGCTTAAGATCGTGCGGGACCTAGCCTCGCCCAAACGCGCCCACCCCAAGACCACCAGCTGGTCGTCTCTTACAGAGTACAGCGACGCCATCCTCAACGGCGAGGTGGCCATGGGCGCCGTCTGGAACGGCTGGGTCAAAGACGTGGACAACCCCAACCGTAGTAAGGTGGTGGGGCAGATATACCTAGTCCCCATGCCCGGCAAGAGGCCGGTGAGCCAAACCGGCGTGTGGTACTACACGATACCGGTTTACAGCAAGAACAAGGAGCTGGCGAAGGACTACATAAAGGTGGCCACATCCTACGAGGCGCAAAAAAACGCCTATCTCAAGGCCGGCCTCCCGCCGACGCGGATAAACGTGTATGAAGACCCAGAGGTGCAGCAGAGGAGCAGGCTCGCCAAGATGTTTGCAGAACTCGCCAAGGTGGGCATGCCAGCGAGGACAAGCCCCATATACATGAAGCTTGAGTCAGACCTCACCTCCACAGTTAACAAGGTCGTGCTGGGCCAGCTGACGCCGGAGGCCGCCGCGGCCCAGATGCAGAAGATGCTGATGGAGGAGAGCAAAAAGGCCGGGTTGCTGTAGCCGCCTCCACCAAACCACCGGTTCTTCTGTCTTTTGTCTAACAGCGGCGCTTAGTCCAGCGGTGGACTACACCTATACGTAAGTCTCGCGTGAGGCGGCGTGTGGGTGGTGTAGAGGTGTCCGCCTCTTTCTTCAGACGTGGCCGTGTCGGCGGCGCGTCTGCCAGCCGGGCTTTACGTCTTTCTACGGCTACGTTTCTGCGCAGAGGTGGTGTGGATGGAGTCTTGTAGGGGGGATTTGTTTTGAGTTGCGTATATCGCCATGTCTAGGTAGACTTCGGCGGCGTTTTCTAAATAGTCCAGTGTCCTTACGGCGTGTATGGACTGGTGTTCTTGGCGGGTCTGTTGCATGGCGGCGAACCTCCTGGAGGCCATGGTGGAGAGGTACTGGGCAATGGCGGCTGTCTGCCTGTTTTGATGTATCGTGTGTAGCTCCTTGGCGGCTTCCCACAGAAGGGCCCAGAGGGCCTGCGACGGTCTCTCGGCGTAGAGCTCCCTCACGTGGTCCACGGCCCTTTCGTAGAAGCGGGCCAGCTGTATGTAGAAGGTGCATTTGGGAGTGGGGGTCTTGGTGCAGAGGCGGTTTACGGTGAGCCTGAGGACGTCTGACTCGTCGTCTGCGGCTTGGACGGTGGCTCGGGTGGCGGTGCCCTTGGCGAGGCCCTCCAGCAGGTATGTAAGCGCCGACAGCATCCGCCCCACCACCTCCTCCTTGTCCATAAACCTGTCCACGTAACGGATTCTGTAGACGTCGCCCACCCTCTCCACCACGGCGCCCACCTTCCCAGCCGCCTCAACCACCGCCTCACCGGCCGCCGCCAGCTCAAGCTCGTCCAGCCCAACAGCGTACCCAGCCACGACGACCTGCGGAAGCCCCACGTCCGCCGCCGACCTGCGGAGAGCCGCAGGATACACGCCCACGAAGTCGCCCTCCCAAAAGACCGCAACTTCCTCAGAAACAAAAGAAGAGGCGACGCGCTTCGGCAAATAGACGAGGTAAGACCCCCTAAGCCTCACAAGTTTCCTGACCTCCATGAGAAATACGGCATCTATAAATTAGTTGATGCCAAATCACACACATGCAGACCTATACGCAAGTAATTGATATGGGATTGCCGCTCAGCGTTAAGCAGATTTGGTCAAATAGACAACGCCGCAGAGGCTCTCGAAAATCAGCTTAATGTAACGCTTTGTTATTGGCATTTCATATATGTGGCAAATCCGGCCGCCACGGTTGCTACAAATAGCACAGGCCTGGGATATACAGTGGTAGCGACGCCGGAAGGCACAGCCATAACCAATGGGTAACCTACACGCGCGTCAAATGGAGCGGCAACGACTAGAAACAGCTGAAGGAACAACACGCTAAATAGCGCGCCATACATTAACCGATTAATATTTCGAATTTTAGAGGTCACGGCCTTTTTTCCAGCCATTTAAGTATTTTCTTCGTTATGTTTCTGCGCTTTCTTGATGCAGAGTTTTGCCTTTTTGTCGTAATTACTGGCGTTAAGCATCTCCGGGGCGCCGCGCGGAGCCCGCCGGCGGCCGCGGCTTGCAAGCCGTCTTCTGGGGGGATTGCGAAACCGCTGAAGTACATATAGAATCTCCAGGCGGCGGTGTGGCGAAGAGCCTGTCTCTACAGCGTAGTTGCCGGCCGGCGGGTAGTAGGCGACGTGGAGCTAAACGCACCCAGCGAGCTGGAGTACGTCCTCTAACCGAGCATGCAACAAGGAGGTGGTCCGCACAGAGACTAGATGCAGGCGCCAAAATATAGGCGGTCAGAGATTCGCGTATTCTCCCTTCAAGGAGCCGACTGCCGCGTCTTGACGAGCTCCAGCAACAACTTCTGGATCTCCAGGAGAGTAGTCTGGAGGGCGTCAATCCTCTTAGCCAACTCATCCACCCTCCTAGCCAAATCGTCAATCCTTTTGTTCGTTTCGTCTATTCTTTTGTTTGTCTCGTCGATTCTGACGGAGAGACTCCTCGCCAAGTCGTCTATCCTCTTGTTTGTCTCGTCAATCCGCGCAGATAGGCTTCTATTTATCTCGTCTATTCGTCTGTTTGTCTCGTCAATCCGCGCCGAAAGCGACTTCGCAACCTCGTCTATACGCATAGAAAGGATCTTCACCGCGTCGTCTATGCGCTGGCTCGTCACGTCAATCCTCTTGTTTGTTTCGTCTATCCGCGCAGATAGGCTTCTATTTATCTCGTCTATTCTTTTGTTAGTATCGTCTATTTTTGCTGAGAGTGTTTTGGCGATGTCGTCTATGCGTTGGTTTGTCTGGTCTATCCTCTTGTTTGTTTCGTCTATTCTGTGGTCTAGTCTTGCTATGTCGGTTCTTATTTCTTTTAAGTCGCCTACTATGGTGCCGAGGTAGAGGATGAGGATGTCTTCAGTAGTCAGCTTCTTACCCTCCCTAATCTTACCCAAGACATGCTCCACCGCCATCTTCAACGCGTCATAAGCAATGCTGGAGGCATCAGCCACGAGACTGCCTCCAGTCAAGTATAAAAACGTTGTGCATAACAGCCGCTCGGACCGGGGTATTGAAATTTTTTAGTAGCTGTAAAGTAAGCAAAACGTTTCATGTGTATTGCCAAGACCGCTACGTGTTAACTGTTGTGACTGTTCACCCCTGACCTGATAGAACGTGGATGGTGATTAGCGAACTCTGCAGTTGTCATGTTCGGCCTAGAACCGACTCAGCCCTGCCGAGGGTGCTTGCCAACATCAGCGGCAACGAAGGCCGTCTTACGCCCAAACTGGTCGCCGATTTTTCCAAAGACTATGGTGCCCAGAGGTCTGAGCAAGAAATCTACAGCCAAGGCGGCAAAAGAGGTCGGCAACGACGCGATCGGTTCTGCGGAGGAGAAGAGGACTGGCAACCGGGCCCGCCAAGCGCATGCGTATAGAAATCAAGCCGCTCGAGGAAGGCGCCGCTTCATGCAACTGTTGCATGTCTGACATGGTCTTAGCCACGGTCTCTACAGCCGCCTAGGTCTGTGTGCAGTACACATCCCCACTAAGCCGTGGATGTGGCTGATGGAGAGATCGATTAAATGGGGGTGTTGCGTTGGCCTACGCGGTCGATGGGGATGGCTACTTGGGCTTATACGTGACGCATCGCTGTGTGTTGAGCGCAGGCTCCCGACGCGGATTATGGCCGTCGACGGCCTTGGTGCGTTGTTTCGCCAGCGACGGCGTCGCCTTGTTTTTAGACTATGCGTTGGCGTAGGAGAGGCGGGGGTTATCTTACAAGTGCCTTTTTGAGCTCTTCCAGCGCCTCCTGTTCCTCCAGCGTGGATAAGTCGCCGAGGGGTTGGCCTGAGGCGTAGGCTCTCAGCACTCTGCGCATCACCTTGCCTGTGCGGGTTTTGGGTAGCTTGTTCAAGATGACGATACGGCCGATGACGGCGACGGGGCCAAGGGTCTTGCGTATGTGTTGAGCCACCTCCTCTTCGGTGATTTCGGCGTCCATCTTAGGCACTATGAAGATGCCCAGGACCTCGCCCCGTACTGGGTCCGGTATGCCGACCACCGCCGCCTCCGCCACGGCTGGGTGGGCTGTTAGTATGTCCTCCACCTCCCTGGTGGACAGCCTGTGGCCGGCGATTTTAATCACGTCGTCTGAGCGGCCTAGGACGTAGAGGTAGCCTTCTTCGTCCACGTAGCCGATGTCGCCGGTGAGGTAGTAGCCGGAAAAGGTGCTCCAGTAGCTTTTGACGTAACGTTCTGGGTCTCTCCAGAGGGTGTGGAGGAAGGCGGGCGGGAGGGGCGGCTTCACGGCCACGTGTCCCTTCTCGCCCGGCGGGAGCTCCCTCCCCTCGTCGTTGAGTATGGCTATGCGGAGGGTGGGGTAGGGCAGGCCCACCGAGCCGTATTTGTAGCGGAACCCTCCCAGGTTCATGGAGCCCGGCGCCGTGACGAAGCAGGCGGTCTCGGTCTGGCCCCATACGTCGGCCACCTGGCAGTTTTCGCGGCCGCGGCAGAGGTACTTCACCATCCAGTGGTAGGCCTCCTCGTTGAGGACCTCGCCGGTGGGGTAAAGCGCCATTAGGGTATCTAGCTTGTAGCGGAGTGGCCACTCCTCGCCGTACCGCATCAAGAGCCGTAGCGCCGTGGGGGAGAAGAGGATGTGGGTCACGCCGTAGGTGTCTGTGATCTCCCACCAGACGCCGGGGTGGGGGTAGTCAGGCGCGTCTTCGTACCACAGCACCGTGAGGCCGTTTAGCAACGGCCCGTGGACGCCGTAGTGGTGGCCGGAGATCCAGCCGATGTCGGCGGTGGAGAAGAAGACTATGTCGTCGCGGAACTCCCGCTCCGCGCCTGTCATGTGGCTGAAGGCGTATCTAATCCAGACCATGTAGGCGCCGTGGAGGTGGACTATGCCCTTGGGCTTGCCGGTGGTGCCTGAGGTATAGAGGATGAAGAGCGGCGCCTCGCCCTCCACCCACTCAGGCTCCGCGTAGGCGTTCGGTGGGATTTTAGAGATCTCCTCCTGCCACAGGAGGTCTCGGCCCTTCTTCATGGGGACCTCTGCGCCTACGTGGCGGTACATCAACACGGCGACGTCGCCGTCCACGGCGTCAAGCGCCTCGTCGACGGTGGGCTTAAGCGGCGTCACTTTGCCCCTCCTCCGCATGCCGTCAGCCGTGATGACCAGCTTGGCGCCGGCGTCTTTAATCCTCTCCGCCAGGGCCTGCGCGCCGAATCCTGAAAACACAACGCTGTGGACGGCCCCGACCCTGTTCACGGCGAGCATCGCCACCATGGCCTCTGGGATCATGGGCATGTAGATGGCCACCCGATCCCCCTTGCCCACCCCCAGCGACCTCAGGAGGATAGACAGCCGGTTCACCTCGCGGTAGAGGTCCCGGTACCGCAGGACCCGCGGCTCGCCGTAGGGGGTGGCCCAGATAAGCGCCGCCTTGTTGCCTCTGCCGCTCTTCACGTGGACGTCTAAGGCGTTGTAGGCGATGCTTGTCCTGCCGCCGACGAACCAGCGGTAGAAGGGCGGGTTGGAGTCGTCGTACGTCTTATCCCACTTCTCCCTCCAGTACAGCCTCGCCGCCTCCCGCTCCCAGAAGCCGACGGGGTCCTCCAGCGACTTTCTATACACCTCGTAGAACTCCCGCGACATGCTACACCCTCCAGACGTAGAACTTCGGCTCGGTGAAGTACAGCATGGTGGACCTCACGCCCTCGCGCCACGCCAAGCCCGACATCTTTACGCCGCCGTAGGGCAGGGCGTCGAACCTCACGCGGGTAGAGTCGTTGACCATGACTGAGCCCGCCTTTATGGCCCTGGCCACCCTCATGGCCCTCTTGTAGTCTCTGGTGTAGACGGCGGCCTGGAGGCCGTACTTAGTGGCGTTGGCGAGGGCCACCGCCTCCTCCTCGGCGTCGAAGGGCACCACCGGCAGGACAGGCCCAAAGACCTCTTCTCTAAGGACGAAGGTCTCCACGTCGCCGTCGAAGGCCACCACGGTGGGGGCGTAGAAGAAGCCCCTCCTGCCCAGCCTCTCGCCGCCGATGAGCACCTTTCCCCCCATCTCCCTTGCCTCCGCCACCGCCTTCTCCATAGTCTTCACCATCTTGTCCGAGATGAGAGGCCCCATGTCCGTGGCGGGGTCCATGGGGTTGCCCACCTTCAACGCGGCGGTTTTCTCCACTATCAGCTTCACCATCTTGTCGTAGACGCTCCGGTGTACGAAGACCCGCTTCGTGGCGTTGCAGTTCTGCCCCGCGTTTTCAAACCGGGCCCTCACAATCGTGGCGGCGGCCGCCTCAAGGTCGGCGTCTTCAAACACGACGGCTGGGTCGGAGCCGCCCGGCGCAATCATAAACTTCTTGCCCCGCCCCGCCGCCTTAGCCGCCACCTGGAGGCCGACGGCTGTGCTCCCGGTGAAGCTTATCCCAGCCACCTTGGGGCTGTCGATCAACTCGTTGAACACCTCCTCGCCGCTTCCCACCACCACGTTGACCACGCCGTCGGGGAAACCGGCCTTTCTAAAGATCTCCGCCATCTTCAACGCCGTGAGGGGAGTGTAGGAGGAGGGCTTGACTATCACCGTGTTCCCCGCGGCAACCACCGGCGCCACCTTGTGGGCGAAGGTGGAGGCGGGGTTGTTGTAGCTCTGGGCGCCGCCCACCACGCCGACGGGATCCCTCAGCTCCACCACCACCCTCTCCTCGTTGCCCAGGGGGTACTCGTAAGCGTCTACCCGCGGCACAGAGCCCTGCAACACAAAACGCGCCTCCTCGGCGCTGGCCCTCACGATGCTGACTGTGCGCATCAGCTCTACTTCGGCGTCTTTGATGGGCTTGCCGGACTCGGCCACCAAGGTCTTCACCAGTTCTTCCCCCGCGGCCTCCAGTAGCTCAGCGGCTTTTAGCAGTAGCTTAGTCCGCATCTTGAGGGGAGTTTCAGACCACTTGAGAAAGGCGTCGTAAGCCTTGTCTATGGTTGCCTTGATCTCCTCGGCGGTGGATTGGGGGAGCTCGGCCAGCACTTCCTCGGTGGCGGGGTTTACCACCACCAACCTAGTCATGCGGTCTAGTCTCTAAAAATTTATAAGCCTTATCTCAATGAACCTAAATTTTAATTTTTACAATTATATTTAATTATGAAATGATGAGAAGATTTAAATTGATAATTCAAACTTCCTTCATGCTAAGAACTGGGGAGCAATACGTCGAGGGGATCCGGGAGAGGAGGCACGCCAAGATCTACGTAATGGGTAAACGCGTCACGGACGTAACCACGAACCTATTTCTAAAACCCTCCGTCTTCGCCTTTAAGGCCACCTTCGACGCCGCCTTCCAGGAGGACACCCGCGACCTGGCCAGGGCCTTTAGTCCCTTCATCAACGAGGAGGTCAACCGCTTCGTCCACATACACCAGGGACCGCATGATCTGGTGGCTAAGGTGAAGTTGCTGAGGCGGCTGAGCCACAAGACGGGAACCTGCTTCCAGCGTTGCGTGGGGTGGGACGCCCTCAACACCCTGTACATAGTAACCGGCAAGATGGCCGAGCGGGGCGACGGGGTCTATAGAGAAAGGTTTTTGAAGTACCTAGAGCACGTGCAACGGAGGGACCTGGCGCTGGCGGGGGCCATGACAGACGTAAAGGGCGTGAGGACGCTACGCCCCAGCGAGCAGCCCAACCCCGACGCCTATGTCAGGGTGGTGGAGGAGCGGGACGATGGGATCGTGGTCAGCGGCGCCAAGGCCAACATAACGGGGATCGCCGCCGTGGACGAGGTCGTAGTCCTCCCCACGAGGGCCATGACGGAGCAAGACGCGGCCTACGCAGTCAGCTTCGCCGTGCCTCTGGATACCCCCGGCGTCGTGGTGGTGGTGGGCCGCCAGATAAACGACGCCAGGAGGATGGAGGGAGGCGACATAGACGGCGTCCCCTACATGGCGCACCACGAAGGCCTCATAATATTCAACAACGTCTTCGTGCCCTGGGACCGGGTCTTCATGTACAAAGACTGGCGCTGGACGGGGCCGCTGGTGGAGATATTCGCCAGCTTCCACCGCCAGGGATACGGCGGCTGTAAGTCCGGCCTAGGCGACGTCATAATCGGCGCCACCTACGAGCTGGCCAAGACAATAGGCGTGGACAACAAGCCTAATGTGGCGGATAAGCTGGCGGAGATGGTCTTTCTGAACGAGTCCATGTACAGCGCGGGCCTGGCGGCGAGCTGGGAGGGCAGTAAGTTGCTGAAGGAGGGGGGCTGGTGGGTGAACCCCATGTACGCCAACGTCACAAAACACCTCGTGGCCAGGTTCCCATACGAGATCTCAAAGCTTGCCCACGACATCGCAGGCGGCATCGTGGGCACCGCCCCCAGCGAGTTCGACCTCAAAAACGAGGAGATTAAGAACCTGCTAGAGAAGTATCTCCAGGGCGTTCCTGAGATCCCCGCCGAGGAGAGGCTTAGGCTTGTGCGGCTTTTGGAAAACGTCAGCGTCAGCGTCGGCTTCTTAATAGAGTCGGTCCACGGCGCGGGGTCGCCGGCGGCGCAGAAGATAATGTTTAACAGGCTCTACGACTACGAGAAGGCGGGGGAGATAGCCAAGGCCTTGAGCAGAATTAAGGTGACAGTCAAGTGGCCTAAGGCGCCGGAGCCCCGGAGACCTTCAGAGAGTGAAAAACTTTAATGAATGTTTTTTAACATTTAAAATTCTTTAAAATAATTTCAAAAACCCTTAAAAATTTTCATAATATAGCCAATATGGAAGTGTTGGAATACGACGTGATTGTTATCGGTTCTGGTCTAGCTGGTCTTCGCGCCGCCGTGGCCGCGGCGTCACGCGGCGCCGCGGTGGCCGTGGTGACTAAGGTGGCTGGGCCCCGGTCGCACAGCATATCGGCCGAGGGCGGCATGGCGGCGGTGGTGCACCCCCACAAGACGGGCGACAGCTACGAGCTCCACGCCTACGACACAGTGAAGGGAGGCGACTTCCTCGTGGATCAGGAGGCCGCCATCACCCTGGCCTACGAGGCGCCTAAGGAGGTGCACTTCCTCGACTCCATCGGGGTGCCGTGGAACAAGGACCCCGACGGGACCTTCTCTCTTAGGCAGTTCGGCGGGATGTCCAAGCCGAGGACCGTCTTCGCCAAAGACAAGACCGGCTTCTACATAATGTCTGCCATTTATAAACACGTAAAGGGGTTCTCCAACATACACCTCTACGAAGAGCATTTAGTCACCCGGCTCGTGGTCAAGGGCAGCGCCTTCCACGGCGTGGTGGCGTACGACATGAGGCGAGGCGAGCTGAGGGGCTTCGCGGCGCCAGCCGGCGTAGTGGCCACAGGAGGCGGGGGGAGGATGTACCGCCTCACCACCATGGGGTTTCTAAACACGGGGGAGATGTACGGCTACGCCATGAGGGCCGGCCTGGCGCTTAGAGATATGGAGTTTGTGCAGTGGCACCCCACCGCCCTCGTGCCGTCTGGCGTCTTGATAAGCGAGGCGGCGCGGGCCGAGGGGGCATATCTAGTGAACCGCCACGGAGAGCGGTTTATGAAGCGGTACGCCCCGGAGCGGATGGAGCTGGCGCCGCGGGACGTGGTCTCCCGGGCGATATACTTAGAATGCCTCAAGGGAAACGGCTTCGTCCACGAATCCGGCCTATGCTACGTGGGACTGGACATCAGACACCTCGACCCGGAAAGGGTCAAGCAGAGGCTCCCCCTCCTCCTGGAGCTCTCAAAGACCTACGCCGGGGTCAACCCCCTCAACGAGCTCATACCTGTCAGGCCCGCCGTGCACTACTTCATGGGCGGCATCATGACAGACATAGAGGGGAGGGCCCTCGACAGAGATGGAAACTGGGTCCGGGGGCTGTGGGCCGCCGGCGAGGTCGCATCGACGGGCGTCCACGGCGCGAACCGCCTGGGCTCCAACTCGCTTGCGGAATGCGCCGTGTGGGGGAGGCTGGCCGGCGAGGCGGCTACGGCGTACGCCAAGGGGCGGCGGCCGGCGCGGGAATTGGTGGCCGAGACCGTCAAGGCGGAGGAGGAGCGGATAAACGGCCTACTGAGGCGCGAGGGGGGCGGCGAGTCTGTGCGCGGCCTTTTGAAGGAGCTTCAAAACCTCATGGAGGGGGGCGGCGGGATCGTAAGAAGCGAGAGGGCCTCCGTGGAGGCCCTTAAGAAGTTGACAGATCTCCGGGGGAGGATCAATAACGTGAGGATCAGCGACGGAGGCCGTATATACAATATGGAGCTCCGGGAGGTGCTTGAGCTGGAAGGCATGCTTCTGGCCGCCGAGACCGTCCTGCTGGGAGCCCTGCTTAGACAAGAGAGCCGGGGGGCGCACTACCGCGTGGACTTCCAGAACCGCGACGACAAAAGATGGCTGGTCCACAGCGTCTACTTCCTATACGGCGGCAACGTGATGACTAAACAACGGCCGGTCAACGTCACTAGGTGGATGCCCGAGGCCAGGAGGTACTGATGAAGGTCAAGATACAGGTCAGGAGAGGCGCCGCGGGCCGGCAGTACTACCAGACCTACGAAGTCGAGGTAGAGGACCCCCGGATCACAGTTCTCGACCTTCTCATAAAGGTGAGAGAGGACCTAGACGGGACGCTCAGCATGCGTTATGCATGCAGAATGGGGGTCTGCGGGGCATGCGCCATGGTTATCAACGGCGTCCCGCGGCTTGCCTGCACCACCAAACTCTCCGACTTAGGCACCTCGGAGATTTTTGTAGGTCCTTTGCCAAATAGAAATATAATTAAGGATTTAGTTACAGATTAATAATTAAAGAATCCTTATAAATATATGGAAAGTCCGTCCCATGAGAACAATAGTTGTAGTGGGCGGAGGGGCGGCGGGGGCGACGGCGGCCTCTAGGGCCAAGCGGCTTTGCCCCAGTTGCCGGGTGGTGTTGGTGGAGGCGGGGGACGTCATCACCCACGCTCCCTGCGCCCTGCCCTACGCCATCGGCGACATGGCGGAGGAGTCGATCTGGCTCTTCGAGAAGGAGGAGTTCGAGGTGGAGCGCGGCGTGGAGGTGTTCCTCCGGACTAAGGCGGTGGACGTGGAGGGCGGCCGGGTGAAGCTGGAGGGGGAACGCGGCGGGGCGGTGGACTACGACGCGTTGATCATCGCAACCGGCGCCAGGCCTTGGACGCCGCCTGTGGAGGGCCTCGGCCTGAGGGGCGTGGTGGTGCCCACCGTCGCAAACCTGCAGTTAGTCAAGGCTGTGCTGTCTGCGGCGCGGCGGGTGGCGGTAATCGGGGCAGGTTACATAGGCGTGGAGATGGCAGACGTCTTGACGGCCATGGGGAAGCATGTCACGTTGATAGAAGGCGGGGGGTGGCCTCTGCCGCGGGTCCTCGACGGCGACATGGGCCGCCTCTTGGCCAGCCACATGGCGACTGGGGGGGTCGAGCTCCGCTTCGGCGAGCGGGTCCAGCGGCTGGAGGGAAGCGGGGGGAGAGTGGAGCGGGTAGTGACCGATGCGGGGCGGTACGAGGTGGACGCAGTTGTCTTTGCCACCGGCGTGAAGCCTAACGTAGACCTCGCCTTGCGGGCTGGCGCCAAGCTGGGCCCCACTGGGGCAGTCGCGGTTAATAAATACATGGAGGCGGGTCCGCCCGGCGTCTACGTGGCGGGCGACGCCGCCGAGGCCGTGCACAAGGTGACGGGGGAGCCGGCGTGGATCCCCCTGGCCACCTACGCCAACAAGATGGGCTACGTGGCCGGCACCAACGCCGCGTTGGACAAAAGAGCTGTGGAGTTTCCGCCCATCGCCGGAGCCTCCGTGACGAAGTTCGGCGACCTCTACGTCGGAGCGGTCGGCCTCACCGAGGCCGAGGCGGCGCGCAGAGGCCTCTCGCCCACCTCCTACGTCATAAAGTCGACGGACAAGGCGAGGTATATGAAAGAGACGCGGGAGATAGCCGTCAAGGCTGTGATAGGCGGCGGCAGGCTTCTAGGAATGCAGATAGCGGGGCATTCAGCCATTGTGGGGGCCTATGTGGATTTGGCGGCGCAGTTCGTCGGGGAGCCGGCGGAGAGGCTGTTCCACGCTGAGTACTCCTACATGCCCTTCACAGCACCGCCGTGGCACCCCTTCGCGGTGGTGGGGAGGCTTTGGCTAAGGAACTACCACCGGCCTAATGGCCCTCCCGCTCCTTAACGCCTCCACCGCCTCGTTAATCTGCTCCAGCTTGTAGAGGGGGCCAGCCAGCCTCTCCGGCGAAAGCAAGCCTCTGTCCACCATCTTTACGACCGCTGGGAGGTCGACGCGCGGCCTGGCGCCGTAGCTACCCAGCACCGCTATGCCGCCCCTCACCACCCTCGCCAGCCCCAGCGGGGTCTTGTGGCCGAGCGGCATGAGGCCTACCAACACCACCCGGCCGCCCAAAGCGGCCATGTCCACCGCCTGTTGAATGGTCTCGTCGGAGCCCACCGCCTCTATCACCACATCTGCGCCGCGGCCCTCCGTCAGCTCCTGCACCGCCTTGACGGGGTCTCCGCTACGCACGTCCACGGTCTCTGCCCCCATCTCTCTGGCCGCCGCAAGCTTCGCGGGGTTTCTGCCCACAGCCACGACGCGGGCCCCCACCGCCTTTGCCACCTGCACCGCCGCAAGCCCCACGCCGCCGGTTCCAATCACTACGACGG
>Ga0209739_100449_pt1 | contig 16677 bp, 19 predicted proteins | sample JossMetagenome_2_FD_184729 | JGI IMG/M metagenome (GOLD analysis project Ga0209739, IMG submission 184729) | Hot spring sediment microbial communities from Joseph's Coat, Yellowstone National Park, USA - JC3_ASED (SPAdes) (version 3) | ecosystem: Environmental > Aquatic > Thermal springs > Hot...
CTCATTCATCGGCGGGCAATCGAGGGTTATGACTGGGGTGCCCAGCGCGGTGGCTTCGATGAGCGGTAGCCCGAATCCCTCTATCCTGCTCGGTAGCAGGACTGACCACGCGCTTGATATTAGCTTGAGCAATGCATGCCTAGGCATTGGGTACCTGAGCTTGTATATCCCGAACAGCTGTAGCTCGTGCTCGCTTAAGCCGAACGGATTTGGCGCCCTGTCGCTTATTATGAAGAGCCTGTAGCGCCTTGATACGGGTTCCGTAAGCCAGAGCCTGACCCATGTGGCTATTATTTCGTCAATTCCCTTGCGCCACCAGCTACCTCCGTAGTAAATAAAGTACCTGCGCTTGGTTAGCTCGCTTGGCTTGTACTCGTAAACGTCCTGTGGAAGCATGTGGTGCAGGTAACCGACAACGTTGGGCACGCCCGACTGCTTGAGCATTTCATATGCGTACTTCGAAATAGCAACAACAGCATTCGGCTTATTCACGCCTGAGTAGTCGTGGTTAAGCCTGCCCTCGGTTATGCCGTAGACTATTGTGAACACGCCCTGGTTGGCTATGGAGCCTGCCTCAGTAACAATCATTGGTCTCGGTATATCAACAACGATTACCAGGTCGTAATCACGCCACCAGTACTGCATGGAAAAGCCGTAGTTAAACGGTAATTCCACATACACGGTGTTCACACCGTTAAGCCCTAGACCGTACACCACGGACTTAGCTACAACCTTGTAACTAATTGCTCCATATGTATTAACAACAACGGCAACGCGCACAATCCCTTCACCACATTTGTGCTTTTAATATTTTAAATCATATATAGCTGTGGTTTTACGACAACTTGATGACTTGGTTTACCAGGGAGATTTCGGCAGTGCGCAGAGCGTTAGTGGTGATTCTTCGTTTGGTATTGTCAGTGTGGCGCAGGAGTGCTACGTGGGTAGGGATTTCCATGTGCCGTACCCAGACGGCACATGGTTCAAGTTCTGGGACTTGGTGAGCGCATACGCATACATAATGAACGAGGTAAAGAAGCCCAGGAAGGCTCTTATCCATTGTTGTGTTGGTGCGTCGCGCTCTGTCGTCGTCTCCGTGGGCTGGCTCTGCTTTAGGTACGGCTTGGACTTCAACACGGCAGTGCAAGAAGCGCAACGCAGGTTGGGTGTAGGTATATCCAGCGGTGCTCACCTGGACAGCGTCAGGTACATGTGCGATGTTTTCAACAGCCCGAGCGGTAGGTGGTACCTCCGCTGGTTGAAGGTACAGCTTGAAGCAGACGATGCAGACCCAGCGCCTGGCTCTGACTTGGATTCGTTATTTGGATGGCGAGTTGATTTGCTTAGGCAGTACGGGGTTAGGGATGTCTTGGTGCTCGGTGCGTCGTCTGCCGAGCTTGAGTACTTCAGCAGGTACTTCAATGCTGTCGGTGTAACGCTCGCCATATATTCGTACATCAGAGCTAGGAATAAGGGGCTCAGGATGGTCTTCGGTGATGTGCTGGATGATTCACTGCTACAGCCAAACTCGTTTGATGCTGTTGTGGCTTTCGACGTGCTTGAGCACACGTACAACCCGTGGGCAGTTGTTGGTCAGGTCAGGCGCCTGCTTAGGGATGGCGGTATATTCTTCGTCTCAGTACCAACAGTGTATAATGCGGAAGCCACCGCCCCGTGGCACCTCGTCATACCCGACAAGCTCGGGTGGGAACGCGTGCTTGCGTGGTGGGACTTTGAGAAGGAGAAGGACTTATCGCCACCGTTCACGATTGATTATAGGGACTACGGCATAGACATAAAAGCACCAGACAGACTCACCGCAATATACAAAAAGAAACCGATAACAAAGCACCAGGCATACCACGACTTAATTGGTATTTAGAGCGAATGTGTTCATCAAATACTTTGAGAAATCCTCCTGTGTCTTGCCCACCGCTTTCTCTTTATAGCATACGAACCCCCAGCCTGGGTATAGTCCGTAATCTAGACTGAACTCTTTTTCGCAGTACTTCCTTATTATCTCAATGTCCTTGAGGATTCTCTCCTTGTCTTTCCAATGGGTGTGTATTTTCTCAAGGAGCTTTTCGTCACTGAATGTCTCCTTCAAGCCCTCCTTTTTCTCATCCTCAATGAAGTCCCTAACCCACCTCGGGTAGTTGTTCCTTATGAAGAGCTCCCTATCCTCGAACGGGTAGGAAACCAGCACCACCTCCTTCGCAACCCTAAGGGCTTCCTTGAGCACTTTCTCTACGTCATCGACGTGCTCAAGTACCTCCATGAGGAGCACAGTGTCGAAGCTGTTGTCCCTAAACGGCAACATGTTAGCATCAAGCCTTACGTGCGTGTGCCTATAGACCTCGATGTCCACACAAACCACATTCTTTGGTGGGCTACGACCCCAGACGAAGACCGCGTCTCCGCACCCTACGTCCAGTATGTATCCCTTGGCGAATGCCTTAACCAAGTCTATTCGATTCATGGTTTGTTCTGTTTTACGTTTTCATGTATGTTTCTTCAAGTGCCTTCAGTGCTTTGTAGAATTTCTCGGCGGTTACCCTGTCTACACGTAGTTTTGAGTATGTTTTGTAGGACTTCTTTATTATCGTCGTCCCCGCGAACTTCAGTCCCCTCTCTATGTCTGGCGGTACTTCGAGGAGTACCCCGCCTATTATTCCCATTATTCTGCCCTTCATTAACTGCTTGACCGCTATATCCACCACCTTGTTTATAATTGCTTTCTGGGCGTAGATTTGGTCTGCGACAGCCTTGCAGTAGGTGCTCGGTGGGTTGTTCCTAATCTCCTTAATTAGGCTGAAGGAGCTGAAGCAGAGCAGTACGTCGCCACCCCCAGCGTATTGGTAGTAAATTGGGTTGCACAGCAGGTTGTCGTACTTGTTCTGGAGAATCATTTCTAGGAAGCACTTCATAACCTTGTACGCATAGACGAAAACCTTACCCCGACCCTGCTCTGGCACGTGCATAGTCCAGCTAAGCACTAAAATAAAGAACCTAAAAAGTATTTTTATTTAGAAACAACGAAGTGCGCCGTATGGGGAAAATACGCACAAAACTCATGCTGGACCTCCTCGTTAAGCTCGGCTATGTTAAGGCGTCTGGCGGGTACGAGTACGAACCAACACCAAAGTTGCTGTATCAGTTGGCGAGCACCGCATTTAACTACGCACTGATTACGAGGATAAACCTAGGCTTCCCAACGCCAAGCATCAAGGACGTGGTCATGAACACACTCATGCTCGCCGCGTACAACGACTTGGCAAACATGAAGGGTTCCCAACCGAGCGAGAGCGAGCTCATACAGTTACAGAACGAGACGCAATCCCTACTGAACGGGATGACGAACCTAGAACAGCTCTTCGAAAAAGCGCGCGACCTAGTCGCAAACACAATAGACGAATTAATAAAACTAGTCAGCAACTGGGAGTTTGCATAACTTTACTTTTTATTGACATGTCCGCATTCAAAATGAATAAATGAGTGAAAACCCGACATATACACCGCTAGGGACGCCATCACCAACAGCACTGCCAAGCCCAATCGCCCAGCCTGCCCCAATTGCCACCCCTTCTCCAAATTTGGCGTACCAAACCGTGAATGCTACTCCGTGCTACATAAACCTGCAGGTTATCAATAACCAGCCGATAAGTACGGCGAGCCAGACGTTCCACGTGCAATTAGTACAGCTCGCCCACACAACAATAGTCGGCTACTGCTCAATCGCCAATGTAATAGGCGCAACGAACCTAGCCCTCTACACATACTTTATAGACGGCATTGCAAATGCAGTGGCTAACTCGTGGTACGAGAGGTTCGACGGTACATACCACTACTGGTGGGTCAGGTTGAGCACGTCAATAAACGCAAACACTGCGTACCCCCTCACGATGTATATAATGAACTACCCAGTGATTAATGGTACGACAATCGGCGCGAGTCCATGGTGGACGAGTAATGCGTATGGGTGGACGCCCTACATGAACATGGACAACGGGCATAACGTGTTTCACTGGTACTACAACTGGCAGACGCCGAACTCCCAAGTCCTGTGGAGTGGGGTTGTGTACGCAGGTGGAGGTGGCGGTTGGGTGGACTCCTACAACACGGTGCAGGGCTTCATGGTTCTTGGAAACAATCGCGGGGAGGGTAAGGGCGTGTTGTCGAAAATCAAGTATCCACAGCCGTTCCCTGTCGAGGTGCTCGTTGGTTGGTGGTATGTATGTTGTGCGGATGGGTTGTCCATATCATATAGTGGCAACCCATCGTCGTTCACATGCGTGTACTGCCAGAGTAGTAGTTGCTACAGTTGCGGCGGTAGTATGCCTGTCGAAGTATACTCCGCATATATCCAGTACGAGCTATACTCAGGAACTTGCGGTGCGCCTTACGGTAGCCCCGTCGTCTTGGCTTCACCATCGACATCTGGCTCGTACAACTGCGCCGTCGCTGAGCAATTCTTCACGCCAGCTGGTGGGCAATTCTACATAATTTCGCGCTACGAATTCAGCGGTACATCGCTGACGGGTGGATACACAACAAGCCTAATCGGCGGTATACCCAGCGCTCCACTACCCAGCATGTGGAGTACAATACAGCTGGCTCCCACGAGCATTGTCGCCGCCGTGACTTCGCAGTGGGGAGCGACCTTATTCATCGGCGCTGGTTCGGGTGGTTGGCGCAATTTCATATACCTCAACTGGGTGACCGCGTTCGACTACCCGCCAAATGGTGTTATGCCCGCTGTAACTACCGTAAGTGCTGGCACGCTTGGTTAAAACTCGCTTGATGTGTCTACGACGAGGTTTTCTGCTTCGCGTAGTATTGCTTTGTATAGTTGTACTGGGTCGTTGTTGTTCAAGAGGGCTTTCGACCTGAGCAATGTCACTGCGTACTCAAGTAGTGATGCTTCGTCTATGCCGAGCTCCTTTGCCAGCGACTCTATTGTTGTCTTCAGCGTCTTCGGCACCTGCATGTTTGAGTACCTGGTGGTTATGTGCCTCAGTGGGTATAGGCTTACGAACAACCCTGCGTAGATGTACTTCGACGCCGACTCACTACTGGTCAGCCTCTTCTCAACAACCAGCTTCTCAGCCCTATGTATCCAGTACCAGTACGCATTAACTATCGAGTCCACGGTCTGCGGCGAAGCGGAGAGCAGGAGGAGTAGGAAGACTAGGGGGTGCATTGTGAAGACCACGTTGCCGTCCTTGTCGAGCTTCCTCGGTCTTACCAACTGCCTCAGTTCATCCACAATCTCGCGCCACGTCTTGCCCGAGTACCTGGACTTGAGAGCCCTCTCCAACGCCTTGTCCGCAAACACGGACAGCCTAGCCCTGCACTCCTCATCCGTCTCGAACATGCCGACCAGGTAGTTCTCGCACACATCCTCAATGCTGCTGTTCAGGACGTCCTTAGCCTCAACAAGCCCCTCCAGGACGGACGCATCACCGCTCTTCAGCAGGTCCCTAACTACGTCGTTTATGTCCACGGGTTGTGACGGTGAAGGCTTGGCGCTCGGCATTGTGTAACCGTACTCCTCAGCAACCCGTTGCTCAAGCTCCTGTTGCTCCTTATCCACCTTCCTCCTCTCCCTCTTCGCCTGCTCCTTCGCTGCCTCCTCAACCGCCTCCTGCACGTCCTTAGTAACGGCACCCTCAACGCTGGGCTTCTGCTCTGCGGCGACTTCCTCAGCCGTCGCCTTCGCCTCAGCCAGCGCTTTCATGAACTCCTCAGCCAGGTTCGGGTATTTGTCGCTGTAGGAGCTCATTACGGCGTTTGCGAAGAACGCGACGGCTGTGTTCCTAGCCGATGCGCGGAGGAATGCATCATGCCAGTCCTTGCATGCCTGTATGTAGTACGCGACCTCTTCCTCTTTCGCGCCGATTGACATGACTAACCTCCTCACCTTCTCCTCATTGTTCGAGATTAGGTAGTTCATTATTGCGGCGCACGACTCGCACCAGAAGTACTGCCTCAATTCGCTCGGTGTTAGAACCCTCTCCTGCAACACCCGCTCGGCTAGCAACGCCAAGTCCCTGCACTCCTTGGGCTGTCTCTCGTTCTTCCTAACCGTGTTCAGTATTAACGAGACCACCCTCGCGTCCTCAAGCGAGGATACGCACTTATTCACCATCACGGGCACCTTCATAGCCAGGACCCTCGGGTCCCTCGCCTTCCCCTTCTCTGAAAGCCTCAACAGCGCCAGGAACCTCCTCCACCCATCAATAACCACGAATGTGCCGTTCAAATCAGCAACCATAATCGGCTGTTGCAAGCCAGCGCTACCTATGCTCTTCACCAGCTTGTCATCAACGTCTGGCTCAACAACATGCAGGCTCACCAACTTCCTATTTTCATACAAATCAAGCAGACTACGCAGAGTTACCTCATTCTGCTCAAGGCATTTTGAAGACATACGGACAGAGACATGTAGTTAATAATTAATAAATTTTTCTTTTCCGTGTGTATCCCTAAAAGCTCGGGAGTTTTCATTATTTAATAATTTGTTAATGAATGAACTGCCGTGGAGAGGTGCAGTTTTGTTTATTGGCGTGATGAGAGCGTTTATGATGAAGAGCTTGCAAAGGGCTTTGCAAGCAGGTTCGGTCGCACCATAGTCGATAGGTTCGGTGGCGAACCATGCGGTTCAGTGTTTTACGTGGCTAGGAACGAATTCCCATCGCCAGAGCTCGCCTCAGACGCGCAAGAATTTAACGAGCGCGGTGAGTACTACGTTAGGCTTGTGGATGTGGTGCTCGACATTGACGAGAAGGCTATGCGGAACTACGTAGAGCGCGGTCGTGCGTACAGCGCTGAAGTTCTGAGGGATATCTACAGCGTTGTTACGGCTGGCGTTAGGAGGAGTGCCGAGCTCGGCGTCCAAAACCTGAGCTATGTGATTGCTGATGAGATTAAAAAGTACAGCGTGTACAGGCTCTCCGTACTGCATGAGTACAGGAAGGCTGTGGTAAATAGGGGAAGGGTCGGCGTCGAGTTCGTTGGGTTCCCGTACTACTACGTTAGGGTTAGGACTCTGCTTGACATTTATGAGTGGTCGTTCAAGCAATTGCTCGGTACGGAGGTTGGTCGTGAAATACTTAGGGCTTCCCCAGTCATTGCTAACTCGTGGAGGCAGTTGAAGGGGTACCTGCTCGACCTGGCTAGGGCTGGTAGGAAGCCTAGGTGGTTGTTTAAGGTGCTGAGGAAATACTCGGGGCTCTGCGGTAGGTACGGCATATCTAAGTACGTACATGATGTGATTAGGTGGGTGAATGCAATATTTAGTGCAAACATACCGTTCTGTAGCGCTGGGGAGCTCTACGGCTTCCCCAGGCTCTTCATGCCAGACCTATCCCTGAGCATGTGGGGGGTGCACTACGATGGGTGGCTCGACTTCAATGAGACGTGGAAGTACTACACAACCGAAGTTTACAGTCGAAACCCAAGCACCGTAATGGCTGTAATAGCTAGGATGTACGACGCAATACTGAGGAGACCGCCTGATACCGACGGCTTGCTGAACTACACGTACAGGGTCATCGAGGGCAAAATGAGCGTTAAGGACGTGGCTGACGCGCTAATAAACAGCGATGAGTACAGGCAGAGGATAGGTGCCCAGCCAATTATTGACGACACGCCGTGCAACGCCGACGCACTGCCCCAGGAGGTGTTCAATATCGTGAAGAAGTACGGGAGTGAGAAGGTTAGACCGAACCTGTTGGTCATTGGTTGCCTGGACATGAGCCAGTTGGCTGAGTTGAGTGAGTTCTTCGACATAACCGTGCTGAGCTTCACAGATGGCGCATGCGGCGCAACTACAGATGCTTGGCTAAACAACCTGCCAAACCAGCAGTACTCCGTGGCAGTTATAACGAAGTGCGCCTGGGACAAGCACCCATTCCCAAAGTACCTACTCACAACAGCCCACGCGCTACTGACAAACTACGGACTACTGATATTACCTACAAACATAGCGGTGGAAGAACAGAGGTTGGTAAATAACAATGGATATTCGGTATTTAAAAAAACAATAATCCTTACATAAACTGGATTCATTATTTTATTTTGCTAATAAATTGTCAATACTCCTCCTACAGTCCCAAGTGTCCATAAAATGGACTCTTTCGGGGCATACCGACCTGTAACAACGGCTGTTGTTATGTTATACCCCTTCCCGCTTGAGTCATACCAAATACCGGTACGTGGGTCGTAGTTGTTCGCAACATACTCGGCCATTAAACCTATGGTTACTCTGTTGCCCATATAAATAGATTGCACCGCGCTGGCTACCAATGTAGTATTGTATAAAGCAACATAAGCAATGTTACCATTAAACCAAAACCATGTCTGTGTCGTGTTTGGCCAAGAACCTCTACTGTAGGCAGTACCAATATTATGATATGGATATGGGCCACCGCCACCAAACAGCTGAGGCAATGAAGTTGTAGAGCTTTGTCCAATAAGTACACCGTCCAGGTACAGAGCTAGGTAGTATGTGCCACCGCTGTACCATTCCTCAACAACGGCCATATGCCAACCTGGAGGGATTGCACTTGATGTTGAAACTTGCCATAACGATCCTGTCCAATCGCCAGCGTACAATACCAGGTTCGTGCCAATATAAAGCCAAGGGGTCCACCCACTGCTGGGCGAATTTGGGTATTGAACTGTCTGAAACCCGAGCAATACTCCTTGGCCAAGTGGTGGTTCGTAAAATAAAACAACTGCACTTATTGCGCCATAGGTAATTGCGATGCAACTAAATAATCCATACGTTCCAGTGGCTCCACCGTACGGATTTGATGAAATGCTACACTGTGGTAGTTGCCACGCATAAGGACCGCTAGTTAGATTGTTACCAGTTAATAATACGGCTTGCGATACTCCCAATGATGTCCATGTATATGACAAAAACATATTTCCTTAATATCAAAAATTAAAGTAACATAAAAAAATAAACAAAATATTGTGCCTTAACCTCGCAGTATTTCGAGTACCTTGTCGTCGAGCCTGCGTTCCAGTATTGCGTTCACCAGCCTCACTATGTCGGTTGGGTCTATGCAATATGTCCTTGCGTAGTTCGTTAAGTCCTCGACAGCCTTTGACGCATCCGCGAGGCTCCCCTTCAGTAACCAGTTCTCCATCTCACCAATCATCCTGGCTTGGACGTGCTTGTCTAGGCACTTATCCATAATCAACGCCACAAGCTCCTTAACGAGCTCCTCAATAGGGATTGGGGTCGCCACATTAATGCTTTGGTTAAAATTATTTAAATTAATTAAGTACGTGTTTATAATAGGTCACTATGGTCTACAAAACGCTTATAGGCGTTGATGCCGACCTCCTAGTACTTGGTTTGCTTAGTGTTGATGATTTGTATTCGTGGGCTGATTTAGGATCCCTCGTTTTCGTCGTTGGCGATTATAACTTCGAACGAACATGCCAGGGCGATGTGGTTAAGTGCTTATACGCCGTATCTAGGGAGTTCAAGGTTCCTGGCGGTAAATTATTTCTAACTAATAAGCAACTACGCGTGCCTGGGTGGAATATTGTTAATGCAAAACATGCATGCCTCAACCTAGGTAGCGGTCTCTTCCCATTCCGCGGTTGCGTAAATATTGATAAGAGACTAATCCCCACCGCAGACCTAATCATAGACCTTGAAGATGCGTACATACCATTTCCAGATAGGTTCTTTACCACCGTCTATATGATAGACGTTATTGAACACATAAGCTGGAGGAGAGTGCCGAAACTTGTGGCTGAAGTAAATAGGGTGCTGAAGTGCGGTGGGCGTTTCATTATTAGGACGCCCGACATTGGCTTAATAACCAAAATGATACTTGACCTAAACGAATCAAAAATTGCCCTACGAGACCTTGGTGGATTTGTTAATAAGTTTTCGGCTATTTCGTACTTCCTATACGGCAACCAGGACTACCCAGAGGACACACACAAGGCTGGGTTCACAATTGATGCACTGCAGGAGCTACTGAACATGTATGGTTTTGAGGTGAGCATTATTAAGAACCCGCCGACCAAGCACCCAAACATCTTCGCAGTGGCTACGAAACCATGTTCTTAATTGCATTCAAAAAGTCCTCCCTACATTTACTAACGGGGTAGCCCCACCACTCATAGCACAACGAGTAGCCTATCTTCACTAGCCCGTTTCCGTCCTCCTTTACCGAGTCCCAAAGCTCCTCGATGTACTGCCCCAGTTTGAAGTAGTCTACGGCTTCCCTGACCAAGCCCCAGTCGGGCTTCTTGTGGTACATGTCTATAATGTCCCTAACGAGCCAGGGCGCCCTGAACCTGTCCGACTCATGCATGTCCTTCTGTAGCGTGTACGCCCAAAGCTTGAACGCCCAGTGCGCAATGAGTTGCTCAAGCGCCACCGCCCTGTACCCATTGACGACCCTCAGGAACCTCTTGTCGAACTTCAGGTCCTTCTCGTACACGTAGTTCATGCTGTACAGCCTAATAACTATGCCATTGTTTAGGTAGCACTCCTTCATGCCTATCGCCCTCATCTCCTCATCCTCATTCACATGACCACACACCTCACCCAATACGTACTTCGCATCGTCAGAGTCATAACCCTCTATCAACAAGTCTATATCGTGAACCCCTGCATCAATTCCGTACAGGAACTTGAGCGCGGCACCGCCAGTAGCCCACGTGGTTGATGTGTTGGTCATTATTAAATCGAAGTAGTAACGCTTGAGGGACAGCGAGACGGGCGCGTCGAGCTGTATATTGAACTTTTCAAAACACGACAGTGATTTCCTATCGGTCTCCCAAACAGTTGCGTATGGAGTGATTGTCATACAAAATAATTACTAGGCGAATTCATTATTAATGCCTAGGCTGAACATAGTTTTACTACAGCTACGCAATCCTTACTTCAATAGCAATAGGAATGCGTACGGTCCTGCAACCGATGCGCCACCAATTGTGAAGTAACGTATCCCCTTCTTATATGCTGCCCACATCTCATATGAAACTGTAAATGGTGTAGTTCTGAGGAAGTATTTGCCGAGCAGTAAGTCTTCCGCCCTCTCTGCGAAGATTATTACTGCCTTTTTAGCCGTATCTATTGCTTCCTCAACCTCGTTGAGACTTACTAATGAACCTCTGAGTAATACAACGTCTGGGTTTCCGTAGTCCTTCGTTATTGTCAGTCGCTTGCCGACGTAATTCATTATTTCCGTTTTGTTTAATTCATCCATATATGGAGGAGGTATTGTAGGTACCCTCAGCGTGCCCTTAACCCTCATTAAATACAATGCCGTTGGTATTAATGCTTCCCAGAATCCGTTTACCAATACATCCCTTACATTTAATAATGTTAATAACGCAAATAGCGTGTTTTCTCCATACCTAACCCCCGTCTTCCTCCATGAGTACACCATCATTAAATCGTACAGCGATGCGACATGTGGGTAAATCGGTAATTCCCACGTCTCCCTATCCCACCAGTCCCACTTATCGTAGAAGTACAGCCCATCTGCTATCCTGTAGAACGCATAGTCCAGCACATACGGCGACTTAATCACTACAAGCACGGGCAGTGACTGGTTAAGTATTGAAATGATTTTATCATTATTGGTGTGTTTCAGTACTTGGAACGCCAGGTCTATGTAGTACGTGGACACCTTATACTTAGTGTCTGGAACAACATATCGCAATAGCTCATTCCTTATTGCAAACCCTGAAACAGACACCGCATTACCCTTGTACAACTTGAGTGCGCCGACTGAGAGGTGCGGGAACGATACTATGTCGGCTTCGTTGTTGTTCAGCAACTTCTCCATCACTTCTACGTGGTTGTCGGTTATTTGAAACGTTGAGTGGGTTATGAAGACGTGGCGCCCCTCCTCGTACGCCTCCTTAACCAGCTTCCAGAAGTGCCCGCTCCCTATCAGTACGTTGTCGGCTTTAACGCTTGGATACCCCCAATCAACCAGGTAGTACACATCACCCTGTGGGAACTTCGAGTACTTCATCTCAAGCAATATTGGATGAGTGCCCTGCGGTTCCCCCTCAACCAAGGGATAAATCAGCCTTGGGTCCTCTGGCTCCGAGTGAAGCACTATTGTTGTGAACTTACCCACGTGAATCCATTACGCTATAAATAAAAGCTGAATAAGAGCTCTGAACTTTATTGCCTAATATATTAATTGCCGTGCCGAGCATAACCGTGTTTGCAAACCTAAATAGCGAGTTAGGCTTCAACACTGTTGCATGGAATATAATCAAAGGGCTTAGGCAATACGGTTTTGAAGTTGAAGGGAAACCCATCAATGGTGATATTAAACGCGAAAAAGGGCTTGTAATCGGAGATTTAGGTGCGTTAATAATGATGTCTGGTTCGGTGAATGAGCTGTATGGGTACATAGTTGTTGAAGGACCTGTTAATAGGCATATAGACCTTGTTGAGAAGGCAATGGAAAAGGCTGTAGCAATTGCGGTACCCAGTAAATTCGTTGCTTCAGAATTAATAAGGTTCAGGCGCGATATAGCGATTATACCCCATGGCATTGACCTAAAAAGATATGAATGTGACAATACCGAGAAGTGGTTTGATCTGGGCATTGTTGTGTCATACCCGCATTATGAAAGGACAATAGCACTTAGAAAGGGAATTGATTATTATTTAGATGTACTTATAAACACGAATTATAGTGCAGTTGCGACATACGGCTTCATACACCTGCTTAAATATATCGCTGATGACGCCAAGATCCAGTTAGTAATAGATAGGTTGAATGCAATCCTTCCTCACACTTCAGATCCCAAGTTAATTTATTGCAAATCAAAGATCCTCCTTTGGCTTTCTCGTAGTGAGGGGTTTGGGTTGCCACCGCTCGAAGCAATGGCAAGCGGGACACCCGTAATATACACAGACGCACCAGCACACAACGAACACACATGCTGCTTCAGGGTAAGGACAAGGCTTAATGGTACTATAGACTTACCCAGTGAAGGTATGTATAAATACATCCCATACAGTTACTATAACTATGAAATCGTAAATTTCAACGAATTGATAGAAACAATTAATTACGCGATAGCGCACTACAACGAGTACGCAGATGAAGCAAGGCGCATTGCCCAGCAATACGACGTGCAACAGATGATCGATGGCATTGTAAGCCTTATTAAAAAATAATTTTGTTCCGTTTTTATTATACTATACATATACTATATCGTGGTTTCGATAGCGTTCTTTGAAGAAGTAATCGAACCACTTGGACCAGTTAGGATTGATTGTATACAAAAAATGAGACAAGCAAAGATAATTACAATAGTGCTTGTGAAGTCGCACCAACCTGCCGAAGAATCCAAAAGAAGGTGGCTTGACAATGTTGATTTAGTCATTGAATATGGCACAAACAATAAGCGATACGCACTGGCTGCATTACGTAGTTACTTGTACTATATGTATGATAGTGGCCCACTACAGATGGTGGTGAGTAATGACTGTGATATAGAGTCAAATTACGGCTTTGTTTGTGTTGAAAGCAAGAACTTTACATGTTTTGGAGATCCAATTGAAATGCTGAGGTGAGCGGCATGTCTGTTAATTTTAAGTATATGGGTGCTAATATATTATACATGTTTAAGCAATACGTGGAGGAAGAGCAAATATTTAAAACTAATAACTTAGCCACCCAGGTCTTACTTGTTTCAGAATATCCAGAGTGCGATATTGTTACTGAACTGTTTGATGTAACGTGTAAACACGCTGGTCTACACGGTGATACTAAACCAGATGCTTCTGAGTTCAGCGCAATAATATTTATACACCCATCTAGTGATCCGTCCCCCGGCACCGTAATAGGCAAAGTAGTGAAGACCGCGAAAAAAGGCACTAAGGTGATAGTTATAGATATCAGGGATGAGCACTGGGCGTACCAATTCGGTTCCACAGTTTTTCTTAGCGGTATATCCATGCATAGATTAGCAAACGCGTTGAACATTGGCTCCTTAGCGATCGATCCAATTCATGCATATTATATATACGTCGGTGAAGTGGAGGGCAAAAACCTGATTGAGCCAAGGCCCCTCATGCTAAACGACGTAGCAAATGTATATAGATTCCTCAGAAGCAAAGACGTCTATGCGCTACCTGTTGGTTCAGCTTTAATGAGAGGCTATGCAATGTGGGATCTCGACTTCCAGGTATATGAAAGCAAGTACACGTGCTTCGACCTCGGTGATATGTTGAATAAAGAGTTCGGCTTCCCAATTGATTTGATATGCGGTGACGTCGTCGTGAGGACTAAGTGGGGCATTGGGTGGAGGAAAATATACTCAAGGTACACAATGCCTGGCGAGAAGGCTGTGTCAAAGGAGCAGTTGGAAGTTGAGAGGAAGTATGTAGAGGAACTCTTGGGTGTTTCGCAATGATCATCATAAAACTGCCCAACTGCCCAGACGAAGCCAACTGCAGGCTTGTTAGGATCGATGCTAGTCAGGAAAAGGCTGTGTGCGTTGGCATGCTGAAGAAACCGCATGGCGAGCATAAGTACTCCATGTGCATCTTCTACCAAGACTCGGTAACTAGATTACTACTTAAAGATAGCAATATCGATCTGTTCAAGGTCATGATTAATACATTAGATGAAGTGAGGAGGCGCAATGTTCGGTAGGCATAAACGTATTGCAGTTGCCATCGATACAAATACAGGAACTGGGTTATTTTCGCAGGGTATAAACACGGTTAGTGCTTTAAAACTTGCTGGATTTGACGTGAAAGTATTAAGTGTTTATGAACCAAGGAAGGTAGACAATGTCGTGGTTGTAAGCACGATACATTACGTATCGAACTGGGTTAGAAAGGCAAAACGGGTATTTGCGTATGTACCTATTGAGGGATTTATAAAAATAGATAAATCCAAGGAATATATAGACGCATTGCGTAGTGCCTACTCTGTAGCCACGGTTAGCAATTACTCGGCATCCATGCTTAAATACGTGCGTAGCGATGTTTATGTTGTCCCGCCAGGCATTGAATATAATTACTATGCGCAATGCTCCAACGCGAAGAGGGAATTTGATGTGGGTATTGTGCTGTCATCATCCCATATAGGCGATACGGAATTGGCTATAAGAAAAGGTGCTGATTTATATGACTATGTCCTCCAGGCAAGCAGTTACTCGTTCATTGGTAATAAGTACTCAATGTACTACCTAAGGAACTGGGCTCGGTTTGCGATGTTGGTCGACAAGCCCAGCCTGGTCTACTGTAGCGCCCGCGTCTTGCTTTGGCTTTCTCGTAGTGAGGGGTTTGGGTTGCCACCGCTCGAAGCAATGGCAAGCGGGACACCCGTAATATACACAGACGCACCAGCACACAACGAACACACATGCTGCTTCAGGGTTCCTATTAAGTACACGTGGGTGTTTGACGAACCGGACATGGCGTACACGTTCCTCATGCACGAACCAGATGTAAAGGGGATATTCACCGCATTGGACATTGCAGTGCAGGACTATAGGGACTATAGGGACTACGTGATGGACTTGGCAAAGCAGTACGACCTGAAGGAGTTCTCAAAATCGCTTGCGGATTGGCTACTTAACGCACACCGCTAATGCAGGATTTCTATCGTTATGTAAATTACCGTTTCTGGTTGTATCCTAATCAGCGTTACGCCAAGCCTGCTCCCTCTCACTATCGTTTGCGTCCCTTCTGGCTTTGTTGTTATTACGGTGTTGCCAATTCGCACTAACCCGCTACCGTAGGCTGTTATCCTCAGCTTGGCGCTGGGTGGGTGGACTATTGCCAGGACTGTGTAGTCGTTTATGTATGTAACAACAACCCTCTCTGTGCCCCTCATTAATGGTGGTATCGGCGGTACAGGTGGTATCTTGTACTGTGATGCATAAATCCTCGGTCTCGGGATTTTAATAATCCACTTCATTTAATTTCACGCTTTATTGTTTTGTTAATTCGCTGGTTAATTCCTTCGACAGCTCAACGAGCTTGTTTATTTTTTCCTTAAACTCGTTAATTGCCTCATTGAGTGGCTTCCTCTCTAGTTTGTCTGGTATTGAGTTGAATATGTTCATGAACTCCATCATCTTCTGCACAAGAGATGGCTTAGACAGCAACTTCATTGCCGTGCTTGTATCAACCTTAGGCACTGCAGACACCTCAACGGACTGCCCGAAGAACTGGCGTACATTGTCGAGCGCGCCAGACGTCTTTGTGAGTATTTCCTGAAGCCTGGATACTGCGTTAATTAGGGATAACCCACTCTGCACGAGAGCCCTAACGGACATCTCGCTAGCGATAGCGAGCACTACCTGCGGTACCGCGTCAAACGGTAGCTCGAACACGGCTTCTATAGCGCACTTATCGGCGTCGTAGGACACATAAGACCGCCTACGCCACTCGTCCCCGATGAACCTCTCCAGGTTAACTATTGTGTATGAAAAGGCGACCTTGCACATGTTACCGCCAAACCCAGCCAGCTTGCTCTTGTCGAAGTACTCCGTATACTCTATAACCGCCAAACCCCTCTTCATGTCTATATCCAGCTTGAAGTCGAAGTTGTCGGGTAGAGCCACTATATTGGGTAGTTGTGCAACCATCGAGGTAAGCAAGAAAGCTGATATTAAAAGAAAGAATTATTGAAAGCTATTATTATG
>Ga0209739_100452_pt1 | contig 16649 bp, 20 predicted proteins | sample JossMetagenome_2_FD_184729 | JGI IMG/M metagenome (GOLD analysis project Ga0209739, IMG submission 184729) | Hot spring sediment microbial communities from Joseph's Coat, Yellowstone National Park, USA - JC3_ASED (SPAdes) (version 3) | ecosystem: Environmental > Aquatic > Thermal springs > Hot...
GAGGATCTGGAGTGATAACTTCACACGCTCCTAGAGACGTTTTTAAACATATAGTGTATAACGATATAGATGATCTTTTGGTGAACTTCTTCACAGTATTGAGAGAGAGACCTGAGGAGCTTAAGAAGAAACTTATGCTTATGCCACTATCAAGATCATTGAGAAAACAGATTTTCAAAAAGATAGAGAGCGGAGAGATATACAAGATGGATCCTGTGGACAAAGCTGCGTATATGTTTTTCATAACGTGGTCGAGCTTCATGGGGGTCATGAGAAGAGATGGAGCAGGATTCGCAATAGGAAAAGAGAAAGGACTTGAGCGTGAATACGCCAGAAAGATAATATCTCTCACAGAGCTTGCGAAAAGATTTATCGATGTGACAATTGAGAACAAAGACTTCAGAGAGCTCATAAAAATATATGATTCAGAGGCCACGGCGTTCTACTGCGACCCTCCGCATCTAGATCCTCTGGGCAAATCAAGAGACAAAGCATATATACATGGGTTTACAGAGAAAGATTTTAAAGATCTTCTGGACATACTAAGCAGTATAAAAGGTGCTTTCGTGCTGAAGCTTCCAGAAGATCATCTTCAGATAGATTTTATAAAAGAATGGATAGAGAGAAACAGATATAACACAAAGATCATTGAGCACATGCACTCAGCAAAAAAAGTGATCGGAGAGAAGAGACCTAGGATCCACACGATCCTTGTTTACAACTATAATATATAAGAGAAAAAAAGAGACTGTTTAATAACGCTCGTGTTCAGGTCTGAAGTCTTCCTCATAAGCAACAATGATCTCTTCTTCATCAAGATCCTCTATAATGAATATACATCTCTCATTTATATAACGTCCTCCGTGAGCCTCACATATTCTTCTGAAGAGATCTAGAAACCCCTCTCTGGGGGCCTGAGAGATCAGCCTCACAATTTCAGCCTCAATCACGATTGCGTTAGATCCCTCTTTAGGATTGAGAATGCTCATCATAAATCTAAACACTCTCTTCACACGATCCTCAACGCTCATAACTTCACATTTTTAATTGCTTTATTCAAAGTGTTCTGTTATATAGATTACACATTTTTTCTCCAAAGGATCATATTTTCCTTCATGAGACTCACATGTCTGTCTAAAGTAGTTAAGAACTGTTGAATAAGCATAGCTCACTTGACTATAAACTTCATTGAAAGTCACCACCACATGTTCTTCTGATTGTTTCATTTTCTGATCTACTATCATATTAAATATTCTCTCAATTTCCAACCGAGCTCTTTTATTAGGCATGCTCTCACCAATATATTATGTTCTTTCAAAGCTTATATATTTATACACCTATCTATATATATATATATCTATATCTGACACCAAAAACTTAGTTACTAAAATGCAAAAATTTAAAAGCTTGATTGCTAGTCAAGTGCTCTAGCGATCAAAAAGATTTGCTATTAAGCGTTTATTTTTTTGAATAAAACATAAATGCTTAATAAAGGATCATAAATGAATCATTAGAATCATGTTTAAATATGATCGGGAGTCCACCGAAAGTATTATGAGTGTAATTTTTTGTTTATGTTTAAGTATTTATGAATCATATTTAAATAAGGATTTGGGGAAGATGAATCTATTGAATCATGTTTAAATCTGTGTAAAAATGATCATATATGGATGGGTGTCAGCGATCTTTTTTTGAATTTTTAGTTACTGTTTTTGGGTCATGAATAGATATATAGATATATATTCATCGGATCAAAGCTCTCCTATTGATTCATTTTTCAGCAATCTTTTTTCTCATACTCTATTTTAGAGTATGTGTGTCTTTATTATTTTGTTAGTCATCAATCTTTTTGGATGTAGATGTCTAGACCTTATGAGAAGGGGAAGCTTTGTGAATGGGAGCTGATAAAGATCCTTAGGCTCTCAGGTTTTGTGTGTATCCGTTCTCCCGGCTCCGGCCGTGGCAAAAGAACTTGGTATCCTGATGTTGTCGCTGTCAGAAATGGAAGAGCGATTTTTATTGAGGTGAAATGTTTCTCTGACGACCGCCACGTTCCTATTCCTCTTGAGAAGTTCAAAAGAATGATCTGGCTTTCTAAACATGCTGGCGTGAGGTTTTTCATATGTGTGAAATATGAAGACATAGGATCCTTCAGATGTGTAGATTTAAACTCTTATGACTCTGTTGGAGAGAAATATGTGATGTATAGACGTGAGAAGATCCTTTCTGGGAGAGATCCTAAAGATCTTGAGGCATAACGTATTTATAGCTCTCTGTCTATAAATTATATCGGGTGTGTGTATGTCTAAAAAACTGATTGTCATCTCAGTCAAATTTCCAGAGGATCTTCTTGTGAAACTAAATGAATACGCCTCTGAGAGAGGTCTCTCAAGATCTGAGGTCATAAGAATGGCTGTAGAAACTTTTTTAGAGCTTCACAAGACTGTTGATAAAAAGATTCTGGTTAAACATTTTGATGATGAAAAGTCTTCTGATGTCGATATTGTTGTTAAAAAAAGAAAAATTTCTTTAGAGGTCTGAGGCTTTACTCTCTGTAGATGTCTCTCACTTTGAAACAATATTTGTCATACTCGTCCCAATGTGTTATATACACTCCATCTTCTTTTAGAAACTTGATGTATTTATCAAGATCTTTAATATCTTTCTTTCTGACGCAAAATACTCTGGGGATCTCTGTTATAGGTTTCTGGACAAGTTTCTCTGTGTCTATTGTTTTGAAGACTTTCTCGATCTCTTCGTCAATCTCTTCTTCTACTCTGCTCTGAGGTAGCTTCTGCTCGATCTTTTCTTCTTCTACTCTATTTTGGGGCATGCGTGTGTTGATCTGTCCGCTGATCTGATTTATCATATACTCTAGTTTAGAGTAGATGTCGGCATATTCAAGAAGCAATGCTATGGCATCAACTGGATATGCCAGTCCTTTTGATCTGGCGAACTCTTCAAGTCTTCTATAGATCTCTTCTCTAACAGATATATGTCTATAGCCTTTTACAGGCATTTTCTCTCATCTATTTCATATACTCTATTCTGGGGTATATAAGCTTACACATTTGCTTAAGATTTACAAAATTATTACAGAGTTAAACAGATATGCTCATAATAATTCTGTGTTATAAACAGAATGAGAGAAAGGTATAAAAAAAAGAAACTGTTTGAAACAGGGTTTAACTGTTTTACTCTCCTCAGTAGTATGGTGACACTCCAGCTAGTGCACTTATTATCTTGTCTGCTATTACTGGGTCTGCTCCTAAAGCCACAAATCTTGCTTTTAATGCCTGTGCTGTTCTCAGCAACACAGGGCCGGAGTGTGAAAGTTTTGCACTTGATATTGCAAATCCAAGAGCGTAGTGTATGCCGTGTTTACCGGGTGGAACGTCGTTCTCTTCTAGTATTCTTCTAACAATCTCTCTGTCAGCTGTTATCAGAATGACGGCAGCCTCATATCTTGGTTCCATTACTGTGCTTTTTATCGCTGTTAATACAGCAGTAACGTTAGTGCCTGAGTATTTCAGCTCATATTTCTGTAGCTGTTGAATTGGGGTCACGGGCATCTACATCACCCCGTTACAAGTTTTGCGAGTATATCCATTATTGCTGGGTCTGCTCCTTTTAATGCGTATTCAGATTTTAATCCTTCTACTAACGCTGTGGGCATTTTGCCAGCATAAGCCTCAGCGTGTCTGGCGAGGTTCAAGACGAATCCTAGGTGGACTCCCCACAGCCCTGTGGGAACATTATTAGCTGTTAATAACGTTCTTGCTCTCTCAACAAGTATTCTGTATTTCAATCCGTTGCTCGCATATTTTGGAATTGCTATAGGCTTAGACGCCTCATATCTAGTTCCTACTCTATCAGGTGCTGTCTTTCCTGTGAACTTTGCGATCATGTCATCTGCGTATTTTACTAGTTTACCCATCTATCTCTTCACCTCACTTCTCCAGAAAACATATATATCTCGTTACACATTTTTCAAATGGTGTTTCAAAGTTTCAAAAAAAGACCGGGAGCTGGGCTGTCCATGGATCAAAAGAACAATTCAAATGAAAAACGATCCGAAGGCTCCTCTCAGATTGATGTGACGTCTCTAGGAGTTGAGATTAGCGAGCCTGAGCTTGAAGAGGTTCCGTATATATTTATTCCTTCTGCTAAAGACTTTGAGATCTATAAGAAGCTCGTGTATGCTTTCGGTGAGGAGAAAGCTAAGTTTATTATGAAGCTTGTCAGAGAATTTGTCGTCCGCAGGCTGTCATCAATCATCAAATTTGCTGAGCACGTCCTCTCTGATATTCATCTGACGGGGATAAAAATTGATGTGATTACTGAGAGAGAATATGGCGAGACAGATTTCAGAGTGACGTTTAAAATAGATGTGACAGATATAGATCCTGACACCATCAAAAAGACTCTGAGGATCCTCAGAAGATTTGCTAAAATGCACGACCTTAAGAAAGAGAAGATTTTTGCAGCATTGTTAAGCACATATGAAGAGAGACAAGACGTCATGAAAGACTAAAAATATTATTCTTCTCACAATAATGTTACAGGGGCATAAAAAATGAGTGTTGAGATAAGACTTTTAGTTCCTAAGGCGATTTATGACGCTCTTGAGAAGAAAGCTAAAGAAAATAATCTTAAGCTTGAAGATCTTATAATAAGAGCTGTGGTGAGAATAATAGAAGAGGAGAGCAGAAGATGAGCTATTATACTGATTTTATAAATACTTTAAGTCGTTTCATGTCTGCTAACGAGATAAACAATCTGAGAGAGGCCATACTGACTGGAGCTAGAAGCGTTGCACAGGGGAAATACGGCGAAGAGGCTGTGAGAAATGCAGCCAAAAAGATATGTTCTCTCATTGAGAAGGCTCATCCTGTGGAGACAAAACTTCTTGAGAGAGATCTTGGGAAGAGCTTTCAAGACTACTGTGTAGATATGATTGTTACTTCAGTATATGAGCAGTCTATAAGACTATACAAAATAGGGTCTTTAACGTCAGAGTCTGAGACGTCTAAAAGCGAGAGGTCTCCGAGGCTGTTCTGAATGAGAATAGGGATCTTCACTAGCTCCAGAGCAATCTCTCTGAGAAAAGTTGCTCAAGACATCTCTAAAGTTTTCTACAGACAAGGAATCGAGGCAGAGATCTTTCCAACATCTGCTCCTCTTGATGAAGAGGTTTTAAGTCTAGACGGAGCGATAATTGTGATGCCTGTCGACCTCACTTTTCATGTTGATTCTGCGTATAAATACTACAGGTTTAAAGCTATGGGCAAGCCCTCTGTTTATTACGCAACTATTGAAGGCAAAGTGTTTAATCCGCAACTCTTCTCATGGATCAAGAGAGAGGTGTTTTTCACTCCCAACTCCAGATATACTAAGGCGAAGCTTTCTGAGGCGGGCTTCAAGACTGGAGAGGTTGTTTATCACGGCGTGGATCTCAACAAGTTTTCTGAGGGCACATATGTTAAATATGGCGGAGAGCTCAGAAGATCTTTAGGTCTCTCAGAGGACGATTTTCTAGTAGGATACATAGCATCTGGGGTTAAGAGGAAGTGTCACGATCTTGCTTCTGGAGTGATGTCTATTCTCAAAGAGAAAGATCCTTCTGTAAAGCTTCTGGTCTTCACAGATGATGAAGGTGCTAAACATTATCAAGGTCTTGATAACGTTATTGTCATATCTAACTTCGGCAATGTTGATGATGACGCAATAATAACTATATATCACGCATTAAATCTTTATGCTCATTTCGCATGTGCAGAAGGATTCGGCATGCCTGTCTTAGAGGCTTTGGCGTCAGGCGTCCCTGTGATCCATCCTGACTATGATCCTCTGTCAGAGATCACAGATGAAAACTCAAGCTTCAGAGTCTCCGTCGAGTCTATAGTCATGTATAAAGATGTGTCATCAATCATATATGAGCTTCATAGATACAATATTAGAGATTATGCTGAGATGATTTTATATGCTAAAGACATGTTGAAGTCTAAAGCAGATGAATATGTCAAGGCTAGTGTTGAGAGAGCCTCTCAATTTGATATGTATCAGCTTTACAAAAAGATTGTGAGGTATTTCGCCTCTGTATAAATATTGTTTTTAATTAGCTTTTGAACAATAATATTAAGATGGTGAACATATATGGCGTCTCAAGAGCAACCAGCTATTCCACAGCCTCAGCCTACGATACCTGTTCCGAAAGAAGTTGAGCAACTAGGAAATCTGTTGGGACAGCTGTATGTTCAGTCTTCAGAGCTCGTGTTGTATTGTGTAGATATTACTGATGAAGACATCAAAGGGAAGCCTACTCTCAAGTCTCTCAAAGAAGTGTGTCTAGATGTCGCTAGAACTGTGAGAGAGATAATGTCTCTGACAAGAAAGACCAAGAGATGACGTCATGTCATCTCTAAACATATATCTACCGCCTATAACGATGAATGTTGAAGGATGTGAAGTTTATATCATGAATGTTGTTAAAACAAAAAATCTTTTTAATCAAGATCGTTTCATAATATCTTGTAGAGTTAAATGTAGAGACGTTCTCTCTAAACAGTTTACTTTAGACGTCTCTTCTAATGAGGAGTTCATGAGGCTTCTCAAATATGAGATCGCTCTTTTCAAATCAATAATATATGCGGGGGCTCGAGACATATATGAGTCGTGAGGAGACTGTTTTAGACTATGATCTTTTGAGCAGATATCTCTCTGAATCATCTTCAGAAGCTGTTTATATAGATGTTGAAAATATTGATCTTGATTTTCTCTCAGAGTTCTATCACTCAGCATCTTTCGGAATAACAGATCCCATCGGTCAGCTTCAGGCTTGGCTTTACGATAGACTGAAAGAGCTGGCCTCATGGTTTTCATCTATTGTTGACTCAATTGTCTCGCCTGTAAGAGCTACTGTGAACAGTATTGACAGCTTCATAAGGACTCTCCCTGAGAGAGTCAGCACGCTTGTCTCATCAGCTGTGTCGTCAATGATAAGCGGTTTAGAAGGCGTGATCAGAGGTCTTATCTCAGGCGTCTCAGGTCTCATAACAGATGTTCAAAACTATTTGTTGAGGCTGAGATCTTTCATATCAGACTCTTTCAAAACAATTTCTGAGGCTCTTTCAGATGTTTTCAACAAGATCTTTTCGTCGATTGTTGACGCTTTCAGCAAGACGTGGAGCTTCATAAGAGATATCGCAGGATCTCTATCAGATGCGTTTTCTAAAATAGGCTCTGGGATATTAGACGCTCTCTCTTATGTCGCCAAGTCTCTAGGTGGTGCAATAACTTCTTTAGGAGACATGTTGTCAGGCGTTTTGTCTAAGCTTTGGGACGGGATCCAGTCTCTCTTCAAGTCTCTCTCAGAGGCTTTATCAAGCATTGGAAAAACCGTTTTAGACTCTCTCTCATCTGTAGGAAACATGATTTTAGAAGGCATTAAGACGGCAGGCGACGTTCTGTCTAACATTTTAAACACCATATGGAGCGGTATTCAGAGCCTAGGCTCGGCTGTGGCAGACTTCTTCGGAAAGATATGGGAGGGCATCAAATCTTTCGGCGAATGGCTCTACAATGGCGTGAAAAGCTTTATAGACTGGCTCTGGAACGGGATACAAGAGATCGGGAGACATCTTGCTGATTTCTTCGGGAGCGTGTGGGAAGGGATAAAAGGCTTCTTCAACTGGCTCTGGAACTCGTTACAGGACGTCGGAAAATGGCTCTGGGAGGCTCTACAAAACGTCGGGAAGTGGCTTTATGATCATATAAAAGGATTTATAGACTGGCTCTGGGGAGGGATCCAATGGCTGGGAGGACAGCTGGCAGATGTCTTCGGAAAGATCTGGGATGGCGTCAAAGGTTTCTTCCATTGGCTGTGGGAGCAGATCACAGGCGGACTCTCATGGATAAGAGATGCTATTGCTGATGCGGTTCAAGACATCATAAAGACTTTAGGCGACAAAATATCTGAAGGAGTGGACAGCATTCTCAAATTCTTCTCGACAGTCGGAGAGACAATTAGTCGAGGACTGACTGCAATCGGCTCGGGGCTGGCCGGTCTAGGATCTGTGATTAGTAAGGGCTTCTCAGTTGTGGGAGAGATTGTTGTCAGCGGTCTCACTAATCTTACACAAGCAATGTCTGAGTTCTCTAAATATGTTACAAGTTTTGGTGCACAAGTTTTAGGCGGTATCGCATCTATCGGCGGAGCGATCCAGTCATTTATTGATTTCGTCAAGAATCTTCCTAAGGCTCTTGAAAGTGTTTTCAAAGGGATTGTAGATTTCTTCTCTAAAGCATATGATGTTTTAAAAGACTTTGTCTCGAATCCGCTGGAGGCTTTTAAGAAATATATTGTCGAGCCTCTCTGGAGCGGTCTTCAATGGCTCGGCGGGAAGATTCTTGAGGGGCTGAAGACTTTATGGGATCTTATTCAGAAAGGTGCCTCATGGCTCTGGGAGAGACTTGTAGATCTATTCTCCGCAATAGCATCATGGTTCTCAGGTGCCTTCACTAAGATTGCTGAGATATTCTCAGGGTTCACCACGGCACTTGCTAACGCCGGAAGATCTGTTGCTGAGGCCATCTACACGTCTTTTGTAAAACTTTTCGACTGGGTTAAAGAGGCCTCTTCAAAAGCTTTAGGCGAGTTTCTGAAGCCTGTGTTGAAATCTTTCTGGGACGCTGTGGGCTGGGCATCTCCTCCGGGTCTGACTTTTGATAATTTTGCTCTCTCATTCATAACTATAACAGGTCTCTCGATACCTCTCTATCTTTATTACATGTCATCTACATTGCCTCTGAGAGGCCTAGGCTTCCTCTTGAAGTCTGTAGGCGAGAAACTTGACAGATCAGAGCTTAAGACAAGAGGCTTTGTCTCTGTATATTTCGCAGGCGGACAGGTCGAGTTTAATTTCTTAAGTCCTTTAGGGGCATGGATGAAGTCTGTAGGCGAAGAGATCTCTGAGCAGGCGAAAAGATTATACGAGCCGTTCTGGTTCGGCATAGGCTTTTGGTATTCAAGATATGTGTCAACATTATTGTCATATTATCTGAGAAACTATATACCGATAGAGTTTCCATCGCCTAAAGAGTCTGAAGAGACTTTCTTCAGAGCACGTGTCGCTGAACAAATTCCTAAGGCTCTCGGCGAAAAGAAAGAAGATATCATCATGACGGTAATGAACTTCCTCAAGATGAGAGGATACTCTGACTACATGTTGAAATGGTGGTTCGCAGAGCCTGATGAGTATCACTTCAAAGTTAAAGACAGATTTAATGTTGAAAGAAAGATCCCTACCGGAACTGCTTGGGTTCTCCCATCGCCTTCTGAAGTCGCCAGAATGTGGGTTAGAGACGTTCTGAGGCCCACAGGTCTTTCAGCTAAAGAGATGATTGAGAATCTTACGAAGATATATGAGGCTCGTGGAATGTATAAAGACATCGGTCTTTTATACACTTTGCTCGCATTCAGATATCCTTCTCCTGAGGATCTAGGGAGATTCTACTGGCGTGGAATGGCGAAAGCCTTCTGGCTTGAAAAATCTTTTCAAGAGAACGAATGGAAACAATTGTTTGATATCGGATGGGACGCCTTGTCGCCTGCTGAGATCCAGAATCAGCAGACAGATAAACAAAGAGCTGACATACTTAACGAGATGATCAATCTGTATATGAGATGGCACGACTACTTCCCCGCTGCATGGAACAAAGACTTCCCGACTGACAAAGCGATCGTTGTTGAGCTTATGACAAGTCTTCCTGAGAGAGTTGACTTAAGATGGCTGTTGAGATACGGAATCTTTGAGCATCTCATGGCTACAGGTCTTAAACCTTTGGCGTCATTAAAGGAGATTTTTGATACCTTCGGAAGAGTAAGAGGAGATGAAGTGTTTAGAGAGAAGGTTGAGCCAAAGATCTCTCTTGACGTGAGGCTGGTCTCTAGATTTCTGATTGCTAGGTCTGTGAATCCGCTTTTCGCACCTATGATCGCTGTGGCGTGGGCACACATGTTGATGCTCCCAGAGTTCACGCTCCTCAGGACGGGCTTTATAGATGCTTTGAGAAGAGGCTTTATAGATATTCACACTTCTGAGGCTCTTATGAGCGGTCTGTTTATAATGGAGGTGAAGACAGGATATATAAATCCCAGCACAGGCTCATTTGAAGAGGTTACATATAAAAAGCCTGTGTTCTGGCTTCCGTCTCAGAGAAGACTTCTACAGCTCAGAGGAGTTTTCGACAGATACAACATTCTTCTCAGAGATCTTGTTACGAGACTTGTTCACGCAACAATTCGTCTCGCTCTCTATCCTGATGAGGCTGTAGAGACTCTTAAAGCTCTTCACAGCTCTCTAGCGAATCACATGGCTGGTCTCATCAAAGCATTGACTGGTCGTGAGTGGGCTCCCGCACTTGATAAAGAATATATCGACATATGGATGCAATACGGAGAGAAGCTCAGAAAGATTGGTGCCAGAGAGTGGATAAGAATATATGCGACAAGACTTGTCTCATGGATAAGCTACAGACTTACATATGGATGGGTCTCTGAAGAAGATTATGACAAGCTTGTTAAATCTCTGGTTGAAAACAAATGGATTACTGAGGAGGAGGCTAGATTCTTTAAAGTCGTCATGTCTCACGCCCTAGGAATCGTTAAGAGAGAGCTGATACCTACTCCCGCTCAGCTCGGGACTTTCGCAGAGTATCTAGTGATATCTGATGACGTTATAAATCTTGTTCTTAAGGAGCACAGAGTTCCTGAGGCGTTTCACGGCCTCTGGCGTGATTATATACGTGTCAAACCTTTCAAATCAGACTATAAGTCTCTTCTGACCGTCGCCGTGAGAGCTTGGAGATACAAAGTCATCTCTGATGACGTGTTTAACAGCTATCTCTCTGAGGCATTGAAATACGGCTTTAAAGACATTGAGATCGAGATTATAAAAAGAAAAGCAGAGCTTGAGCATTTAATTGATGAAGCTAAAAACTGGAGGCCATCGCTTCTGACATTGATATCAATGTCTGAGTATGTTCCTGAGGCTTTAGACCTGTTACAATATTATAAGGTTGATCCAAAGTTTTCAGATGTTGTTATGAAATATGCTAAGATAAAGCCTCTTGCTGATGAGATAAGAGCTTTGGCTAATACTTATTTCAGAGTGAAAAGATCTGTGGAGATTCCTGCTGATTTAGAGAAGACGGTTTTAGATATTCTGACTAGATATGGTCTCACGCAAGAAGAGATCGCTCTCAGAGAGCTCAGAATGCAACTTGAGGTGTTATATGAAGAGTATAGAGTATGGATCCCCACGCCTTCATCTTTAGCGACATTAGCCGAATATATAACTTTGCCTGAGAATCTTGTTTTAGATGTTTTGACAAAAAGAAGAGTTCCCAAAGAGTGGATATCTATATGGCTTCAGTATATAAAAGTCAGACCTCTGAAGTCTGATTTCAAAGCACTTATATCAGCGTATATGAGAGCTTTGAGATATAACGTCATTGATAAATCAGCTTTTGAGTCTCTGCTTAAAGAGGCTCTATCATACGGCTTCACTCAGACGGAGATAGACATCATAAGCAGACGTGCAGATATAGAGCTCAAGATTGAAGAGGCGAGAGCTTGGAGACCTTCTATATCTACTTTGATAACCATTATAGAGTATGTTCCTGAGGCCATAAGTCTTCTCAAGAAATATGTTATAGATCCAGACTTTAAGCCTGTGATAGAGAGATACGCCTCTGTGAGACCTCTGGCTGACGAGATAAGATCTCTTGTGAACGCCTACTACAGAATGAAAAGATACGCCATATTCTACAGACAGACCGTTCCAGCGGATATTGAGAGCTCTGTAACAAAATATATGGATCTCATCGGGATGACTGATGTTGAGAGGTCTATAAGAGATCTTACTGCACAGATAGAGGCTCAGATAGATATTTGGAGAGAAGAGTTTAGAAGAGGAGAGACAATCCCGACTTTAGGCGTCTTGGCGACAATGTCTGAATATATCGACGTTCCTAAAGACTATATAGATAAGATCCTTGCTGAAAGAAGAGTTGAGGCTACATACGCAGAGCTTTGGAGAAGATATGTCTCTGTAAGAACTATTTCGAGCGAAGTAAACAGAGTTGTAGGAGTCTTTGAGAGACTTTTTGAGAGATTTGCTGTGCCTCCAGATCTTATAAACAAAATCAGAGATCTCATGGCCTCAGGAGGATGGACTTCTAGAGAGCTTGAGATCTTCAGTATAGAGCTTGATCTGAGGAGAAACCTGAGGATCCTTATGACTCTCACGCCTAATCTGAGACAGGCTGTCGCAGACGTTCAATATCTTGCTCCTCCAGAGAAGATCATTGAGGACATCTTGAAGACATACGGGATTGAGATTGAGAAGTATAAAGCTCAAGTCGAATACTACAAGAATCTCGCTAAAAACAGAAGGATCTGGAGGCACTTCTCATGGTATAGATCAAGACTTGAATACGCATTCAGATATGGAGCCATCGATGAGAACACGGCAAGAACTCTGCTTAAGAAATTTGTTGACATAGGTCTTCTGACTAACGAAGAGGTGGAAATGATAATTGAAGGAATGAAGATCTCTAGACAAGGATATAACACCTACAGAGCAACTAGATATGGAGGCAGATAAAATATGACTGATCCTTTTACTATTTTAATTTTTGTTTTTCACGGCTTCTTAGGATCTCTCATAGCGACATGGCTGTGGGCTAAAAACTATAAAGACCTCTACAGTTTTGAAGCTGTGAGAAATTACGTCATAGGAATGTTGGCGGGCTATCTCTATTCTCTTCTTCACTCTCATTATAACTTTCCCAATTCTGTCATGAGCATTGTCGCTGGATACTTCGGCAAAGACTTTTTTGAGGCAATCTTTGAGAGACTTAAAATCTTCAACAATAGAAGACAGCTGGAAAAAAGCTGAGACAAAAATATTTTTTCTGAAAACGTAACATGTTACAGGGGTAAGTCATGTTCTGCACATATCATGAATACAGAGCCTCATACGCTCTCTTAGCGTTCTTAGGCGTTATTACTGGTCTGATAGATGCCACTATAGATGATTTTACTGTGAAAGCCTTCCTCTGGGCCGGCTTCATAATGTTGTTTTTAGGGATAATATCTTACGAGTTTATTGTGATGCCCACTCCCCCCAGACCTAAGCTTCAGGCTTTTCTTTTCGTTATATTCGGTTATATGGGCTTCTTAAGTTTTCATCATTTCACATGGCTTTCCGTATCTATGGTGTTAGGCAAGTTCAGCGAAGGCCCTCTCTGGCTTATGCCTCATCTCTATGTGGATTTTCTGACATATACTATTGTCATGTTCAGCTTCATGGGCATATACAGTTTCTATCTCTATTATATCAACTTTTTCGACTGCTCAACCTAATATTTTTTCTAAACATTATTGTTATTAGAGGTGTGCGTGATGTCTGCATCTAGACCTGCCTCCGGCACGGAAGATCCTTTCGCAAAAATGAGGAAAGATCTTGAGGAGCTTAAAAAGAAATTTGATGAGGTCATTAAAAAGATTGAGAGCGATATTGAGGAGCTTAAGAAATCTATGAAGAAATGAGGACGTCTCTATGAGAAACTATTCTGAGATTGCGAAACAGATTTTAAATGAGAAGCTTATGTATCATTCTAAGGCTCTCAGTCAGGATGCGATCTCTATCAATCTCTTCAGCATTATAGACACTTTCGATATTCTAAGTTTTGATTTTGAGCTTGTCACTTTTGACAGCATCTTCTCTTCTCTCGTAGCGTCTCTTTTGTTCGGCATCGACCCAAGCGAGATCTCTGTGTTTAATCTATGTTATGATGTCCAGCTTCCGTCTTCTGAGGAGTATGAGAGAGGCGTGTTGCTCAAGATCAGCAATGTCTCGTGTGTAGATAAATACCCCGGTCTGTTCAAAGATCTCTTCTCAACCTATGAGGTTCTGAAGCCTTTCACAGCACAGAAATGTTACTATGGTCGAGGGGCATATGGCGAGTGTTATGCTGATCCTGAGGTTGTGAGAGAGTTCTTAAGATCTACATCTATTAAAGAGGTCAAGGTTAAAAGTGAAGACGTGTCAAGATCTATATATTCATCGTTTGCTGAGGTGTCTGAGATAAGAAGAGATCTTGTCGAGCTTTATTGGGAGCTTCAAAACTATATCTCTGATGCAAAAAAATATGATCCCTACTGGGACTATGCTTGGTGGGACTTCTCTCTATGGGCTGAAGAGACTTTTGAGGTTGAGAAATTTGACAAGACAGAGACCCGTATAGATCCGGAGCATGTTGCTGACGCTCTGGCAGGATCCTTCTGGGACGTGGCTGTGTGGGACTTCTCTTTCTGGGCTGAAGAGACTCACTCCACGCCTGAAGGTCTCGAGCTTCTTAAAAATATTGCAGAGCTTTTCGACAAGGCTATGGACATTGCGAACGTCATTGTGTATGAGGAGAGGTCTAGGCTTTCTATGACTCCTATTCTTGTCGCAAATTATTCTCGTGCAGAGGAGAGGCTTGAGCCTGAGAAGTCTAGAAGAATGCAAGACTATGGAGAGCTCAGAGCTTTATATTATTCTCTCACCAAAGATGTCAGAGATGTCCTCAGCATCTATCCAACTCCGATCCAGATAAGGTATTCAGCAGCAGTCTCTAATCTCATGGCCAGATTCACAAAGACAAGAGGATGGGGCATGGATGCTTATAAGGCTATGAGCATTGATGAGCTTAGAGAGGAGTGGGTCAGAGAGTGGGCTGGGAAGGGTCTTGACGAAAATATTCTCAGAGACATTTTTGAGAGGATCCGTCTCAGACTTGAGGTTTACAGAGATGTTCGTGTATCTAAAGAGCTTAAGAAGATGGCTCAGAGAATGAAGAGGTGATCATATGGGGAGATATGACAATCTATATCCTGCCCCGGGGAGGATCCTCAGGACGTGGGGCATCAACGTTGTCAATGCTTTGAATGAGCTCTACGGCTTTCTAACGTCAGGTCAGCAAGACATCTATGTGAACGAGATATACGGCAGATCGGGACATTTCAGCGATCAACTGTTAGTCCAAGGAAAGCCTGTGATCAAAGATGGAGATCCCATATCAATCTATCAGCTTTATGACGCAGCCAAGTCTCAGATCACTCAGGCTATAAACGATTCACTTCTTACAAGCTATGCCAAAGACTCTAGAGACGTCTTAACAAAATTAGTTGTTGATCCATACGGTAGGCTAGGGATCAAAATAGCTGAACCATTAGATCCTTATGGTAGAGTGAGAACATCATATTCTGATGAGCTTTATAACGAGTTTCAACCTGTATCAGCATTCGGATCTATAGTAGCTGCTAACAACACATCAGGTCTCATAGTAACATTATACAAAGGCGGGAGACCTAACGTGAACATCTATTACAACCTAGGTGGTGCAGGAAACATATATATAGAAGTATCGAGAGACGGATCAACATGGAGACCTTTTGACACTATAACACTCTCAGGAGCAGGATCAGGATTGAAATCGTATGGATCAATAGCATATCCATATATTCGAGTGAGGACAGATGCTGTAAATATTGATGTTGAATTTGAGATCGTGGCATCAAGATAATTAATATATTGTTTTTAAAAAACAATATATTATTGGAGGTGATATAATTATGGTTGATCTACAAAAGTTCTGGGTGTATATCCACACCACAAAGGTGAAGAAAGGATATGATTGGATTGAACTTCCTGATGGGACGAGAATGAGCGTTCCAGAAGGGAAATACATGAAGATCTTTACAGTTGATGATAAAAACGCTTTCGGTTTTGAAGATCTTACTGAAGAGATCGGTGAAACGCCTGACTATGATTTTGAGACACCAATGTGTGTGATACTAGATGAGTCTGGTGAAACATATATCAATGTCTCTCTAGACTGTAAATTCACAGGAAGATATAGAGTGTCATTATATTACGATGGGATTAAAATATCAGAGTTCTGGTGGGGGAAGCTAAGAGACTTTCCAAGTTTCATATATACAAAGTCTTCTGCTGTTGCTTTCAAACAAAACATAACATACACATCTCCACCTGTAGGTGTCTCAGACACTTATCTAACCAGACCTATAACTATATTACTTCCATCGCCTAATATATTAACAGATATAGATGTAGTATTTGACGGCTTAAATCGTGAAGAAATATTAACTATAAAACTTGAGTTTTTATTTGATGACAACACGACAGGATCTGTAGAAGTATCTGCCTCAGGAGCTGAAAGCATAGCTGTGAAGAAAAAAGTTGGTGCAACCGAGATCTATCAGGCTATGGGAGGATCATTTGGTGGAGAAACTATCTCAATATCTAAAAACATTGTTGCTATAAACATTTATGCTAAGACAAATCTCTCAACACCTGCAGCGATACCATATGTTCTGATACGTTATTACGCATAACAAGACTAGACACAAATTTGTGTCCAAAGAGATTGGACACAAATGAAGCTCAATCTCTGTTGTGGTGATGACATTCGAGATGGATATATCAATATTGATGTTAGAAAGACAAGACCAAATGTTTTAACAATTGATCTTGAGAAGGATCTTTTGAAAGTTTTTCCTAACGGCTCCATTGATG
>Ga0209739_100453_pt1 | contig 16622 bp, 18 predicted proteins | sample JossMetagenome_2_FD_184729 | JGI IMG/M metagenome (GOLD analysis project Ga0209739, IMG submission 184729) | Hot spring sediment microbial communities from Joseph's Coat, Yellowstone National Park, USA - JC3_ASED (SPAdes) (version 3) | ecosystem: Environmental > Aquatic > Thermal springs > Hot...
TCCGCAGTAATCACCTTAGCTGCGAATCCTTGAGGAATTCCCCCTTATCGCCATGGCGATGCCGGTACCCACAAGAACTATGAGCAGGTTCACGGCTAAGGCGATCACCGCTATATAAACCAGGTGACCAGCTATTGGGTATAGTGGGCTAAATGCTGCGGGTATGTGTGGCGTCACGAATAGGTAGACCCCCAATCCAAGGCCGACAGCCCAACCAACCATTAACGAGTACTTATCAAGCCTATCCGTCACTAGGCCTAGGAATACTGATGGTAAGGTCTGTGTGATTATTATACCACCGAGAAGCTGAAGCCATATTGCGTACGTAGCTGGTACAATAAACACGAAACCCAGCGCCAGGAACTTAAAGACTACGGAGGCCCACTTGGCAACCCTAGTCTCACCCTGTGGTGTTATCCCTGGATATAGAGGCTTAACAAGGTTCCTGACCAACAGGTTCGCCTGGCTCATCGCCATTATAGCCGCAGGAACTAAACCACCGACAAATACCCCAAGTAATGCCAAAGCCGCCAACCACTCGGGCAGGGTCGTAACCGCCAATGTTGGTATTACTAAGCTACCCCTGGCGCTCGGTGGGAATAGGCTTAGTATCTTCATGGCTGAGGTGTCGCCGTAAACCAATATGCCGTACATAGCTAATAACGCTAATGCTACTCCATAGATAGGCAGTAAAGCCGTACTTAGGGCAAGTTTCTTATCGCTCTCAGCACTCAGTGCGCCATTGACAGCGTGCGGATACAAGTATAGCGCCAATGCACTGCCTATCCAAAGCGTTGTGTAGGCTGCTGCGAAGGGTGTTTTTAAGAAATCAACACCACTTGCTAGTAAGCCCTTTGTTGTTGATGCGGCTAATGTGGCTGCCTTAAATGCCGTTGAGAAGGCACCAGATATTGCAAAAGGTGCTGCAGCAAGTATTGCAATGACGCCCAGAAACACCAGTGCATCCTTAAACACCGCAGTTAACGTGGCACCCCTTAAACCACTGGTGTACGTGAAGGCAGCCAGTATAATGAAGGCTATCGTCAATGCTAAATCACTGACTAACTTTATATTCTTCACAATACCGAGGAGCATTATCGTTAATACCGCCTGCATACCAACTATCTGAAGGGCTATGTATGGGAACTCAGCCACAATACCCGTTATGGCCACAAACGCAGCCAACAACTTACTGTTGAACCTATCCTGAACGAAGTCGGCAGCCGTCACATAATTCCTCAACCTACTCCACCTCCAGAGCACAGGCATGGTTACTGAGGCGATGGCGAATGTCGTGGCAACGTAAGGTACTGCGAAGAAGTAAAGAGCGCCGCTGGCGAACACGCCCGAAGGCACGGCAATGAACGTGTAAGCCGTATACAAGTCAGCACCAACCAGGAACCAGACCAAGAAGGTGCCGAGCCTACGACCAGCCAACGCCTACTCATGTAACTGGTTTAGGTCACCCCTACGCCAACGTGCACCGTAAAAACCCAGGAAGACAAATATCACAAAGAACCCCAGGAATATACCCCAACCTAATGGGCCGACTAGGGGACTCATTACCATCACCTCCTACCTGGGTATAGTATGAACACGGCTATTATGAATAGTATTGATGACACAACAAGCCACAGCGTTTGGAACCAGTAGAAGAACGGTACGCCACCAAGCTCAGGTTGCGCAGTGTTATATAGCGGTAGTAATAGGTAGAATATCCACGGTATTGCAAATAACACGCCAGCCACAACCTTTCTCCATGTAGCCACCTTCTCCGTAGTCTTGGTCGTCATGATAATAATTACTGTAGTCTGTTTTTTAAATAATACCTCTAAAGGTAAATAAATTAGTCTGTGAACAAATGAGTTATAGTGTATGGTGAAGATACTACATATAAGTGATGCCCATGGGGAACGAGCTTTAGTAGATAAATTAAGAGATTTGATAGGCAATGTTGATGTGATTACTGTGGGTGGGGATTTTGAGGACGTCGGCATTTTAGACCTACTTAGCAGGTTTGGTAAGCCTGTCTATGCTGTGTTGGGTAATATGGATCCACTGGGCATTAGGGTTAGGGTATCTAAATACCTCATTGAGGGGCGTATCATAGACATAGGTAAAGATCTCTATTTAGCTGGTTACCCAATCGAGATCGGCACAGCAGAGGGGTTAGGACGTAAATTGATAGTATTAAGTCATTATCCGCCCTATGATTGTAAGGTAGATATGGCCTGGGGTGGTAGGCACATTGGTAGTAAAGCCGTTAGGGAGTTTATTGAGCGTGCTAAACCGTTGGTGATGCTCACGGGGCATGTACACGAATCACCAGGTGTTGATGATATTGGAGGTACGGTGGTAGTGAATCCAGGGCCTTTTTATGAGGGTCATTATGCCATAGTACATATTAGTGAGTATGGGGCAATTAAAGTTGAGTTGGGTAGGTTATGAAAACCACCCGGAGGAAATTCCTCCGGGTGGTTTGGCGTGGGTGCATGCAGGGGACGTTATGTTAATTTTAGGCATTAATTTATTGGTATTGTTTAATTTTTATTAACGTGTTTATAGAGGGTATGTGTTATGCCTTGAGCAATTATGACTACGTAATTAGGCATGCACCAATAAAATCCTCAAAAATGAGGATTGGGTGATTTATTGTGAGGAGAGTAGTCTTATTTGCGTAATTTTGTTGAGGTTATTGATTGCTTTCGGTGATGCATAATTAAGTCCTACGTATCTTGGCTCCTTGTTAGGCTAAAGTGTAGTAGGTCATCATCCATTGCTATCACGCCCCTTTTACGTAGTGTCCATAGTATATCCACTACGTAGGGCCTTGCCTTAGCTTCTGTGTCGTCATCCATCACCACACCCCTCCTCTTCACCTCATCGATTACTGAGTCGACGAATATCAATGTCTCGGTCTTGCCCCTAACCTCGTTTAGTTTATTCATGGTTACCTCCTCAATTAGCCTTCTTAATTCCTCAGGTAGGTCTATACTGCTCATTTGATGTTCACCCATGTGAACTTCATGCAAACCCTATTGATTGGGCACTCGCTGCATTTAAGCTTTGAGCAGTAGTCGTGGCCTATCCTGAATGCCCCCCTCTCGTAGATTATTGGGTCATTGCTTAACCTACCCACAGTCCTCACGATACCCTTAACCTCGTAAACTTTTATGGTTACGCCCCTATCCCTACCTGCCGCTATCTTATTAATTATCCTAAGCGTGTTGTCGTTGGTTGATATTAGAAATGCCCCACTCCTGATGGTAACCATGGTGCTGTAGATGTCGGCAATCATTGTGTACCGCCTGTAAGCACCCCTAAATAGTAATCCAAGGGCTACGGGTAGGTTCGTCTCGTGGGAAACCCACCTGATGAACGTCCTAATAGCCCTCCTCCTCCTTTCATTAGCCCTGATTGGGTAGAACATGGCCAGGGACTTCTCGAAGGAGTCAAGATCGCGGAACTTGGGTATCCACCTCAGTAGCGTTGTTCCGTATGCGCCAGTTAATCTCCTAAGTCCGTAGACAAAGCTGTGGATTGCGTTATTAGCCTCCTTAATGTCCTCACCCCTAACCCCCTCACTTAAATAGTCGTTTATTAATGCCATGCTAATGCCATCAGCCATGGAGTACTTGGGGTTGTTGAGCAGTTGGTTTATACGTTCGTAGTTCCTAGCCACCACCCTGTATATTAATTCATTTCTCAGGTTTTTGAAGCCCGTAAACAATACCGTGATGAATAGTAGGTACCTAAGTAGTTCCTCAGTCTTTGGCACATTTGCGTATAACTGAATTAGGTGGCTTTGGTCCACCCTACCCTTATTAGTTTCTTGAATGTATATTTCGCGTATCCTTTGATAAGTTATGGATAATTCGTCAGGTAGGTTTTCAAATATTGTCTCCTTTACTGATCGTCCGAATTCACTGATTGCCTTTACAATATCCTCATACCTCTCCCTATTCTTCAAATCAATTTCAAGAGAGCTCATTGGCATTAACGTGGAAGATACAGTGGAATTTAAACCTTGTTGTGCACGCATTTAGGTATTAACAGGGATAATGCTGAAAAGGAAGGTAAGCTTTGATATGCCGATATGGATTTGGGTCTGAGGAATAAGGTCGCCCTAGTAACGGCATCCAGCCGAGGAATAGGCTTCGGCATCGCCAAGGTTTTAGCCCAGGAGGGCGCTAAAGTCGTGATAAGCGCTAGACGTGAGGATGAGCTGGCCAAGGCTAAGGAAATCATTACTAAGGAGAGCGGTGCCGAGGTGCTCGCCATAAAGGCTGACTTAACGGTGAAGGGCGATGTCGAGACACTCGTTAATGAGGTAATGAGGAGCTTCGGCACAATCGACATACTCGTCTATAACACAGGGCCTCCCAAGCCCGGCACGTTCTCCCAACTAACCGATGAAGATTGGGAATACGCAACCCGACTACTGCTACTAAGCGCTGTTTGGTTAACCAAGCGTGTTGTAGGTCACATGGTTAGTAAGGGTTGGGGAAGGTTAATATACGTGACCTCACTAACCCTCAGGCAGCCGATACCAAACCTCGTGCTATCAAACACCGTCAGACTAAGCCTAGCAGGGCTCGTGAAATCCCTAGCCATAGAGTATGGGCAGTACGGCATCACAGCAAATGGTGTAATGCAGGGCTACATAGAGACCGAGAGAATAAAACAACTAGCCCAGGAAGAGGCCAAGAACAGAGGCGTGAGCATCGACGAGGTGATTAAGAACTGGAGCGCCGAAGTCCCCGTCCGCAGGTACGGGAAACCCGAGGAAATAGGCTATCTTGTTGCTTTCCTCGCTAGCGATAAGGCGGCGTACATAAATGGGTCAATGATACTGATAGACGGAGGCTACGTCAAATGCGTCTTCTAACGGATCACTACCCTAAATAATGATAATGAGAAATAGCGAAGAAAAACATTAAAAACCCGTAAAGAACAAACAAGACAGGGCCCGTAGCTTAGCCAGGTAGAGCGCCCTGGGGCAAAAGCCCCGCGTAAGGCTCATAACCGGGAGGTCCCGGGTTCAAATCCCGGCGGGCCCACCAGGGCTTTGTTTTTGTTTCTTAGCCGCTTATTCCAGGCGTGTTGATGAGCGCTATATTTGGTTAGTACTTCGGGGCAGGGGATTGGCTGTGTAATGAGGTGGTGTCGAGGGTTATGTTTAATTGCACATTACGTGTTGCGTGCTTCTGCGTGTTCTTATTTCGAAATCTATATTGATGAGTAATTCCCACAATTTGTCAAGGGCGTCTTGGCATTTTATCTTGCCCATCCGTGCTCTTCCAATCGTTATTAATGCCTTGTCTATTTCCTTTTTTATGTTCATCAATCGTGCACCGTGGTTTTAGGCCTTTAAAGTTAGTTATCCTGTTTGTGGAAAGAGAATAGCATATATGTTGTTATTTTAAATGAACAGTTGCCTTTTTGAGTCGGGTCTTTGCTTTCTCTATGGGTTGATGATTCATTGCAGTGCTGATTGGTGAGGAGACTGACCTGCCCTGACCAGGTATGCCTTTTATGATTAGGGAAATCAGTGTATAGCCGCGGTCATCAGCGGTCGGGCACCTCCTCCCTCTTCACTAACTAAAACATTGGGGTTGGGGTTTTAAGTACCTTTTGCCGCTTTATATTTGTAAAGATTTATTACGATTTTAATTAAGGATTGGGTGGTAAATACCAGCGATGGTTTTTACCGCGGGTGTTTCAACGTGTTGGTAATGCTTATTTACTTTTCCTTAAGCATTTATTGGGTTAAGTATGGAGTTGCTCAAGTGTGAAGTCCTTAGTGATCTAATTGAGGGGTTCCCCTTCGGTTACATGGTCCTCATAAGGGGTGACCTAGGTATGGGTAAGACCCTGCTCGTTAAACTCCTTGCCAAGAGCGTCCTTAATAACTACCCATTATTATACGTAACCTTCGACGACAACCCAGAATCCATAATCGATGACCTCAAGAACTTCAGCGATAGATTGTTCATAATTGATGGCTTCACGATCAGCGATCAACGTAAGGTTAAGTCACCCAATGTTATTGATTTTATTACGGAATTCGATCCGGGCCAGGTAATTAATAAGGTTGGGCAGGCCGTTTACTCTAAGGGTGTTCGTGGCTTAATAATTGACTCAATAAATGACCTACTCGTAAACGTGGATCCCAGGGGGTTGATAGCAATGCTTAAGCAGTTGAAGGTGTTATCACGGAGCCGAAACCTTGTTTCCTTCATTGTTGCCCATGTGACGACAGAGGATGTTGATAATTTGTTGAATACTGTGGAGTACGTGTTCGATGGTGTGATCGAGATGGAGTTTGATGAGAACATGGCAAATATAGGTATACCGGTGAGGAGGTTGAGGATTAAGAGGATGAAGGGTATATCCCACTCCATGAACTGGTTCTACTTCACCACAGCCAAGGGCACCATAGTACCAATCGACATAAATGAAATAAAGAATATGCTCAAAAACACACTGGAGAGCTTAGGTGTTCAAATACAGGGTGGCTAATAACATATGGACTTATTAGAAACCCTGGAAATACTCGTGGAATTCGACACAGTTAACGATCCATCGATTGGTAAGTACCCAGACCCTGGTGTCGTGGATTTCGTTGAGGGATTACTGAATGGTTTAGGCATTAGGACAAAGACGCTTATTAGTAATGGTTATAGGAGCGTCATTGGTGTTGTTGGCAACGGCTCAGAACCCAGGGTATTAATGATGGCTCATCTCGATGTTGTTCCTTTTGTTCGTGATGAGTGGAGATTTGACCCACTTAGGTTGACTGTTGTTGGTGATGTTGCGTATGGTAGGGGTGTGCTTGATGATAAGGGTAACGTTGCAGCTGTCCTCAAGGCCCTTGAGGGACTTGTTGGTGAGGTTAATAGGGGTACATTGATTGTTGCCTTCACTACTGATGAGGAGGTTGGTGGTGAGAATGGTGCAAGGGTTGTTAGGGACTACCTACTAGGTAATGGCTTGAGGCCTAACTACGTCATTAATGCTGATGGTTATGGTATGGTCATTATAAATAGGAGGAGGGCTATATTCAACACCGCTATAAGGACTAAGGGGTTGAAGGCAACAGTGAATGGTGTTAGGGAGGTTGTTAGGTTCAAGCTTAATTACAAGGTTAGGCCGCCACACCATGCGGCATATTTCGTACCTGGTGTGGATTCACACCCATTAATAGCCCTGTCCCAACATCTGTGGGTTAATAATGCGTACCTAGCAAGCATTAGGGGTTCCTTCGTTAAGGAAAATGTGACGCCAACATGGGTTGAGGCTGAGGTAGTCAAGCCATGCCGGGGATGCCCAATGCAGGATGTCGACTTGGGCTTAACCAACGCTGTTAAGGCGTTATTACCGCTGAGTAGGGTTAATCCCAGGGTTAAGGCGCAGAGCATTTACGGTGTTACCGCAACACCCAACGTGTACAGGTTTGCTGATGGTTTTCATGAGTTTGTGATTAATGTTAGGGCGATGACTGATGATCCACTGGCCATTAGGGAGTCGATGATGGAGGCAATCCAGGACTACTTCCAGGATATTGAGGTTGATGTTAGGGCTGAGGGTGGTGTTGGTTACCTCAACACACCAAGGAATTCCAAGCTAGTGACAACAGCCATGGAGGTTTTGAGGAAATTAGGCGTGGAGCCCATCGTTATGGAGATGGCTGGGGCAAGCGACTCAAAGTACTTCTCACCACTTGGCATAGAGGCAATAGACTTCGGCCCAATCGGAGAAAATGCACATGGACCAAACGAGAGTGTGGATATTAAGTCGTTAGAGCTTACGGCTAGATTTTACGGGAGACTTATTAAGGAACTTTTGCCTGGTTAAATTTAAACGTAGGATCTCGTGTATTTTTATTTTTACATTAATATGAAGAGTGCAACGAGACCATAGATCGCTATAGCCTCTGCCAAAGCAACGAAAACTAGGTACAGGGCAAATAATTCCCTCCTCTCAACCATGGCACTAACAGCTGCAGCACCAGCTAGTCCAACACCAACGCCACCACCTAAGGCTGCAAGCCCAAAACCAATGCCAGCAGCCAAGTACCTGGCTGCCATAACCTGGGCCTGGTCAGTCGCCTGCGCATGCACTACAACAGCCGTAATTGCCAATATTAACGCGGCAACAACCAAAGTTCTCAATATCCTTGCCCTCGCCATCACGATACAGACCATAATGCATTTTTAAAATTTATTCCAGGGGAAAAATGACGGTGAGCGTATTTTAAGCATAACGTGAGAAGGTTACGAAATATTCTTTTGAATTTAGATAAACACAAAAGCAAGCATTCTAATTTATAGAATAGTTTTGATGCCGGGGCCGGGATTTGAACCCGGGCCCCCTTGCGGGGACGGACTATCCAGTTTTACGGCAGTTAAACTCCAGGCCCGCGCCTTGGACCTGGCTCGGCCACCCCGGCGAAGTAATGCCTATTGGCGGTGATTTAAAGCTTTGCCCATAATTATTTCCCTGCATATTAATTCATCTATCCTTACGTAACTCCTCGGTATCGTTATACCAATACCCCTTAATTGGTTTAATGGGATTGGTTTCGATAGTTTCGTAGGGTTCATTACCTTTATAATGAGTATTTTCCTGCCGGGTTTTAGGTAGTTCTTCAGTATGAATTCCTCGTTGTCCCTCGGCATTTTACTGCATAGCCTAGTTAACGCACTGATTAGGTCATGCGACTTAACCGCCATTGAAGGACCTGCCGTGAAGTACCCCGTTATTGACATCACAGGCCCTGATTCATAGACGAGTAATAGGTCGCCCTCATTAATTGCTCCTAGGTATGTCCTGACCTCGCAGTCCTTGTGACCATTGAGTATTTCCTCCGCGAATTGCGGTTTGAAGGACATTAGGAAGCAGTTCATTTTAACCAAAGGCCTTAAGCAGCCTTGCTAGGTAGTCCCAGTACTCGTCGATTTCCCTCTCAATCTCCCTGACGTCCTCTTCGGTCAAGTGGGAGAATCTTCCCTGCCTCTTTAGGAATTCGATTATTGGCTTCCTCCTGGACTTATCGAGGTGGGTGTTGCTCGGCGGATTCAGCCTTATCCTCCCATGGTCCCACTCGTAAAGTGGGAAGTAACCTGTCTCCGTTGCCAGCCTGGCTATTTCGACTGTCATTTCCTCTGGGTAACGCCACCCTGGTGGGCATGGTGCTAGTACGTGTATAAACGCGGGCCCCTCATCCAGGTAGTCAAGGGCAGTCTTAACCTTATTAGCTAGGTCTATTGGGTAGGCTATGTTTGCTGTTGCTGCGTATGGTATGTGGTGTCCAATGACTATACTCATTATATCCTTCTTCCTCTGGACCTTACCCCTCAACTTACTACCAACTGGTGATGTTGTTGTCCAGGCGAAGTGCGGTGTTCCTCCTGATCTTTGTATTCCTGTGTTCATGTAGGCCTCATTATCATAAAGCACATAAAGCACACCATGACCACGCTCAAGCATACCACTAAGAGACTGCAAACCAATATCATAAGTACCACCATCGCCCGCGATAACCATAACCCTAGCCTTAGTGTCCAGAATCCCCTTCCTCCTAAGTGCCTTAAGCGCCGACTCAACGCCAGACGCCGCGGCGGCTGCGTTCTCGAAGGCTACGTGTAGGTATGGGATACTCCATGCTGTGTATGGATACGACGTAGTAGTCACCTCTATACACCCCGTCGCATTGACGACAATTATGTCAGAGCCTGCGGCCTTTAATAACCACCTAACGGCTATCGAGGGACCACATCCAGCACATGTTAATTGCCCAGGCCCGAAGCGCTCCTCAACGGGTAAATCCTTTATTGTCCTGAAATAGACCTTCATGATCTCAACCCCAGGAATACAGTACTCCTTGGATACTCACCAGTCTTTGCATACTCATCGAGCATTTTATAAAGATTATAGAAGTCATCAGCAAGCATTGTTCTTTGGGATATACCGTGGACCACGGACATGACGGGCTTCTCAATATCCTTACTGTATAGGGCGGAAACGACATCGCTAAACACGGGTCCCTCATAAACATCACCGGGAGTTAATGCTCTATCGATAACAGCCACGATCTTGGCATCCTTTACTGCATTGACTAACTCATCGGCAGGGAAGGGTCTGAATAACCTTATCCTAACCACGCCAGCTCTTAATCCCCTCTCCCTAGCCCTCCTAGCTGCCTCCTTGGCATTACCGCTTGATGCGCCTCCATACGTTATTAACACGTAATCGGCATCATCAACCATGTACTTCTCGACTAAGTCGTAATTTGTGCTGAAAGCCTTATTGAATTCCTCATGGACCTCCTTAATTACTTGCTTGGATTCCCTCAGCGCGTGCACTGCCTGGTATTTTATTTCGTAATACCAATCAGGGCTTGCTATGACACCCATGGTTATTGGTTTCCTCGGATCAAGCCTATACCTGCCTAGATTCCTTGGTGTGAACTTCCTCACGTATTCTTCGTGGTATAGTTCCACGGGTTCTGTTGTGTGGCTCATTAGGAATCCATCGTATGAAACCATCACGGGCAATAACACCCTTTGGTCCTCGGCTATCCTGTACGCCATGATTATTGAGTCATAAACCTCCTGAGCCGAGGAGGCAATAATCATGACCCAGCCAGCATCTCTGGCGTTCATGATATCTTGATAATCGCCATGAATACTGATTGGTGCAGACAACGCCCTCCCTGGTACAGCCATAACCACAGGTAACCTAAGACCCGAGGTTATGTGCAATACCTCATGCATGAATTCGAGGCCCTGGGATGCCGTGGCCGTGAACACCCTAGCACCGGCCGCCGAAGCGCCAACAACCGCGGATAAGGCACTGTGTTCGGACTCAACGGGTATATACTCAGCATCTAGCTCCCCATTGGCAACGAACTCCGCGAGCTTCTCTATTATTGTTGTCTGTGGCGTTATTGGATAAGCGGCAATCACATCAACATCGATAGCCTTAACGGCATAGGCGGCTGCGTAATTCGATGTGAGCCCAAGGCGTTCCTTAACAACCTCCTCCCTAATACCTAGCACCTTAGCCTCCATCATCCACCCACCTCGGGTACCATCTTTATTGCCTTAACGGGGCACTCGTGGGCGCATATTCCACATCCCTTACAATGGTCGTAGTCTACCTCATACGTCACATCATACTTCTTGCCACTCCTGGTCGTGTATGGCTTATTCAGCTCTAATATGGCTGGCTCTGGGCAGTACATCCAGCATATCCTACACCTTGTGCATGCGTCCTGATCTATCACTGGGCGTTCCGTTCTCCAAGTACCGGTCAGGTTATTACGTGCATTGCCAGGTTCAATTACGAAGCCACCTATTGGTAGGTCTTTCCACGTTAATCGCATCATCACATAATCACCTCAGCCACCTTATAAGCCTCTTCTAGGGCTTCGGTATTCGCCTTACCGAGCCTTTTACCAAAGGTTTCCATTACAAGCCCCTTCACGGTCTCTAGATCAACGAGATCGAGAACCTTGAGTAAGGCACCAAGCATTGTGGTGTTTACTATGGGCTTGCCCAGGTGCTTTGTGGCTATTTCATACGCATTCACGTAAACAACCCTACCACTAAAACCAGTCAACTCATGCCTAACCTCATCCTTACTACTTGCGTTCACAACTATGCAATCCCTCGTGATTGCAGGTATGTTGAAAATACTCAACAACCTAGTATCAAACACAACAGAAATATTTGGCTTCTCAATAGGTTCCCTAGCTAGGACGGGTTCTCTGGATAATCTAACATAAGCCCTAACAGGGGCACCCCTACGCTCAGCGCCATACTCGGGGAAGGAGCTTGCGAATAAGCCACGCTTAATCGCCGCCTGGGCAATAATCTGGGCAGCCGTAACAGCGCCCTGACCTCCCCTGCCATAGAAGGTTATTTCCACAGTAGAGTTGGTCATCCTAGGTCAAGTCATCGTTATAGAAGCCTCTTATAAACCCTTTAGTCTATATTCTTATAAATAAGTGAAATAGGTATAAGAGTAATTATTTTTGCCCCCTGCATGCACCCACGTCATTGGTGTCGGGTCAGCGGCCCGGTTTGGCCGGGTCGTTGGCCCGGCACCAATGGCGTGAATGCAAGGCAGGTATAGGCTCTGTGTGTATCTTAAGCACTTTGTTTAAATAGGTTTTTGTAAAGTATTATCTTAATATCATCTTGCTTTGGGCTTTTCTTAGTCGTTTTCCCGTGAACATTTATAAGGGTGGTTTATTTATCGTGTTATGATGGGCGATATAATCTGTACGACTGTTAATGAGGATTTTGCCTTCGACTTATTCTCTAGGGCTAGGTACGTTGTTTTGATTAAAGATGGTGCGGTTATTCATAAGGAGATGAATCCAGCCCTTAACTCTACAAATAAGAGACCCGTTGTGGCTAGGAGGTGTGTTGAGCTGGGTGCTACCGTGGTCCTCGCGCCCCATGGTTCGTTGTGCCTTCCTTCGTATCTGATATTGAGGAGGGCTGGTGTTCGTATGTACGTTGTTAAGCCTGGCGTGGCTTTCAACAATGATGTTGAAGCTAATCCAGTTAATTCTTGGGAGGTTATTTACTCAAGTCTCTTGGCTGTAGCTGAGAGGGTGGGTGAGGTGTTTGGCCATGGATAGCTTGGATTTTTATGTTAATACCCTAAACACGTTTTTCGGTATATCCAGGTGTGGCTCTGGTGTGCCTATACTTGGTATTCCAATGGAGGATACCGTTAGTTTCAGGCCTGGTACACGATTTGCACCTGGTGTGATTAGGCAGTGGAGTCAATACTTCGAGTTTACCCCAAGTATTGATCTTGGATTTGACGTATTAAGTAAGGCCTGTGACCTTGGTGATGTGTCGCTCCTCCAGGGCTTGGTTGATAGGAATGTTGAGAGGATTAAGGCTGTCGTTAATGAAGCCCTGAGTAGGTGGGGTAGGGTCATAAGCATTGGTGGTGAGCACACGCTTAGTTTGGGCACTGCGAGGGCTTTAAGCGAGAATAGGGGTTCGTATGGTATTTACGTACATGTTGACGCACACCTTGACTCAAGGGAAGAGTGGCCCATTGGTCAACCCCTATCCCACGCAACCTTTGTTCGGCACATTGTTAGGGATGTCAAGCCACAATTATTGATTTTCCTTGGGCCTAGGTCATATGATCCGGAGGAGCTTACCTTTGTTAAGGATCTCGAGAATTCCGTACTCCTCACGACCAAGGATTTAAGGTTAATGAGTAAGTACGAGCTTAGGATGTGGGTTAGGGAGTTATTGGATAGCTACTCAGGCCCTATACACCTCAGTATCGATGTTGACGTCCTGGACCCCTCAATAATGCCTGGCGTTGGTAATCCCGAGGGGCTTGGGCTAAGTTATGGTGAGTTATTGAGGGTTGTGGAGGCTGTGCTTGATCACGGTGGTTCTAGGGTTAGGGTTGTGGATTTGGTTGAGTATTCACCGCCAAATGACCCGAACCTAATGTCCTTACCTGTGGTTATCAAGCTCATACTTGACGTACTCAATTACCTAACCTAAAAGTTTATTTGATATCTGGGTTCGCCTTGTCTGATGGATCTTGAAAAGTTCCTGGAACTTATGAGCGAGGCTGGATTTTTCTACCCGAGCTTCGAGATTTATAGAAGCAGGGCTGAGGTTGGCGGTTTCTATGACTATGGCCCACTGGGTGTTGAATTGAAGAGGAACATTATCGAGAAATGGCGCAGAATATTTGTGTACCCATATCAAGACTTCATAGTTGAGATCGAGACACCCATCATAATGCCCAGGATAGTTTTCGAGGCGAGCGGGCACCTTGAACACTTCACGGATGCGATTGTTGAATGCACGAGGTGTGGTCGTAAGTACAGGGCTGATCACCTAATAGAGGAGGAGTTGGGTAGGAGGGGTATTTCCGTCAAGACTGAGGGGCTTAGTTTCGAGGAGCTTGATGAATTGGTTAGGAAATATGGTATTAAATGCCCAGCCTGCGGTGGTGAGCTGGGTAATGTTAGGGCTTTCAACTTGTTGTTTCAAACAACCATAGGCCCATACAGTGAGAACGTTGGCTACCTAAGGCCCGAGACTGCCCAGGGTATGTTCGTATCATTCCCGAAGGTGTTCAACCTAGTTGGTAGGAGATTACCGCTTGGCATTGCCCAGATCGGTAAGGTTGGTAGGAATGAGATATCGCCTAGGCAGGGTCTCATTAGGCTTAGGGAGTTTGCGCAGATGGAGATAGAGTTCTTCTTTGATCCGGAGGATGCCAAGTGCCCGTACCTGGACGAGCTGGATGTTAAGCTTAGGATAATACCCGAGAGGGACGTGGCTGCTGGTGCCAAGGAGCCCAGGGAGTTCGGTCCTAGGGAGGCTGTTGAGGTTGGTGTGGTGCCGAATGAGTGGATGGCGTTTTTCATGGGTTTAGCCACAATATACATGAACGAGCTTGGTATACCGCTCGATCGCCAGTACTTCCTGGCTAAGTTACCTCAGGAGAGGGCTCATTATTCTTCGGCCAGCTTTGACCAGATGGTGTATAGTGAGAGGTTTGGTTGGGTTGAGGTTAGTGGGCATGCCTATAGGACCGATTATGACTTGAGTAGGCACATGAAGTATAGTGGTTATGATTTAACGGTGGAGAGGAGGTTAAGCACGCCCAAGGAGGTTACCGAGATTAGGGTATATCCAAACCCACAAAGGATTAGGGGCGCCTTCGGTAATGAGGCGTCTAAGGTTATGCAAGCAGTGGGTAAGGCAGACCCAAGCTGGTTAGCCAGTGAGTTGGGCAGTAAGGGTGTGGTTACTGTAAATGGTTACTCAATAACGCGTGACATGGTTTTTATTAAGGAGGAGAGGAGGAAGGTTTTTGTGGAAAGGTTCGTGCCCCATGATGTGGAGCCATCCTTTGGAGTAGATAGGATTGTCTACGTAACGTTGGAGCACGCGTACACCGAAATTGATGGTAAGCCACTACTTAGGCTACCGCCTGACGTGGCGCCAATAAAGGTGGCGGTACTACCAATAATTAGGAAGGATAATTACGTGAGCATTGGCAAGAGATTATTCCGCGAATTCTCAATGGCTGGCGTTAGGGCTGTGTATGATGATGATGGTACCATAGGCAGTAGATACGCTAAATACGACTCACTCGGTGTACCCTTTGCCATAACTATTGATGACAAAACCCCAGTTGATAATACCGTAACCATAAGAGACAGAGATACCAAGGCCCAGGTAAGGGTTAGCGTCGGTGATGTGGTCAATATTGTGGTTAATGCGGTATCGAGAAAAATAACAATAAATGAACTGGCTAGGTCGATGGGTCTTCAATTAATTACGAGAGATTGAAGTAACACCTGAAGCATGAATGATTTTGTCAAGGCTTTATTAATGGAAGAGCGCTGTTTCATTCATTATTCATTGTTAGAGTGCTAATTCTCCTAACCTCACACTGTGGTGATGAAAGATGATGGTGGATTAGACTTATAAACTGATCACTCGCTAACAGTGCCAATGGCGAAGAGAGGCGGAGCACGTCAAGTAGGTGTTAGTTGGCGTTTTCATAAGACACCCGGCATATTCATGAATAGTTTAGTTCCTGTTACTGATAACAGTGGTGCCAAGCTCGTTAGGGTGGTAGGCATTATAGGGCATACAGCAAAGCCCATACATAGGGAAATACCCGGGGCAGCAGTTGGAGACATGGTTGTTGTAAGCGTCATTGAGGGTAAGCCTGAGGTTAGGAAGCAAATATTAAGGGCTATCGTGATTAGGCAGAGGAGACCTTACAGGAGGCCGGATGGAACCTGGATCGCGTTTGAGGATAATGCCGTGGTCATAACTGACGAGAATGGTGCACCAAAGGGTAGTGAGATACATGGTCCAGTGGCCATGGAGGCAGCCTTAAGGTGGCCTGGTATATCAAATTTAGCAACAATAATAATCTAACAGGAGATTTTTACAAACCCAATAGGTATTCTACCTAGGTTCTTTTCCGAAGAACTACTCTAAGTACGTTAGCCCTCGCATCCTCACTAACAACTTCATAATCGTACTGCGAAACGAAGCCTCTTATGAATGCCATAAGGGCCTTATTACCAATATCAGTGGCGCCACTGGGGCCTATGGCCATTAACTCTATCGTGTTGTCACTCAACTTCTTAATCTCCACGTGTCTCACAGCCATTAATCGAGTAAGTCTAGATATGGCCTCAAGTAGCTCCTCAAGGTTATCAAACTCCATCCTAATTAATGCTCCAACCTGGTGCCCATACCTCTCATATATATCCCATAGCAGGTTTACCGTCTTGCTCATCTCCTCCCTTAAATCGCTTGGTAATCTATCATCCGTAGACATCCTAATTAATGTTGTGGTCATTGTTGTGCAAACCTCCTCAACGAGTTTCATGGGCATGGGTATAACATCCATTGTACTTAGGATTTTGTATAATCTCCAGAAGTAAATCAAATCTGAAGGTTCGAACCCATCCTTAATAAGCTCAGCCGCTAACTTAAGCCCCTCACCAGCAACAAAGAAGAGGGTCTTACCTCTACTCTTAGCTACGTGGGATAGCTCGGTTGCCACACTCTTGGGGACCATAATTGTCG
>Ga0209739_100454_pt1 | contig 16603 bp, 18 predicted proteins | sample JossMetagenome_2_FD_184729 | JGI IMG/M metagenome (GOLD analysis project Ga0209739, IMG submission 184729) | Hot spring sediment microbial communities from Joseph's Coat, Yellowstone National Park, USA - JC3_ASED (SPAdes) (version 3) | ecosystem: Environmental > Aquatic > Thermal springs > Hot...
CTAACGTACATGATTATGACCTCCACGAACAAAACTGCGGTGGAAACTAAATTCATCGTGAGCACAAGCTGCATCAGGCTTATTGGCAACAAAGCGATAGCAATGGAGACAATCAGTAGGTCTAGGTCTAGGTCGTAAACGTCGAGAGACCTAACAACCCTCTTCCTAACCCTATTAAAGAAGACCCTACCACCAACCGTCAAACCAAGCACAGTCACGTAGGATAGGTAAGCCTTGGGCCAAGGGAAAGGCGTGATGAGCGTAAGAACCACAGCACCAACACCCACGAGGTAGAGCGGCATAAGGTAATTCAGCCTCTCCCTAATGTACACAAACCTATAATCAACACTGAACCTTAAGGATGATGCAAACTCCATAATAACCCAGGACAAACCAACCAAACCAAAACTAGCACCAAGAAGCCACAGACCCATCAAGAATGAAGACAAGGAATAGGCCACAAAAACCTAACCGTCTCTCAGGAGACGGTAGAGGCTTGTTGTCTCCACCGTCTCCTTCTCGGCGGTCTCCCTGGAGTCGCTCACCGCAGTGGCTCCTCAACGGTCTAAAGTTAGTGTGGGTTAGGGGTGGTGATAAGAGTCATGAGAATTACAACCACAGGGTCATGGTTTTCAGGAGCTCAATCATTGAGAGGATAGCCCTAAAGGCACCGCTATACAGCATTGAGGTCAAATACGTAAGCCCAAGGGGGACAACGAACTCAGACGAGCACAACGAGTTAATGAGGAAGTATAGACTGGATAGACACACAGCATCAGCATACCTAATAGCCCTACGGGGCCTAATCACCAACGGTAATAAACACTACGAATAATCATGAAAACCGAAACTGCCCCCAATAATTAACGAGACACCCAAGCAAGACCTGCCATCCCCTAATCAACACACCATCAGCCACCAACAAAAAACTTAAATCCCAAACAAACAGCGATAAATACGGGCCGGTAGTCTAGCCTGGAAGGATGCCCAGGGACGAACGTCCCGCATAGGCTTGGCGAACCGTCTGCTCAAGGTAACAGATCGCGGGAGATCCCGGGTTCAAATCCCGGCCGGTCCACCAAGAACCTTGTTTCTATCTTTGCCCCCCGTGGGTGTGGGTTTGTGGGGCCACCCTGGCTAGGGCTTCTAAGCCGTGATTGCGTTTTATATCTGGACCTCCGTACTCGTACTCTGTCATTTCGTAAAGTTTCTCGAATGCTTCACGGCTTATCCTCCCGTCGTAAAGCGCCAGGAGCAACTCGGCCCTTAGGCGTCTAAGCGGGTGGTGCATGTACTTGATGATGCGTCTGAGCAGCCTAACGGCTTTCTCGCCGCCGAACTCTAAGACGTTAGCTGTTCTCTGCGATTTAATGCTTCCAATAATGCCGAACCTCTCGGCGATCACTATCTTCAGCACATCGAGGATCACCATCTTCGGGCAATCCTTACAAGCCGAAATTAACACAGCAACATAGTCATTCTTAAACTCATACCGCACTGTCCCATCTCCATCTAACAGCCCCGCTATGAACATGGCGAGCCCCTCATCACTAAGGCTATTGAGTATTTTCTCGAGTTCGTTAACACTGAGCTTAATGGGCCATGGCCACTCGTTAGGGCTTAGGTCTACGCGGAATGACAAAGCAATTGCTTTACGTACGTATTTCGCGGCCGGCGCCTTCTTTTTCCACGTAATGACCAAGCTCAACATCCTGATTACGTCTAGTAATGTTAAGAAGAACACGGCATCAATAGCATTTGTAGTATCTAGCTTCAACCTGATTATATCATCGAGCTCCCTAATTGCCAAGTCGCTCCTGGCAAGCCCAAGCCAGTACGGTCTCCTTAAGCCGCTCAGTAGCTCTAAACCGCTTAGCCAAGCACACGGCTCTATGCCATATCTCCTAAAGGTATCAACATCAATGCTAACAAATTTCCACATCTCCTCGCACATTCTAGCCTCGCTCCAGCCGAACCTCTCCCTCAGTAAGCTCTTGATGACCTTAACGATGTCATTCCTTGTCGCCTTGCTCTCCCAATCAATGCCGCACTTAACAAGCCGTTTATTTAGGTCCTTCGAGTTCAGCCCCAACGCCTCCCTAACCCAGTTCTTCGACATGCCAAGACTCCTAAGCATACTTAACAACTCGCACCTATGCTCATTATCGCTCACCAACCACACCTCATGAACCACATCCTTAACCTTGTCCGCAACCTCCTTGCCGACTGTATGGCCGTTGTGGCAGTCCGCCCTTACCAACTCCTCGATGAGCCTCATGACGCATTGTTTGTTGTTGCTTTCTAGGCACCTCCTTGCCTGTTCTATCAATTCTGTGCATGTCTCTATCCTCCCTGCCTGGGTGGGTTGGGGCGGGGAGGCCTTGTTGCTTAACTCCTGATCCTCTTCATTAACCATCGGGCCTTTGTCCTTTTTGGACGGCCCGTTGATGATTTTAAACCCACCCGCAGCAATGCGCTCACTTCGGTGCATAACCAAAGCACCTATGTTTCCTAAGTTCATTCATGAACAGCCCGGCTACTTCGTTGCATAGTTTTGATTCCACGCACTTACTGTAAACGAAGCTCCATAGTTGGCAATTGGCTCCTCGATATGTCATTAACCAAGCAAGCAGCCAGTCCACACCCACACCCAACAGTTATTTCAACAACTAGGCTTATAAGGAACCACGAACGTGGTTGATGACAAGTTGAGCCGTGAACGAGGCTTCACAGGAACGAAGGACACCAATAATGCACACCATACCGGCTAAGAGCAACCACAACACAGACAAAAACCTAATACAGAGGCACGTAAAGCCGGAAACAATGAGGAAACTACCGAGGGTAATACTCACATAGGGCTGGTAGCCAGCCCTAAAAATGAATCACACCAACCATCCACACAATACTAATGAAGAGCAACCACAACCACAACAAACACTTGATAACACAACACGCACTAAGAAAACAATCAAAAACCAAAACAATACTGACATGAAGACCAACAAACTACCTAAACGCTCACCGAGTGAGCCGCCTCCACACTCCATTGCCTTCCTAGCCGCTTCCTTTGAACTATTCAACGAACTCCTCAATAGTCTTATACCTTGTCAATGTATCACGAATTTCTCCGATAAATTGCAACGTCATATAATGTATTAACTTTTTATTTAACGAACAGCTTAAACTAATGCCGTAAAATCCGCCAAGGGGTGTTTCCGAGACTCTCATAACTTGGCTCTCAGGGTTGGGGTTGGGTTTCATTTACTTTATTTTGAGGAATTAATTGAAATATCAACATTGCGTGTGTGGTTTGTGAGCTCGAGTACTGGGGCTAATTTCCTGAGAATGGTTGAGGATATGCAGAGGTTATTTACTAAACTGTATGATTTAGCCATGACGATACAGGGAGGTGTCTTCATAATACACATAGCTATGCCCAATGAGCCGGGTACCCTGGGCAAGGTTTTAACTACGATCGAGGCGGCCACAGGGCTTAATTTATTGTTGGCGTATGCTTATGGATGGCCTGGAGAAGCCATAGGCTACGCATTACTGGTGTACCCCGCAGAGGGTGGTGATGAAATGGGTAAGAAACTTGTTGAAGCGTCAAGGAGTGCAGGTGCGATAATACTTGGTGCCTATAAAATCGAGAATAAAATGCTGTGAACTCAATCATAGAGCTAGTTCATAAACAATATACATGCCGAAGTACTCCTCAAAATCGCCGCGTTCGGTGGCCAGCATCTCCATCCTAACCGGTGACGTGGGTTTCCCAACAGAGAAGCCTCCATTGAACCCCACACCTCCATTACTAGTATAGACCTCCCTAGTCATTGATAGGACATAGTCAACATCAGCCCTCGTGCAAACCCAATGATTAACTGTACTGCAGAAGTAGCCATTGGTTTTATCCAGCGCCTCCTCAACAAACCTCTTGATCTCATCACGATCCGTCACACGAAGTGCTGGGGATCCCCTCGTAATTCCTCCATATACATTAAGCACAGGCCTAAAACTGAGTTTACGTGCTAGTCCATGGCTGGCATTATTCCATTCAGCAATCATCAACATTGCGTACCTGGCACCTCCTGCCTTAGCGAGGTCCAGCGCGTAATTTGTTAATGCCGTACCCACGCCATGCTTCCTATAGGTCGGTTTTACCCTAAGACCCTCAAGCCAAGCAACGCCCGTTGGTAGTAATACCAGGTTTATCACACCAACAACCTCCTCATTAACTAGGGCTACATAGGCTGTGCCATCCCTAACCCACCCATCAATTACCCTAGGTACATAATCGCCCCAGGGAAATATGTTCATTGTGAAACTGATTATCTGGGGGACGTCAGACTCCACGGCTTTCCTAATGACTATATTCACCTAAGTTTCACCTTGATCTTACGTTATTGGGATCCCACTTATTTAACAATCTCACCTCATCCTCCGTAACTAGTTCAAGAATTGTCACGGGCTCTCTAATCCTAGGCCTAAATCCCATGTTATTAATGACATCATCGATTGTAGACCCCGGCAATAACCCCACCAACACCAACTCGCCAATGCTATTGTCGAATTCGAATAAAGCCTTTGGCGTACAAATCGATAATTTAGGCCCATTCACCGTGGGGCCTGGAGCTGTTATGAAATCAACCCTCTCAACAAGGGTTCTGCTCGAGTGTTCCTTTAACCACATGATGACTCTGCGGGCTCTCCTATAGAGATACGCAGCTGCCGCACCGCCGGGCAACCTAACTCTGGGCTTCTCATAATTACCAATCACTGAGAGGTTCATGTTACCCCTACGATCAACCTGGGCTGCGGAGAAGAACATTACATCAAGGAGCCCGCGCCTTGCTAGATCAAACACGTCTAGGCTTGTTACGATGCCCCTGCCACCAATGAATACGTTCGGGTCACCCGATGAGGGTGTTATTGATACGTCGACTGGCTCGTAAATCTCCGCCACATTTAGGAATGTTATTTCGCGACCCCAATACCTGGCAAGCATTACAGCAAGTACCGCCGGTGCTGAGGCTAAACCTGTGTAAACAATGTCACCATCCCTCAACTGCTGAGCCATGCACTTAATCACATCATCCATCCCAGGCATTCTCAAACACCTTGAGCACATCATTAATGCCAAGACCAGCCTTAACAGAGTCAAAGTACCTCTTTATAATGCCGTAATCGGCCCCATAACGCCCATACATCGATGTTGGCCAGGCACCTCTCGGTGCATGAACAACAGCGGTCACCAGGAAACCTGGTATTGTTAGCCTTTCAGAGTTCTCCCTGAAATAGTCCTCGGGTACTAGCTCCTCAACCGTGACTATGACCTTCCTGGAGGCTTGCACCTTCAACAGATCTTCATACTTAGGACCTAGCAATTCTACGTTACCCTTCTCATCAGCCCTATGCGCATGTATTATCGCTACGTCAGGCCTTATGGCTTTAACGACCACCAACTCCTCACCACCAAATGGATCCTTAATAATACTCCATAAACCTCTCTTTACGTTTAGCTTCACTAAATCGCTCTCTAGAGTTATTCCTGAGGGCATGAATGGGAGCCCATAGGCGCCAGCCCTTAATCCACTCATAACGCCCTCGCACACATCCTCTATGAACTCAACCTCCCCGTTCTCAACCATCCTCCTAAAGCCGGGTGCTATTCCAAAATGCTCGAAGGTCACCATGGCAGCCCTAATCCTCTTAACCCTGCCTGATATGGTTAATAGGTCGAAGGCAAGGCCTGGCTCCCTATCGATCAATGCCAGGTCCCTCTTATTGGATTTCGCTATTGCCAATGCCATAGCCATCGGGTTTCTGTGGAAGCTCATACCACCAATCGCTATTTCATCTCCATCATTTATCAGGTCAAGAGCCTCGGAAATACCTAATAATTTCCCCCTACGCATTAAAGCTGATATATTATCCAAGGAGTAATTAAGCCTTTAGTTAGGTCCCACAATTTAGACGCTATGGTTTATACGTTAGGAAATGAAGGCTTTTGGCGCTATTAAGACTTCATCACCATCGTGAAGAGCGGTATTTAGTTCATTGAGCCAATGAATATCCCTCCCATTGACTATGATTATGTAATTCTCGTTGAGCTCATCATTACGAAGCAATAATTTCAAAATGGCATTATTTAATGAACCAAGACGTAGTATTAAGTCTTTCACGGTGGAATTTTCTGGTAAGCTCACATTCAATTTCTCTGCACCAATCAATTCATGGAGATCCGCCGAGAGAATTACCTTAACCAACATAGTCAGGAACACACGGAGTCCACAAACGCCTTCGCTAAATCCCTAGCCCTATCTATGGAATTCGTCTCCTCAATACAGGCATTCTCCTCATCCTTCATGTAAACCAGGTACTTACCACCAACATCGTAGATCATGGCCCTACCAAAGCAGTTCTCCTCAATCAACGTCTGGTAAGCCTCAAGAGGCTCCTTATCACCCAAACCATCAACAATGCTCCTCACCCTATCGTTATTGCACTCCATACGAGAATTAGGGGTTGTTAAGCCTTATTAAATATAATGCGAGTTAGTACTTAAATTATTAATGTTGAGGGTTTATCACCGTGAGCCGTGAATACCCACGCTATCCCCTGGTTGGTGTTGGGGCCATAGTCATTAAGGACAACAAGATACTGCTCGTAAGAAGGGGTGCGGAACCAAATAGGGGTAAGTGGTCAATACCGGGTGGTATGGTTGAGGCTGGCGAGGATCCTAAGGATGCCGTACTTAGGGAGTTAATGGAAGAAACAGGTATTGTAGGTAGGGTGCTTGGTCTCTTTGGCATTTATCAATATGTGGAGCTGGACGCCAAAGGCAGGGTTAAGTACCACTTCCTACTCATGGACTACCTAGTCGATCCCATTAGTGGTGAACCAAGAGCTTCGAGCGACGCCCTAGAGGTCAATTTCTTTAGCTTAAGTGAGGCGCTAAATCTCGACTTAACAGACACCGCAAGGCAGTTAGTCCAGGATTTATTGAGCTCAGGACCAAAGCCGTGTGGTGGTGGAATGATTAAGTACCCTAGTACCTAATTTCGAAGTCCTTAAACTCATTCCTTGGTTCCTGGTCCTCAATCTCCATATCCTCAACTACGGCGCCTGGCGGTCCCCTCCTCACAATATTTATTAATTGTTCTACGGCTTCATCAGGTCCCTCAGCAACTATCTCAACGCTGTAGCCGTCTTCGAGATTTCTGACGAAGCCCTTAACACCAAGTCTCCTCGCGTTTCGGCTCACGAATGATCTAAAGCCAACGCCTTGCACTAAACCGTGAACTATTATGTGAACCCTCCTCATTTTCGAAAACCCTTATTAAATTAGCCTTTTAAGTTGTGCTTAACGTGAGTGGTTGTGGACTTTAGTAAGGTGGTTAAGGCATTACCTGGAGTTATACTACTCATCAGTCTATTATTCATAATGAGAAGAATTGGTATTCAATACGTCCTTTCTGTGGTTGCGTTATTTATTATTTCCTACGAATTATTTAGGAAATACCCACTCAAGGACTTGTGGTTATTGATACAGGTTATGGCTGAGGTCGTGATGGCAATATCCATGGTTTACCTGATAATAGCCACCGGCTTTTACGATGCGATAGCGGTATTCCTAGGTTTAATAGTATTAATGCTTTCCTTAAGGGTTGCGGATGTAAGGGCACTACTTGCGTTGTTGAGCATTTACGTGGCTTACCTGCTATATATGAGTTACGTGAACCCCATACCCACAGGTTTGTATATAATCGCTAATTCATTATTATTATTCATGTCCTCGTTCACTATAGCCATAAGAAATGTCGTAATCATGCATAGGATTGATTTTACTGAGGATGTACTTGATACTGTAATCACCTACCTGGGGGTCTCGCTACTCATACCGTCAGCATACACATTATTAGCCCTGAAGAATCCCTACCTTTACATTACGCTAGTTCCGGCGGTGGTTTCCGTGATGCCTATGGTTAAGAGGTATGCGGGCTATATCGCCATAGCATTAACACTACTAACGTTGATGTACGGCTTATATCCATTACTTAGGTTAACCTGGGTTAGCGTCGTAATCCTAGTATTAATATTCGTGGTGATGTACCTGAGACCTACTAGGTTAAGGTTCATTAGGGGTCTTAGGCCGCCATTATCGTGGTTGGGCGCGTGGCTCGGCGGTAAGTACCTGGTAGATAGTATTATTGCGATGGGCGGCTTTAGTTACGTCCTTAGGGGTAGGGATGAGTTGAACAGGGTTTACGCAATAAAGGTCCTTAAGGACAGGGACTCAAGGGGCAACCAGCTGGCTAGCGATATGAGGGTTCTCTCATCGTTCAAGAAGGAAATGAGTGAGTACCTACTGATTGATAGTCCATACATCGTTAAGGTGTTTGAGGTTCACATACCACCTGATGGGAAGATACCCTACAAGACCCTGGAGGATTACTTGGATGAGCCGCCATACGTGATTATGGAGTATATGGAGGGAGGCTCATTAAGGGATTTATTGAGAGAAAGGGGCCCGCTCGATCTCAGGGAGTTCCTTAAGATAGCCTACGCAATAACACTGGCCCTCTCCGAACTTCATAAGGCCAATATACTGCACCTGGACTTGAAACCCGAGAATATATTGTTTAAGGATAAGGATAGGAGGGTATTGAAGCTTGGTGATTTAGGGGCTGCTAAGATCATGGTTGGTGGTAAGTCCTACGTATCCCAATTCTCCATAGCCTACGCAGCGCCCGAGGTTAGTAAGGGTATTGCCGACGTGAGGTCTGACATATACTCCCTATCGTGCATCTTCTACGAAATGCTCACTGGAATAAACCCACACCTTTATAGGCTGAGCGGTGGGCAATTGATTGTACCACCAATAAGCAATTACAGACCTGATGTACCGCCCGAGTTGGCTTCAATGATAATGAGAGGTCTTGAGGTAAATCCAAGCTTAAGACCTTCGAACACCGATGAGGTGCTCGCAGTGCTGAGTAGATTATTGCAAAGCCTTGGATGATGAAGAACCCTCCCTAATTAACCTGAGTCTGAGGATTCGCTTATCACTGATAACCTAATTACTGTGTAATAACCTAACCTAACAACGGTCTCATTACTAAACCTATGCTCACTAATTCTCTTGAACTCATTACCATCAAGTACGTATGTACCGTTGGTACTGTTCAAATCCTTGATTAATAATTCATTACCAACCACAGTAATTACGGCATGCTTTCTCGACACCGTTGGGTCCGGTATCACGACCACGTTCTCAGGACTCCTACCAAGAGTTATCTCCCTAATTATTGATAGATCGAACACGACCTTAAAATCCTTCATGAAATCCCTCGGGCTCTCCACAAAGGTTAACTCAAGCCTTGTGGGACCCCTTCTAATAGTTTCACTACTAGGAATTTCAACTCTCCTTGTTTCGTCCACACCAAATGCCATTACCTCATATTTGGATTTCACGGCTTAATAAGAGTTCCCTCTATGATACTGATGAACTAAGCCGTATGGATAGGTAACGATAGATGATGCGTTTACTTTACATTAGAGTGAGGTATGTTATTTACCTTACATATTAAATGTGGAGATAGGAGATATCGATTTTAGGACTTGGTTTGTGCTTCCTGACTACCGGGTTGTGTTGGCGGTGGTGACTGTGATTGAGCCGGCTTAGTTACTGGAGGTATTGTAGTGCCTTCTCTACGTACTGGCGCCCTGGTAATGGTTACCTTCCTCTTCCTCTCATCCTCAGCCCTAACCTTCAGTATACCTAAGTAAATCGCGCAGTTTATGCAGTAGGTCTTGGTTACGTAGTACCTGGGCACAATGGCACCTTGCTTCTCCAACTCCCTAGCTAGGTCGGCAGGTACTGGTGAGTAGGGTACCGTAACCCTAACAGCCTTAGATCTAGGCACAAGCTTACCGCAATTGTCGCAATAGACCATTGGTTCTTTACCCTTATCGCCCTTATGACGCCCTCTGTTCTTCCTCTTCTTTGGCATACATTGCAACCAAACACGCACAGCTTAAAAAACATACCCCCATATAATCTCCATCATCAATCAAGGAGCCTTGCTTGAGTGTTCTCGTAAGGTTTTTAATTATTATTTTGAAGATCTCTAAGGGAGTAATGAAAGAGGCCACATTATACAGGGTATTGCCTGACGGGAAGGTTGAATGCACAGCATGCGCGAGGAGGTGCAAACTATCCGATGGGCAGTACGGTTTTTGCGGCGTTAGGTGGAACCTAGGAGGCAGGCTTTACCTCATGGTTTATGGAAAGATATCGGCAATCGCCGTAGACCCTATCGAGAAGAAACCCCTTTACCACTTTAATCCGGGCTCCATGGTCCTCTCCCTATCGACGTATGGCTGTAGCTGGGCTTGCCAATACTGCCAGAACTTCGATATTAGTCAACGTAGGGTTCTCGAGGGTTTTGAGGTAACTCCTGAGAAAATTGTTGAGTTGGCTGAGGATTATGGTGCTCAGGGTGTTACTTATACGTACAATGAACCGTCAATATTCATGGAGTTCGCACATGATGTGGGTGTGCTGGCTAGGAAGAGGGGGTTATTTAATACGTTCGTGACCAACGGGTACATGACTGATGAGGCCGTGGATCTACTTTCCAAGTTCCTTGATGCAGCCACGGTGGATTTCAAAGGTAATGCTGAACCAAAATTCCTTAGGAAATTCTCATTGGTCCCTGACCCAGAACCAATATTCCAAGCGCTCCTTGAAATGAAGCGTAAGGGTGTATTCATAGAGGTTACGGACCTAGTGGTGCCTGAAATAGGGGATAACCTGGAGTATGCACGTAGGTTGGCTAGGTGGATCGTGGATAACCTAGGGCCTGACACGCCAATACACTTCCTGAGGTTTCACCCAGACTATAAGGTGGATTACCTACCACCAACACCAATAAAGTCCTTGGAGGAGCACGCTAGGGTGGCTAAGGAGGAGGGTCTTAAGTACGTTTATGTCGGTAATGTGCCAGGACATCCGCTGGAAAACACGTACTGCCCTAACTGCGGTAGGGTCGTGATTAAGAGGAGGGGGTTCGATATACTCGAGGTCAACCTAACTGAGGATGGTAGGTGTAAGTTCTGTGGTGCCAAAATAAACATTGGCGGTAAGGTCCAGCCAACGTGGAGAATGAGTGACAGGTTTGCCTACGTCCCAATAGAGCTGTTGAGTAGGTATGTTAAGGTTACGAGGGAGCAGATAGAGGAGCTTAGGAGTAAGGTGCGTGTTAAGGTTCAGGGAAGTTCCTAAGGTATCCTCTTCACCCTAATTTTCCTTATGCACAATATTCTCCCTGATATGTGAGCCACCCCGTCACCCATCATTATAGTCACACCAGTGGCATCATCACCAAGATCTAGGTAGTTGATGGGAAGCGTTATACCAATAGTCCCAATACTCACTAAGACCTTGATCACGTACTCCCTATACTCACTATCCATGAGCATTACGATGAAGGTTGATGCGCGATCTGATGTATCATACTCCTTCCACCCCAATAACCAATAATCATTATCCCCAGTGTTTATGCTCCTTAATAGTGACACCAACTCATGATCATCAAAGCATCTACCCACAGACAAACCAAGTTTACTTAGGAAATTCCTAACCTCCTTAACCGAATTCCTCACTAGCTTAACGACCATTTCCACACCGTTAAGTAAATTAATTTAAAGCATAACCTTCAAAGTGACAATATACATATGATGATAAAGCCACCATGACTTAATTCATTAGTAAAGATATGTTGAAATAACTATAAATGACATAGGATCTTTATCACTAGGCTATGTCGCAATAATCCTAACCTTGATACCATTTAATCTAGGCGTACCAGCGTACTTCCCCTTATATGGTTCAATAATGCCGTTTATAGGTTTGCCGTCGAGATCTACAAGACTATTCTTATAAATCAATGCCAAACCAGGTGGAATGCTTGGATCCTTTACGGCCCTAACTCTAACCATACCACGACTGGTCCTGAGCAGTAACACGCCTTCATGGTCGTGCGTATAGACAATCGGTTCCAGTTTACCGTATACCTCACGAAACTGGGTATTCGTATACAATGGATGCGATGTAAACACTAGATACACTTCGTTATTTTTAAGAGGCTCTGGTTCGATAGGGTTAGGTAGGGGCAGAGCATCCGGCTCCTCTGCAGGTAGGTGCTTGGGTTTCATTCGAACTATCTTCTTACTCCTCAATTCATCCAACGTGACACCAGCACCCCTTATTGCCGTATCAACCGCTTTCCACGGGTCCTCAGCAAGAAGTGGATGGTCTATACCTACCTCCTTGGCTATTAACCTCACAAGGTCCACCTCGGTAACACCTCTCAATGGCCTTATTGGTTCATTATATACCAGGTAATCATGCCAATAGCTATAAACCACGTCATACTTCTCGAGGAATGTTGGCGCTGGAATAACTACATCGGCAATCTTAGCCGTGTCTGACCAGAATGGGTCATGAACGATCAACGTGACCCTACCCTCCCTAACCGCCTCAATAAGCCTATCACCACCTGGCAATGTGATTGCTGGATTCTCATTCCAAACATACACAACACTAACCTCTCCTCGCTCGATATAGTCCCCGAATTCCGCCATGGGTATCACCCTGGATGACCTAGCCATGTGGAGACCACGTAAGTAGTCAAAGTCTATTCCCCAACCCAGGGAGTTCGAGTAGTAATAGCCCCTCTTTATACCGACTAGGGCTGGGATTAGCGATATCATGCCTATTGCATCACCACCATTTAAGGACCTGCCAAGGGCAAAGCCGATGAGAGTTATGGGTTTGCGTTCATGATACAGTTCCGCAAGCCAGGTAATATCATTAACGGATACACCGCTTACGCTAGCTATATAGTCAAGGGAGAAAACCTTAACGTAATTAGCCAATTCCTCAATATGCTTAACCTTACCCTCAACGAGACCCTTCTCTATCAAGACCTTGATTACGCCTATTGCGAGGAATACGTCCGTGCCAGGTCTAACAATGATTGCCCTATCAGACTTCCTCGCTGTATCACTAAGCCTAACGTCTATAGCCACCTTAAACTTCTTAACAAGCAACGCCCAAATATGCGGGGCCGAGATACTGGCTGGAAAGGCCCAGAGTACCACCGTATCGTACTTAAGGAAATCCTCAGGTAATGCGCCCATACTCGTGCCATAATGAGCCTTAATGGCTGCATGACCCTCTGAGGAGCATATGGACCTATCAGTTTGTGATGCACCAATCACATTGAATAACCTGTCTGGGTAATACCACGTTAGCAATCCCTGATTACCATCATAGTCTGTACGTAATATCCTGGCAGGATTTCTTTTCAACTCCTCCTTAAACAGCCTAGCCACATACCTAATCGCCTCCTCGACCCCAACCTCCCTACCATCGATATAAGCAGACAAAACCCTATTCCTCTCATTCCTAATCAAATCTGCCCTACCTCTGGCACATGTGAAACCATTTACTGGGAACAACCTCAATGGCTCATACTTCTCACCGAATATGCACGTATCGTAGCAATCCCTTGTACATGCGACAACCATACCCTAAGTGGGAAACAACATATCAGTTATAAAGTTGGCTTTAATGACAATAAAGGATGCATTATGCGTGAAGGATTTGACGTCGTTGTGGTTGGTGCCGGTTCTACGGGCTCTACAACAGCCTATTACCTAGCTAGGGAGGGTTTTAGGGTTTTGGTTGTTGACTCAAGGGGTGTTGCCCAGGGCATGACCGCCTACTCCCTTGGTTTAGTTAGGAGCTATTACACCAATGAGGATGTGGCTAGGATGTCGCATTATAGCCATGAGTTCTTCATGAACTTCAGCAAAGAATTTGGTGTTAACGTCTTCACAAAAACGGGGTTATTGGTCATAGGCAATAACGAGGCTAACATGCGTGCAATACACGACATGCTGAGGAAGATCGGCGCGAGGGTTAGGCTGATAGGCGGTGGTGAGATTAGGGAGTTGCTCGATGCTGAGGTTATGGATGGCGAGCTTGGCATTTATGAGGAGGATGCAGGCTATGCCGACACTGGGTTGTACACGAACACGATAATGAGGAGGGCTATGGAGTTAGGCGTCGAGTTTGTGATTGATGATGTCAGGGCGTTGATTAAAAACAACGAGGTACGTGGCATCGAGTTGGTGAAGAGCCATGATACTATAAGGGCTGAGCATTACGTGATAGCCGCAGGCGTGTGGACGCCCAAGGTCCTGCCACAACTAAATCTGCCGATTAGGAACATCATAGAGAGGATTGTCAGGGTAGATACTGGTAGGCCCCTACCCAACGTGTTTGATTACGTGAATAACTTTTACATAAGGCCCGAGGGCTCCAGCAATGCCCTAATGGGCTTGTTGTACCCACCGGAGGATGTTTGGCAGGACCCAGACACGTTTAATCCATTGGCTCCACCATCCCTCGATTACTCGCTCGATGTTATGGAGAGAGCCGCCAAGCGCTTCCGCTGGTTTGAGGGGGCTAGGCTGATGGGCGGTTGGCAGGGGCTCTACGATGTGACGCCTGATTGGATGCCCATAATCGATGAGCCTATCAAAAAACTAATACTCTGCGTTGGCCTGAGTGGGCACGGCTTCAAGCTAGCACCCGCATTTGCACTCATGATAACAGAAATGATTAAGTATGGTGAGTCGAGGACGTTTAGGAACACATTCGCGCTGGATAGGTTTAGGATGGGCAGGTTGATTAGAGGCGTTAATGAGGTTGCGGCTTTCTAATCCGCAGGATACACCCTAACACCTCCAACGTAGGTTTCGAGAACCTTCATTTCCCTCAACTCCCTATCATCGACACCTAATGGGTCCTTATCGAGTACTATGAAGTCCGCTAGGTAACCAGGCTCCAGCCTACATACGTGATTCTCCTCATGGAGTAGGTACGCGGAACCACACGTGTATAGATGAAGCGCCTCTCTAACACTTAGGGTCTCATTCTCCGTATACCTTAGCAACTCAATGTTCTCATAGCGCCCCCTGGTCACTGCGGCATACACAGTCTCGAAGGGGTTCAATGGCTCGACTGGGGCGTCCGTACTGAAGCCAACCCTCGCACCGGCATTAACCAACGTCCTAAATGGGTAAACGTACCTAGCCCTCTCGACACCAACCCTATCAATAACCCACCAATCACTTACTACGAAATGCGGTTGAACAGCCACTACCGCGCCCAGCCTACCGATCCTCCGTATTAAGTCCTCTCTAAGCACTGAGGCGTGCTCAATCCTATGCCTAAGCCTTGACGTGCCGCCTAAGCCCTCGTAAATATCCAGGATTAGGTCTATCGTTGCGTCCCCAATACCATGAATCGCTAATTGAAGACCGGCTTCATCACTCTCCCTAGCAATCCTTAACAGCGTGTCCTTATCGTAATTAAGCCTCCCAGAATTACCTGGCTCATCGTTGTACGGCCTGGAGAGCCACGCAGTCCTCGCGCCCAGGGATCCGTCAGCAATAACCTTGATACCGTTTATCCTAAGGTACTCAGAACCAAAACCCCTCCTAACCCCCAACTGCCTAAGTAGGTCTATCACGTTGACTCCGTGATCCTCAGGGTTTAGGTAAACCCTAACCCTTATGGGCAACGCACCGAGCTTGCTCTCGAGATTCACTAGGGCTTGGAGGCTTCTTAGATTGACCGAGACGAAGCCTATCGTAGTAACTCCAAGGGATGCTGCATACCTCATGGCGCTCAGTATGAAATCCTCATAATCGCTCACGGTGTACGATTCATTAATCAGCTCCCTAACCCTGTCCAGGGTCCTCTCCACTACAACTCCCGTCGGCTCACCCCTCTCGTCTCTAACGACGTCCGGGTCCCTCGAGTTCAGTAGGCCGGACAATTCAAGGGCCTTCGTGTTCAGGACAGCAGCATGACCACAAACCCTCACTAAAGCAACAGGCCTATCGTTAATCACGGAGTCCAGGTCGAACCTGCTCGGCCACCTACCCTCCCTAAATAATTCCTGATCCCAACCACGCCCATAGACCCAGCGAGCCCTAACCCTGTCTGCATACTCCCTAAGCCTCCTCTTCAACTCCTCTATACTATCGACACCGCGTAGATCGAGTGAGTTGAGGCTGATGCCTAGTGAGTCTAGGTGCGCGTGGGAGTCAATGAAGCCGGGCATTACAACCCTACCCCTTAGGTCAATGACATTAAGCCCAAGCGTATCGGCAATCCTCAGGGCCTTATCCTCACTACCGACATACGCAACCCTACCATTAACAACAACCAGAGAGTCAGCCCTGACCAATGGCTCGAAGGATGAATAAACAACACCACCAACAAAAACAAAGCCAAACATCACAACCAAAACCGCCCAGCAATAAATTAAATGCTTATCGACTTAATATCACGATATACGGCATAGAAGTACTAGCTCGAGTACATTGGTAGCGTTGTTATTAGGAATAGAAATACATTAATCACAACCTGGACAAAATGATGCAGTATCGGCATACAATCACCAATAAGGATAAGGATTTGTAGTGGTACCTCCGGCTGGGATTTGAACCCGGGACC
>Ga0209739_100455_pt1 | contig 16559 bp, 17 predicted proteins | sample JossMetagenome_2_FD_184729 | JGI IMG/M metagenome (GOLD analysis project Ga0209739, IMG submission 184729) | Hot spring sediment microbial communities from Joseph's Coat, Yellowstone National Park, USA - JC3_ASED (SPAdes) (version 3) | ecosystem: Environmental > Aquatic > Thermal springs > Hot...
CGTGGTGTCGTCGGCGGCTCTGCTGTATATGATCTTCGCCGTGTGGCAGATCCCAATCATACACCGGCTCGACGCTCCACGGCTCGATCTCTATCTGTCTGCACTAGGCGTAGTTGAAGACGGCGCCACGGTGCTAGCGTTGCCTCAAGTCAGCACTTGGGCGTTGCCGCTCTTCTTCGACCCGAGCCGCGGCGTGAGGGCCTATCTAATCTATCCAGAGCCGGATCTGAAAAACCCAGAGACGCAGATCGGGCTTCAGATACTTGACGCGCTCGAGAGGGGAGAGCAGACCGGCGCGGTGTACATCCTGGCGGAGGCCCCCCGCCCCGGCGGGCAGTACAGCGGCGACGTGCTTCGGCTCGTCCCGCGGCTCCAGTCGCTTCTCAGCCAATGCGTCCCCGTATATGGAGGAGTCCTCTTTAGATGCGGCTAGAACGTAGATACTCAACCACGACAGCTACAAACACCACAGCCACGAGTAGGTAAGCGCCCACAGCCGCCAGCTCAGCCTTGGAGAAAAAGGCGTAGGTGATCGCCACGGCGACCAACGCCGCCGCAAAAAGCCTTACAGAGGGCCACGGCGCCTTCAGCCTTGCCGCAACTCTCTGCGACAAGACAGCCCTAGCCCCCACAAACAACACTAAACCCCACGTCACGAGAAAGGCGGCAAGAAGCGCCAAGACCCAGTGGAAGACGCCGTGGAGAAGCAAGCGAAACGCCACGTAGAGACCAGCCGCCAGGCCCCCCGCCGCCAGCGCCGCCCCCGCAAGCCCCTGGACGGCGCCAGGTAGCTGAAGCAGTTTGCGCACTACCAGACGGCAGGGCCCATCGCCGTCTACCACCTCGACGTCCACAGGCATGGCCAGTACCTCTCCGATCTTCTCCGGCGGCTCCTCAGACTCGCAGAGCTTGACGCTGGAGATGCATAGTCTACGTAGGGGTACCCCCAGGAGGAGGAATAAAACTGCGAAAACAGCCTCCGCAGCCGCCTGCGCCTCAGAAGGCCTCCCAGCCACCACAAGCGCTCTGCCGCACCTAGACACGTCATGTTTAAATCGAAGCAATATATAAACAAGCATCCTAACAAGCCACAACACTGGTGACCAAGCCATAACGTTGCGGTGAATTACTCCGTGTCGAAGCCCGGCTTCACAGAGACGTTTGATGCTTGGCTCTTTAAAAATAACAACACAAAGGGCCTGCAGTAGGGCGATGTTGAGGGCTCGGTGCTGAGTTCGATAGGACTATCACTGCGCCTGTTCTCGACAACAGGCGTTTGATGTATGTGTCTTTTGACGTTATTTTGTACGAGCTAGACTGAACCTTCGTCATGTTCAAAACTACCCAGAATAGAGGGCTTCGTGCTGTTTGACGTTGGTTATTTGTGGAAAAGACGAGAGATATCCTACGAGCCATGTGCTGGTCTCGCGGCGGCGCCACTGCAGACCCCATAGAGAGTCTCATGTCTCTGGAGCTCAGCACCGAAATCTCACCAGCACCACGGCCACCACGGTTTGGCGTTTATATCACCAGATAGAATCGAGGAGTACGGGTTCCCCATGCGGCACGTAAGGCGCCGTACCGAAACGTCTTCTAGTGGTTGCCGTTCTTAGCGTTATGCCGTTGTTAACACTTCTATACATATTCCAAAAATCCTATATAAAAATAATAGTAGTAATATCATCTTGTCTTACCATATTTTATATTAAAACAAATAAATAAAGTACATAAAGTAAATCAATACGGATATATGAAGGTATGTATATTCGTCTTTCTACTGATTGAGATATAGATCATGGCTTAATACATGAATACATCTGCGGCGAAGATGCTATGAATAAACTTTAAATATTGCTGTCAGACAATTTTTTATGACCAGGAAGTGGGGGTGGGTGCTCGTGTTGTTGGGGCTTGTGGTGCTTGCAAACGCTGGACCCGTGGGTGTATGGACATTGTTGTATGTAAACGCCACACAGCCTCAACACAACGGAACACATGTCAATATTCTTGGAACCGAGATGCAGTGCGTAGTGGAGGAGGGCGGCAAGTTCCTAACTGCTCCGCTTGATCAATGCACGTCTCTCTTCAGCACAGAGCCAGCACATGGAGGGCTAGGTTACGGGGGGTTGCTCAGCAACTACTCTTCAGTTCTTGTCAATGCGTACTTGGTCGGATTCGCCCTACCTGGATACACGTAGAGGCCAGACTTCAACCTCGTCAGATACGCATTCAAATATGTAAAAGATTATTTCTACTACGAATACCAAGGAAGGTTAATACTTAACGAGGTTGGGTCAAAGCCTGGGGCGTACTTCCGCGGAGCAACTACTGCAATACGAATAGCCCGCTCCAGGAGTTACTCGCAGACGTTGTCGCCTATATGTACAACACGTGGGGAATCAAGATCAGCGACGGGTCGTTGCTGTATATCTACCTCGTAGGCAACTTGCCCTGCCTCTCAGGTAACTTGGGCGGCGCCTACGGGATAGCTACTGTAAAAGCGCCGTATGGCACCGTCACGGCCAGGTCAGTGGTGATATTCCACAGTAGCTACAACCTACGTAACCTCCACCTAGCCACCCTCGCAACCTACGGCGCCTTGTATACGTACCTTGGTTCCACGTGTGTAGGTCCCTCCCTTTCCCTGAACGACGGCCCCTTGCTGATGAGCAGATTGTCCTACTCGGTTTGGTACGGGTGGCCTGACGGCTATTACTACACGCCACTGCCCTACATGATACCGGCATTCATGAAACCCTGGCTCACCAGCATTAAAGTCGATATGTCTGCGCTTGTCCCAGATCAGATCTACACCTGGGTGTTGAATTCGCCGACTCGCTTCGTGAACGCGACATATCTTTCGTTCGCGATTACCAAAGATCTTACCTTATATCTTGTGCCTGTTTATGTGCCTCACTATATGTGGTATTTCGGCCGCGAAGTTGCGATGTTTGGAGTTACATGCAGTCCTCCGCGGCTTTATTATGTGGATTGGTCGTATCCGTTGTATTATTGGGGCTACTCCTATTGGGACGATGTCGGGGCGTATAAGTGGCGGGTTTACGTGGCGCGTTGGAGAGCTACTCTTGGTAGGCTCTGGTGGTTGTGTCGGGGGCATGTTTCTTATAACGTGGGCGAGAGGGCTGCGGCTATCGACACTGTGGGCGCCCTTGCGGCGGCGAGTATATTGGGTGTAGAATGGCGTGGTTGGGCGCCGTTGCCTTGGAGTTATTTGGACAGCGCGGTTATGACAAGTAGCGGCGTTTACTGGGACAGGCTCTCTGTGTGCCATGTCTCGATGGGCGGCCCGTTGGCTAATCGTGTGACTGGATACTTCAACCCAGTGAATAGAGTGGCGCCTAACGGCATGCCGTTTTACTACGACACCAGTGCGGGCGGCATAAGGGATGCGCGGACCGGTCAGCTGTATACGGGCTCTAACGTGTTCCTGGTGGCTGTGGCAAACGTAACTGCCGCGTATGATCTCCTGCCGCATAGGCTTGTGGTTTTGGCGTGGGGCAATGGCGGCGACGGGACGTATGCGAGCGGGGTGTGGCTGAGGGACTTCTGGAGGCAGATGGACGACAAATACGCCGCTGTGGTGAGGTGGATCGATACCAACGGCAACGGAATGCCTGACAGTAACGATAGATTCGAGGTGTTGGCCACCTGGCCTTAAAACATATTATTTTTTCTTTTCCTTGTTAATTGGAGGTGGGAGACTTGGGGGTCTTTCTGTGAGGTCTCAAGCCGGGGACGGGAGGATGTCTTCCTGCTTCGCTTGTCGGCAACGGACGGAGCCGCCGGAGGGTTGGTGTTGTGGGCGTATAGGATTTAAAAATGGGCTTTTTAGGCTTTGTGATTTGCTTTGTGTGTTCTAATCTTTGGCCTTACAGCTTTGGGGGTGCTGAGCGGAGGTACTACGAGTTTGCGGTTGAGCTTCTGAGGAGGGGTTATGAGGTGCGGTACGTCACGTACAGCTGGGGCTCCTCCGAGGTTCCACTGGCGCCGGTGGGCCCCCCGCCGCGGCTTTACGACGAGGTGGGGAGGAGGCGGCTCTGGCCTGCGCTTCAATTTGCCTTGGCCGTTAGGCGTGTTGTAAAGAAGGCGGGGTGTCGGGTGGTCGACGCGTCGGTGCCGTATACCGAGGTGTTCCTCCTGCCGCGGGAGAGGACTGTTCTCACTTTGCATGAGTTCTGGGGGCGTAGGTGGAGGGAGTATTTCGGGCCCATTGTCGGCGGGGCCGTGAGGTGGGCTGAGAGGAGGATGGTTCTGCGGCCGCGGGCTCTCGTTGTGCCGTCTAGGCTTACCGCCGAGAGGGTGAGGCGGGTTAGGGGGGATGTCTACGTGATCCCTTTTGGCCTCAGGCTGGAGGACTACCTGAAGTATCGAGAGGCGGGGAAGGAGTTCGATGTCGTCATTGTGAGCCGGCTGGTGCCCTATAAGGGGGTTAGGGAGGCCCTTGCGGCGTTGCGTCTTGTGGAGCGTAGGCTGAGGGTGGCTGTGGTGGGCGACGGTCTCCTGTTGGACGAGGTGAGGCGGGAGGCCGAGAGGGGCCGCCACATCTTTCGTCTCTACCCATCCGCGTCTGAGGAGGAGAAGCGGCGGATTGTGGCGGGTAGCGTCTACTACCTCAACATGTCGCCTGCGGAGGGCTTCAGTATAGCAACGCTCGAGGCGGTTGCGCTTGGGGCCTACCCCGTGGTGCTGAGGAGTGAGGACAGCGCCGCGGTAGAGCTGGTGGAGGCGCTGGGCTACGGCGCCGCGGTGGCCACGCCGGAGGAGGCTGCGGCAGCCATCTCCACAGACCACATCCCCCAGCCCCCCGTTGCGGCGCTTTGGCAATACCACATCGCCAAAGTAGTTGACCAATATGAACAGCTAATCAAAAGCATACACCCATGACAAATCACGCTAGATAGCCTCAAGTATACACAGTCCGACTTAGGCTATCAAATCTAACGCCTTCGGCGCCTACCCCACTAGGATTCGCCACTCTCTATCGGCGTCTGTCGGGCTCTATGCGGACGCTACATTAGAGCCGAAAACCCACCCGCCGTACCCGAAGAGCTTTTGATGCGGCGTTTACGGCTGTGGCTGGCGTAAGAGAGCCTGTGTGTAAATAGAAAGTCAACGGCGGCGGTCTTTCTAATTTACTTCTAAAAGACAAAGAAGGTATTTAAGGCGAATTTCTTCACCTTTTTATGAAGTTCGGGTTTTTGGTGTTGGCTGTGGTGGTGGCGTTAGTAGTTGCGGTTGCGTGGCTTGTGTCGGCGCCGCGTGAATCCACGCCAGGCACGCAACAACCTCCGCAGAACAACTCTCCACCCACTACACAGACACAACAAACCAACAAGACTCCCCGGCAACCCGTAGAGGTGACGTGGCGAGGCTACATATATGCTAGAGTGGTTGATTTTGTTGACCCGACGAGCGGACGAATGACGGGCGGATACACCGAATGGTTTTTTGGCTTTGGCAACGGTACAAAGGTTAGGCTTGACTTGACAAATGCCACGATTAGGTTGCGGGATCACTTCGCCATATATGTGGGCAACCCAGACAGGCCTGTCTACGTTAGGGGTGTTTGGAACGGCACGGTTCTGAAGGCCCTGGAGATCTATGACTAAGGCGTTGTTTGTGTTGCTTGCGTTGGGGTGGCTGGTTTTTGCGCTCAGCGGCTACGTGGTTGGGCGTGATGTGCTTTTTGTAAATGGGTCATCCGTGACGTATTTCTTCCTCGGGCTTGACAACGGCTCGTTAATCCCGCTAGTGGAACCTCCGCCTCACTATCTGGTGGGCACCGGGGAGAGGGTGGAGGCGGAAATTGTCTACACAGAAGAGGGGGTGAAGGCTAGAGTTTTGGCGCCGCGGGAGCCCACACAGACAATCCCTAGCCAGCCGGTCACCGGTCCTCTGTTGGTGACGTTGGTGGCGGCTAAGCTAGCCGACGTGTCTGCTGAGCCCTACAACATGTCTTACGTACACGACGTGGTGTTTGGGCCGTTTCCTTCTATGCGCCACTTCTGGGAATACGTGCTAGGAGGCGCCGTAATTATCCGGCCCTTTTACATCCACTGGAGATGGCTTACATTACCTAGGACAGGGGCCCAATACTGCAACACAGGAGACGCCTTCGGCAACATAACCATAGACGTGCTTAATGCGCTCTACAACACGGCCGGGGTTAGACTCCCCGACCGCTCATATCTCGTCATCGTCCTAAACGCACAACCCCCCTGTTACAGCTCCGCTGCTGGCATGGGTGATGTGGGTGTTGTAGAGTACGCCGCCTCATACGGCACAGTGCGTGTGGCGGTTACTCAGTATTACCACTACGCAGATTGGCTGACTCGGGTGCCGGACGTCGACGTCTTTGTTCACGAGTTCGGCCATAATCTCGGCTTGCATCATCCCGGCACCTTGGCTAATGAGTATGACAACGTGTGGGATGCCGTGGGCGACTCTGGCGTCTTCGTGCGGTTTAGCTCGTGGCTTGGGACTACGACCTACCTCATCTCAAGGGGTTTGTCGCTTCCTCATCTGTATTATCTCGGCGTTGGGCAGTTTGTGGGCTCTGGCGCTGGGAGCTGGCTCGTTGGGCCGCGGAGCGGCGTGTACCTATCTGCCTCAGACGGCGTATATACGGTGGAGTATAAATGCAGCGGCGTCTACGAGCAGTTTCTTGACTGGTGCGGAGTGGTTGTGCACAGAGTTTCTAGTTCGGCGTCTGGCCGCTGGGTGTTTTTCCACACTGTTCTAAATGTCACGGGGCAGTTTGTCTCGCTTGTCAACTTCCTAGACGTGGGGCAATCCGCGTGGGTGGCTGGGCAACGGGTTTCCGTGGTTTGGCGTAACTCGACGCATGCCAGAGTCGTCGTTGGCCTGCCGACGCTGGCCGACGTGGTGGGCGCCAACGCCACTTTCGTGGTGGGCTCTAGAGCCGCCGCCATAGACTCCGTCGCCGCGGTGTATGCAAGGCCCGCCTTCTCGCCCACGGCAACCTTCACGTTGCCCGTGTTTCAGCTCGGCATCTCCAACAGCCGCCAGCATTTTAACCCACTCTTCGCATACCTCGACAACGAGCAGTGGCTGGCGCAGGTGAGATACTATGAGGACTCCGCGGGCGCGCGGCAGCTTTATCCCGTGAGGTACCCCGGCGTCGTGGTGTCGGTGGGTGGGCCGCTTGCCAACTCTCTCACAAGGGCGCTTAATCCGCCCGACCGGCCGGGCGCCGGCGGGCTCCCGTTTTATTACGACACGGCGGCTGGAGGGATAAGAGACGCTAGGACTGGTCAAGTCTGGCGTAGCAAGGCGGCTGTGGTGGCGGTGGTGCCTAACGGGTCGCGGGTGTACGTCTTGGTGTGGGGCCTCGGTGGGGAGGACACGAGGAGGGCTACTAGGTGGCTGGCTGAGTGCGTGCCGCCTAGGGCCTACGCCGTAGTGATAAACACGACAGACTTCCGTGTGTTGGCTTCGTGGCCCTCCGGCTTTGTGGGGGCCTCTTTCTGCCCCGGCGCCGTCTACACGGCGGCGGCCGTGGTGGGGGCCAATGCGGCGTCTATAGACGCGGTGGGCGCCGCGATGGCTACTGGCGGCTTGGGGCTTCTAGACTCAGAGGCGGTATTTGACAAGCTTCCGCCGTATGTCTTCTCGGTGGGCGGCCCGCTGGCCAACAGCTTCACGCGGCTGTACAATCCGCCGGATAGGCCGGGCTTTGGCGGCCTTCCCTTCTACTACAGCACGAGCCGAGGCGGCATAGTAGATGGGCGGACCGGCGCGTTGCTGTGCACCTCCAACTGCTTCGTGGTGGCTAAGCTCGTCGACCGCAGCAAGGCCGTGGTGCTGGCGTGGGGCATTGGAGGCGACGACACCAGAGCAGCCGCGGCCTACCTCTACTACTACGGCAGATCCCTCCTGGATTCGCGGAGCAACACGGCCAGGGTGGTAAGCTGGAATTACCTATCTCAAGACGGCTATAGATACGGGCTAAACTTCAGAACCCTAGCCACCTGGCCTTAGCCTCAAACCCACTCTTTTTTCTTATTACTCCTCGAGATTTTGCCACAAAAACAGCCGGAACCCCCGTAAACGCCGCCACTGTGGCTCTCGTAGAGATCCTAAAATAAGGAGCTCAGGAAAGCCTTACTCAAGTCGTCTGCCGATACGCCAGCCGATTCGGCTACGGCGATCTGCGGAGAGAATAGAAAATTATAGTTGATCTTTGTGGTGGCTTTCCGCCTGCGTAGGATGTATATGTCGTTGTGGAAGACGAGGACGATGTGGGGAGGGGTTTGCGGTGGAGTAGATGTGGTGGCCTTCTCGCTTTTCCTAGGATTCCGTGGTCTGCGGCTTTTAGGGTGGTGCAAGTTCTTTTGACGTCTTGGGTGTGGGCGTGTGTTCGTGTGCGCCGTGTTGACTTAGGCTTGTTATCTTGGAGTCGTGTTTGGGTAGTGTCCACGCGGCTGGGGCTAGCGGCAGTCTAGCCTTGTTTTCAGGCTGTGACGTACCTCTCGGCGGAGCTTAGGCTTTTTTGGTTTCGACGCGGGTGGGCCGTGTTGGGGGTGGGTTGCGGCGTTTGGGGAGACGGTGCGGTTGGTGGTTTTGGGATTTTATTTCTTGCCGCGGTTGATCTATTGGCGCCGTGACCTGCGGGAGGCTTTACGGAGGCGTCTTGTTGACTGTGGCGGCGGTCGGCGTTTTTCTCTCTGTTTTGGATGCGGCGGGTTTTCGCCTCGGCGCCTGTGGTCGCCGCCGTCTCGGCGGCGTTGGGGTGTAGAGATTGGAGGCTGGTGCCGTCCGTCGCGGCGCCTCTGTTGGCGGTTAGGCGTGTGACCGTCGGCGTGGGGGTGTGGCCGCTGGAGCGGCTTGGCCGTGGCGGTGGCCAGTGGCTCTTGAAAGGGTCCGGCATCTCCTATAAGCTTCCACTGATCCACGGCGCCGCAAGTCACCATATGAAACGCAACTTCCTGCCGGTTTTAACCCTTAGGCTTTATTTCTGATGTGGGGTGGTTGTTGCGGCGTCTGTCGTGGCGTCGGTTGTGTGTTGTGGGTCTAGCCGCCGCTGTGTTTCAGTCGTGTCGTTGTCTCTTGTTGTGTTTTGTGGGTCGTGGAGGCGCCGTAGGCGGTGGCGTCTGTGTAGTGGGGCTGTGGGTTTTGGCGCGTCTCGGTGGGTTGGGGGGCGTGGTGGTCTCGTGGCTGGCTGTAGGTGTTTGTGGGTTTAAGGGTTTTAAAGGTGGGCTGGCGTAGGGGCGTGATGAGGGTTGAGCTGGAGCTCGTCTCCGGTCTCAGGATGGAGTTTACGGATAGGGAGCGGGCGCTTGGGCAGGTGGAGGAGTGGGCGGAGGGGGGCACCAGATTTCCGGTGGTTATCTTCGGTCCGGAGGGTTGCGGCAAGTCGGCGTTTCTCCGGCAGGCCTCTGCGATGCTTAAGGAGTTGGGGTTTGATGTGTTTTATCTTCATCCTCTGGAGAGGGAGTTTAGGGCTGAGGTGGCGGTGCCCGATATTCGGCGTGAATTCGTGCAGTTTGTGGAGAGGGCCCTTGGCGAAAACGCCCTCGGCAGAGTCGCCTAGGCCGCGCTTGACTTCGTCCGGAAACTGCAGAAGGCGCAAGGAAGAATCGCCGTGATGGCAGACGACGTCTTCCAGGCCATAGGGCTGGACGCGGTGGCGGCGTATGTCAAGGCGTTGCTGAACCTTATCGAATACCCAGCGTCGAGGTACGAGAGGATGGTGGTCCTCGTCGCCGCCAGCGAGGGGGTTTCGCGGCGGGAGGTTGGGCGTCATCTCTGGGCTGAGGTTGCCCCCATGTGGAACATATCCAAGGAGGGTTTTCAACAGCTCTACGACAAGATCCCAAGCCCAAAGCCGCCGTTTGACGAAGCTTGGCGTCTGACGGGGGAAAATCCGAGGATGTTGTCTAGGCTGTATGAGGCCCGGTGGAGCGTGGAGGGGGTGGTTTCTCGTCTCGTCGACGAGAAGAGGTTTTCTGCTGGTTTTGTGGCTAGGTGGAGGAGGTGGCTTGAGGCGGCGGTGGAGGAGCCGGACGCGCTTTGGAGTCCCGACGCGCCGGAGGAGTTGATCGACGAGCTGGAGGAGAGGAATTTAATCATCTACCACATGTATAGGAGGGAGGAGTGGGCTAGGATAGACCAGCCCCCGCCCGAAAAGGACCCCGAAATCGGCGTGGGGAGGCGCGTAGCTTGGCACACTCCGCTTCACAGAGAGGCTGTGAGGAGGGCGTTGGAGGAGATGTGAAGAGGCTTCAGGTAGCCGGGTTGCGATCCATCCTCCCCCCGAGGCGGTGGGGCGCCTTCGCCCGCCTATTGGTGGGGGTCATGGAGTTGCCGAGCCAGCGCCGTGGGCCACCCCCCCGCAGGTAACCGTTTAAAAGGCCGCCTTGGGCAGGTGTATTTCCTCGTCGCTGGACGCGGTGTTGTATATGCGCAAAATTCCTATCCCATGATTCCGTATTTCCACAACTTATGTTTGGTGAGTAGGGTTTTGTTTTTGCTACATGTGTATATGCCGAATGCCTCAATCTCAGCTAGTCTTTTTAAACTAGTCCTATAGGACTAGTCCGGTGAGACTATACATTAAGAGGGGGATGCGGTGGGGGCCATAGGGAGTTGGACGCTTATATGCGGTAGGAGGAGGACCGGCAAGACCACCTTGGTTAAACGGAACCTCCGTATGGACCTCTCTTAACGGCTGATCCAGGTAATGTAATAACGCTTGACGACAGGGTGGTCAAGGTCGACGAAGCGATGAGGAAAGTTGGAGATATCCTCCGCAGAGGCGGTGTGGCGGTCGTCGACGAGTTTCAACGCCTGCCTGAGGTGTACTGGAGATGATTAGTAATTGGGCCGGCAACGGGGTTTTGGTGGCGGTGGGTTCAAGCTACGGCATAGTCGACAGGGTGTTTGACAGAAATAGCTCCCTCCTGGGGCTCTTCATGCCGATGGAGGTCGGCATAATATCCTACGAGGACGTGCTGAGCCAGGTCGGGGATCCGCTCCTCTCGGCGCTCCTAAGAGATCCGTGCACCGCCACGTAGTGTCCGAACCTCAGTGCCTCGGCGCCTCTCAGCCGCAGAGAAGCCGCACCCTAACCGCCTCCAGATCTCCAGGAAGCGGCACAGTCCTTCCCAACCTAAACAACGCCTACAGCACAAACGCCACGAAAAACCCCGCCGAGATCGCCACCCCGCCGCCCCAGCCCCACGAGACCAGCTCTGCCTTGCATAGGAGGCCGGAGCTCATGTGGCTGAGCTTAACGGAGAGGCCTCTGCCTAAGCCAGGCGACGCGGCGTATGTGGAGGCCCGGCTTCTGGAGGCTCTGGTGGAGGCGCTTGAGCCCCGAGTGAGATGGACGGAGAAGCTGGAGGAAGACCTGAAGAAGCTGAAGGCTCTTGGAGATGATTTTTAAACAACGAATATAGAACGTGAGTTCGCTGGAGATCGTCTTACCCAGGAGGCTTAGGGAGAGGCTGGAGGAGGAGGCAGAAAGGGTCGGGCTCGGCGCAGAAGAGTTCGTGCTTAAGGTTGTGGCCGAGAGACTCAATAGAGAGGTGGACCCTCCCGAGGTCGCTGAGGTTTACGTGAAGCTGGCAGAGAAGTACCTCCGTGAGGCGGAGGACCTCCTCGCCGGCGGGGACTTCGTTCAAGCCTCCGAAAAGCTGTGGGGCGCCGCCGCCCTCATGGTCAAGGCCGTCGCCGCTGCGAGAGGGCTCCTCCTACGGTCCCACGGCGACTTGTTTAAATTCGTCAAGAGCCTCGGCGACGAGACCGGGGACGCGGAACTGCGCCGGCTCTTCGCCGTAGCCAGCGCCCTGCACCAAAACTTCTACGAGAGCTGGCTCCCCCCGGAGGTCGTGAAGGAATACGCACAAGACGTGAAACAGCTCATACAGAAGCTGAAGGACCTGCTGAGGCCTCCGTGACAGCCGCCTCCGCCCAACATCCCTAAACGCCCTCCCACCGGCTTCTCCGCGCATCTGCGCCCGCCACGCGTCTGCTGATGTCGAGCCACAGGTCTCTCTCGGGGGCTATCCAGAAATCTGGGTCTCTCCTGTAGATGCCTACAGCATTTCTCGCTTCCAGCTTCTTGACTAGCTCCTCTGGCACGCCGCCAGTCCAAGGCATTTCTGATAAGATGAATGAGCTCAGGTGGTTTTTCCGGGGGGTTAAGAGGTTGAGAGGTAGCGGCAGGGGCGTGGAGGCGGTCATGTGGGTGCTCGCCGTAATGCCCGCCTCAAATTAAAGGTTATCGCCGATGCTGTGGACGGCGGCGTCGATATCTACACGAACATGGCGTTGAGTCTTCACGATTATCGATACAACGGGCCAGATCCCGAGGGCGTATTAAGTCCATGCCCAAGCGACGAGGTTGCCGCGCATGACGTAAAGAAGCTCGTAGCTAAGGTCGAGAAGCCCGCGAACGGACCGAGCCCTGTCAACGGGCCATCATCGATCTAAGGCGCGGCGCCTAGAGGGTCTATCGCTGTGTCTCCTCCAGCGCCGCTACTAGCTACAGTGATTCCGCCTACAGGCTGAGGATCTGCTGTTTTTGAGATGGCAGTATATTACAACTTGACGAGCCGCCCGTAGAGGGTGGCCAAGAGCCTTGGGAGCTGCCGTCTCCTGAGCGAAAGTAGGCACGCCGCTAGGTAGGCGTAGGGCGAGACTTGTGCGCCTAATTTCTTAAGCCGCCAGTAGTTCGCCACCCTGTCGTAGTGGACCCAGAACTCGTGCCAGAACCCCCTCCCCCTTGTCAGCGAGTCGGCGTGTACGAGATGCCACACCGAGGGCGCCCGTGGGCCTAGCGCCCTATATGTGTCGCGGCCTTTTTTCTTTGCGCAGTAGGCGAGTGTTTGTTCATTCCAAAGCCCCTTTCTGCTTCTCTTGAAGAGGTCGGCAAGCGGGCAGTCCTTCACTGCGTCTCTCAGTAGCCCCATGTTGACTCCGCCCAGCAACACAGAGAGAAACACATCGCCAGACGGCGCTTTTGCGCCCAAAAGCCCAGAGCGGGCGATCCAGCCGTAGTAATTTACGTATTCCGGTAGCGGCTTTCTATAAAATGCGTTTCTCGGCGGTTGATCATCGTAGAAGAGCTCATAAGTTTTGACAACCTAACCGCTTTCGATACATATATATATGCAAGGACAGATTACTTCCGTCTCTGCAACTTCAGTGCTTGGCGAACCGAAGCGTTCGCGAGCATCTTCAGGTTCGGACACTTCAGCCTTGGAGATGCTGAAGAGTTAAGCTTAACGACAAAAGCACTTACGAGCTTTATTGCCTAAGCCGCGTGGTCAAGCACAGGTAACGTCCTCTGCCGATCACAGGGAGACATGTGCCAGCTGGCTAGGCAGAGAACACTAGAAGCACAAGCCATATTGTAAGAACTGCGGCGTACCGTGCGTGGCCACATATTTCACAAAAGAGAACCACCCCAACAAAGATATCACTACAACCCCAGCCAGCTCGGCGTAGCGCTCCGGCTGTTTAGCAAATATAGCAGATACTACACAGTCGCGTGGCCAAGCATCACCGACGCCATAGAAAAGCCGGCGTTAAACACTGTCCACACAACCAGCTCCTCAGTGGAAAACTGCCTCGTCACACTTGCATAACACGAGCAAACAACAGGTGAATATACCCCCCACCACTGAAAGGATGCGTGTAATCTCATCATGGTCACGGTCAAAACATTTAAAAATCTCTAAAACGAAACATATGGCGCTCTTAAAAGGCCTTAGATTGACGCTAAGAAGCATGGGCCCCAAGTGGGTCGCCAAGGAAATTATAAGACGTATAGCGGGCAAACCCTACACCTATAACGGGATCCTAGTAAAGGACGACGCCACATTCCGCCTAATAAGAATCCTCGCCTCCAAGGGCTCCGTGTGGAGACAAGGAGACATGGTGTTTTTCCGCAATAAGCTAGGCATCTTCGCCGTATACTCCAAAGACATACAGCTTCTTCGCCCGCTTGCAGATGAGGACTTCGAGATGATGTACGGCTATTTAGATGTCAAGGGCAAAACCGTGGCAGACATAGGGGCATATTTGGGGAGACTACAGTTTTATTTGCGCGGATGGGCGCACGTCATATCCATGCTTACGAGCCGCTTTTCTTCAAATATGTAGAACTTAATTTAAAGTTTAATAATATTACTAATGCTACAGTGTATCCATATGGTGTATTTATTGAGGAAGATACATATGAAGTGGCTGTAACCGGTTCGAGTAGCGGGCTTCTTTCAGGTGGCACCCAGATAAGGGTGATGCCTATTGAAGAGGTATTAGCAGATGTCGTCAAAATGGACTGTGAGGGATGTGAATGGAGTCTTTTATCAATACCGTGTGCGGTGATTAAAAGAGCGGAGGAGTACGTAATTGAGATACATGGGCCCGAGCCTCTAATACTACGAAAACTAGAAAAATGTGGATTTTCAGCGAAACTACATAGTAGACCTAGTCTACAAACATCAATTTGGCATTTTAAAATAAAAAATTAACATCTTTTAAATATACAGTAACTATAAAGTTGTTTTTGGTACGTATTTCTTACTTTTTTGTGGCCGATGAGTAGCGTCGGTCATGAAAGTAATAATGCCTTACGTAAAGGATAATCTTCCTAGTAACTAAAAACAAGGATCTTTTAAGCAAAGTGAAATAGGTCACTTTATGAGTTAAATTGAATTTTGATTGATTTTATATTAAATGAATTATGTTTTTAATAAGGTGATGATATGCTATTTGTTTCATCAGATAATTTACAACCGGTTAACTAGGGAATTAAAGCTACGGCGTAACCTGCGTTGAAGACGGTCAACATGGTGATCTCCTTGGTGGGCAAGCGCCTAGTCACCACCATCCTGTAGACGGCGGTGACTACAAGCGCATAGATGTTGCTCAACACCGCCAAAATCCAACCCGAGGTGCGTAGAGCCGCGACATCTTGTAAGCAATGGTTATTGTTTTATACTTTCCTATACTTTAGCCACGGATGGCGCACATGGCTTTGTCGATGATTACAAAGAACAGCTACGAGAAAGTCGGAAACTACTTTAGTAAGGTGTGGGAATCCTCGCTGCAGGTGCCCTACGATGTGATTATACTCATCGACGACTCAGACACAGACAAGACAAGGGAGTATGTGAAGAGATTCGCGCAGGTGCACGGCAAAGAGGTAATTGTAGAGGGGAGTAGGCTCTACAGCTGGCACAAGCCAACGCGGGCCACGGCGAGACAGACTGCGATAGATATATTCTTCCAAAACACCACAGCCGAGTGGCTCTTCTTCTTAGACGATGACGTAATACTTAAGGATGGGTGGTGGAACGAAGCCAGAGAATACATAAGGGAAGAAAGGGTGGGGTTGATCTGGGGAGTCGAAATAACTGAGCTTTGGCACGATAGGCTGGCGTATATACGTGCCCGTGGCATTGATCCAATAAGCTACTCTATACAAAACTTTAAGATAAGGGGAGGACTCCACGATACGATCCTAAGGCGTGAAGCCCTTAATGGCATAGTACTGCCGCCTTGGCTCAATGTCTACGAGGATGCGTGGGTCAAGCTGTTCGTTGAGTGCAAGGGGTTTTTGTGGAAAATCGTGAAAACCGGGGCGATACACTTACGACGAGAAGGTAAAACCGGATACAGCGATCACGACTTTAAACTTGGGGCACGTGTGGACGCTATATTAAGATTACAACCTGTCTCGGTGTTCTCGTTTATAAAAGCTCTGTTTGGGCTCCCTCTTTACCTCTACTACGCTAATAAAGCTGGTGCCAATGGATGGGAAATGTGGCTGAGTCGCGTTAGATACCGATATCAAGTTCTCAGGCTTAGAAGAAAGTGTAGGCTTAACCCATGTGAAGCAGTAACCAACTACCTCCAAATGAAGCACCATATTGAAAAATGTTTATCAGATCTTATACATCGCTAATCTACTTTTCATGAGATCAATAGTTGCACATCACTACTGGGGTTCCCCTGGCGGCGGCCAGCTGGTCTGCGCCTCCGCGGCGCTGGCGCTTGACGAGTTGGGCTATAAACCGGTGCTCGCCGGCACTTTCAAGTTTGATCCTTCGCGCTATTTGGAGTGGTACGGCATAGACTTGCGGAGGTATGAGGTTGTGACTCTGCCGTTTGGCGCCAGGGCGTTTGGGCTGTGGAGTAGGCTCTTTGTGTGGTATCCCGCGTTGAAGGCGGTGAAGAGGTTTAGGCCCGATTTGGTGTTTATCGACGAGGTGGCGTATAAGCCGCTTCTGAGGCGTAAGACGTTCCGTCTTGTGGAGTATATCCACTTCCCCTACGAGGTGTCTGTTGACCCGAGGTTTAGGGGGACTGGGCTTGCGTATGGCGAGGATCCGTATATAATGGAGAGGTATGGCAGGTTTCCGCTGAATCTGTACTGGAAGGTCTACACGTGGCTTCTGCCGAGGTACATGCGGGATAACCCGTTCCGGGCGGCTGATGTGGTGCTTGTGAATTCGCGGTGGACGGCTTCGGTGGCTGAGATGGTGTATGGCGAGGAGCCGGAGGTG
>Ga0209739_100456_pt1 | contig 16545 bp, 17 predicted proteins | sample JossMetagenome_2_FD_184729 | JGI IMG/M metagenome (GOLD analysis project Ga0209739, IMG submission 184729) | Hot spring sediment microbial communities from Joseph's Coat, Yellowstone National Park, USA - JC3_ASED (SPAdes) (version 3) | ecosystem: Environmental > Aquatic > Thermal springs > Hot...
GAACCACCACCTTTGCGGAAAAATGCATAACCGCATCGGGTTTGAAGTCCAAAAGCGCATCTTCTATCTGCTTGTAGTTCAAAAGGTCTCCCACCACTAACCTACGGTTTATGACTGCCCACTCGTGACCGTTGGAGAGATTATCAAAGGTTAAAACCTCATACCCCTTTTCCACCAAAAGCTTTACCATGTGGGAACCAATGTAGCCAGCTCCTCCAGTCACTAAAACCTTCATAGCTTTATATCCTTAAGCCAATGCCAGTTTTCCTTAAACCAATCAACGGTTCGCCTGATGCCCTCCTCCAAAGAAACCTTTGGTTGCCAGCTCAAAAGCTCTTTTGCCTTTGTTATGTCTGCCCAGGTGGCCTTTAGGTCCGCCTTATGAAACTCCCTGTTTTCTATCTTTGCGGTTTTGCCCGTGAACTGTTCTATAAGCCCTATCACCTCCGATAACTTGTGAGGTTGGTTGTTGCCAAGGTTTATTATTTCATAGCCCAAGGGCTTTAGGGCTAAGATGGTCCCCTCCGCAATGTCGTCTATGTAGGTAAAATCCCTACTCTGAGAGCCATCTCCAAAGACTTCCAAAGGTTTTCCTTCCATGATCCACTTTATGAACCTAAAGACGCTCATATCCGGCCTTCCCGCAGGACCGTAGACGGTAAAGTATCTAACCACAGAAACATCTATGCCATAGAGGTAGTGATAGGTGTAGGCAATTACTTCCGCAGATTTCTTTGATGCAGCATAGGGAGAAATGGGTGTATTGACCGGTAGGTCTTCTTTGAAAGGCATAGGCTGTCCTGCGTAAAGGGAAGAGGTGGACGCAAGCACAAACTTTGGCACACCGTAGTTTTTGCAAAGCTCCAGAAGGTTCAAAGTGCCCAAGGCGTTGGTGGTAAAGTAAACAAAGGGATTTTCCAGAGATGCCCTAACTCCCGCCCTTGCAGCCTCGTTTATCACCGCATCAAAGGAGTATTTCTTAAACACACCCTCCAAAAACTCAAGGTTTTCTATGTCTCCCTGATAAAAGGTGAAATTTTTGTGCGCCTTTAGGTCCTCAAGTCGGTATTCCTTCAGTCTAACATCGTAGTAATCGTTGAGGTTGTCTATGCCTACTACCTGATGTCCCTCCTCCAAGAGTTTTTTTGACACACACCAACCTATAAAACCCGCACAGCCTGTTACTAATATGTGCATATTAGGAAGTATTATAACATTGAACTGCTGATCACATCTTACACTTAGCTTGTTTCTCGCTTTCTATCTTTACAGCATTTAAAACGTTAGAGGTTGCCGGGTCCTCTTGCGACTTCACCTCTAGACACATACCCTGAGTAATCTGATTTATGCATCCGCTTCCGTAGTATTTCACATCATTTATCTCACAGGTCGTATTCTGAGTTATATATACCGTGTAAGTTTTTCCCATCCACGTCCCAGTAAAGCTGTTCGTACCTACACTTTGCACCTTAATATATACCTCTCTATCCTTATCTTGAACACTTTGAGGTGTGAGTGGCTTCATTTTTACCTCTGTAACCTGCCATGGGTCTGTGGAGGCGTTCACTTCAAACTCTTTTAGAACAAAATCAACCACAAGCCTTCCCGTGGCAAAGGGCTGAACTGCCCCATTGAACCTTATGTAGCATTTTCCGTCTGTGGTGCATTGAACTGTGTTGGGTTTGTTGGGTTTTTCTTGCATGGGCACAAAGATAGCTTGATGTTGTTGACCGCTTTGGTCTGTTATTGTGAGGTTTTTGTCCATCACCACTTCAAGCCTGTTGTAAGTTCCCTGTGGAATGTTTGTTGTGTTTATATAATGATATACGTCCTTTAACTTTGCAAGGTCTACCTGAAGTCCTTGTTGGCTTGTAAAGAGGCTAACTTTTTGCTGACATGCATGGTCAGAGCACAAATTTACCTCATATACCTTTACCAAAATCTCAGGATACATGCTTGCATCGTCGGTAAAATAAAGGCTTACAGAGCTAGTACCAGAAGAACTGCTTCCGCCACCTACACCATCACCACCACCACCGCATGAAAAGATCAGAACACAAAATCCTGCGAGCATCCAAACTTTCCTCATCTCTGACCCTCCCGGTGATCATTTTAAACCTAATTTCTGGAATTATCAAGTGTTAAAAAGAGGCTGTTCTAAAAATGATGCTTTAGAGGTGGGAGAGAGATAATTTAGATTTTGTGCGAAAAAGTAAGTTGCCACTAAAAAAGCTTTACACTTTCGTAAGCTACTTCCTCAAGAGAGTTTGTCCAAGCAAACAAGCAAAAAAGAAAGGAAGACCACAAAAGTACGAAGATGCTTTGATCATCACCCTGTGGCTCTTTCAAATACTTAACAACTATTCATACAGAGAAACCCTTGAAAAAGCAAAAGATGAAGGCTTTAATGTGCCCTCCCTCTGCGACTACCACTACAGAGTTAAACAGTTGGATGATGAACTCTTAAAAAGTATCTTAGAAGAATGTGCTAAGCTTCTCCTTGAAGATGAACAAGTTTTGTGCTACATAGCAGATGCCACTGGCTTTGGCTTTGGAGACAAATACAACCTTAATTGGAAAAGAGGAACGCAAATAAGAACTGTTCAATCTCATGTTAGGCTTGAAGTGATAATGGCGGTAGATGAGAATAAGCGAAAGATAATAACTGCAGTGGAAGCTGGAGGACCTTACGAGAGTGAGATTGAAATGTTGAGGAAGGCATTAAAGAAACTAGAACCTCAAAAAGGACTACCTTTTATAGCGGATAAAGGCTACGATGCGGTAGATATTATAGAAAGCCTTTTGGATAGAGGATTTGAACCAGCCATAAGGATTAAGGAGACTATGAGGATGAGTATAAGACATCCTTTGAGAAAGCTATCTAATGAGAATTGGAAGAGATATGGGAAGATGAGGTATAGGATAGAACAGTTGTTTGGTAGCATAAAGCAGAAGATTGGTTCAAGCTTTAAGTTGGTGAGGGAGGACTTATCAAGAAAAGCATCCCTTGCTTGTGCTATTCTTTGGAACTTTTGGGTGCTTGCAACTTACTATTTTTGTTATTTCTGTCTGGTATCTTGCACTATGGCTACGCTAAAGGCTATGGTAGATTTTTAGAACAGCCTCAGTGTTAAAAATGGCTTAGTGCCTTTATCTCTTCCATTATTTTGATGGCTACTTCCTTGTAGTTTTTCTCATGGGAATAATCCTTGGGCTTTCCTATGAACACCCTTATTTTAGCTCCCGGCTTTGGAAAGCTCTTGCCCCTTGGCATAACCTTATCGGTGCCATCTATATAGACGGGCAGGACTTTCTTTTTGCTCTTTATAGCCAAAAGTCCCACGCCCGGCTTGGGTCTGAGAAACTGTCCCGGCTCTGCCCTCGTACCCTCCGGAAATATGCATACCTTACAGCTCTTTTCCAAAAGTTCAAGGACTGTGTTCAAAGCTTGCACATCTCCCGTACCTCTCTTTATTGGAATGGCTCCCATATGGGAGATCAGCTTACCAAAGATGGGGACTTTAAAAAGTTCCTCCTTTGCCACAAATATCAAGGGCTCGGGAAATACTGCGTTCAGGACGGGAGGGTCCAAGTAGCTCCTGTGATTGGACGCCACTATGCAAGGCTCCGGTGGAACATTCTCCAAGCCAAAGACCTCTATCTTAAAGACCGCCTTAAAAACGGGCTTTACCACAGGACAAAGGGGCTTGAGAACATAGTTGGCAAAGGAGCTTTTTATACATGGATGTCTTTTCATACTGACTTCCTCACCTTCTGCAAAAGGTTGTGGGCAAGGCGTGTGGGCTCCGGTATGCGATACAAAGATGTCTTTAAAACCAGTTCAAGGGCAGTGTTCAAGCTGATCATGTGTCCTGGGGATACGTAAATGGGTACGGTGTTGTCCTTTGTTCTTAGGACTGCACCTACCACTTTTCCTCCGTAATGGATTAGCGAAAAGCTTCCACGCTTTGGGGGAGGTTCTTGTGCCTTTCCCACAAGGTTCGTTTTTGCCACCCCTACGGTGGGTGTGTTTGTTTCTACACCAAAGTGGGACGCTATACCGCAACCCCTCGGATGGGCAATACCCTGCCCGTCTATAAAATAGACATCTGCCTTTACCTTTGCTTCCTTATAAAGCTCCAACATCAAAGGCATTTCCCTAAAGGCTAAGAAGGTAGGAATGTAAGGAAAATCCACAACACCTTCCACCACCTTTTGATAGATGGGCCTTAGGCTTTTGAGCTCCAACACCACCAAACTTGCCCAAGCCTTAGTGGGCGTTTTCTTTATGTCTTCAAAAGTCAGGTCTATTCCACCCACCAGCTCAAGCTTTTCAAATCTATCCTCCAGGATAACCTTCTTTGAACAGTCTAACTGAATTTTTTCTAACTCTTTGAGATCCATTGGGTATATAATTTTACTGTGGCAAGGTCTAAAAAACAAACAGACCCAAGAGCAGGGACAGTTCTACCACTGGTTGAAAAAGGAAATTATGAAAAGCTCATAGGAATAGTGCAGGATTTACCAAAACCGGAAGAGGTCCGAGGTTTTCTTCAAGAAACACTCCAAATAACCAACAAAGACTATCATAGACTTATACTTGTTGAGGAAATCGGCGACTATAAACTGTTTATAGAGATAACACAAGAAGCAATAAAGAGCGATTATGATTTCATTGTTTGGAGATTTTCTCCTACATATAACCCGATTATAAAGAGACCATCTCACAATGATATAGCGGAGGTATTTCTTAGGCTAAGAACTATGCATCCAGACATAGAAGAATACCTAATAAACGCTTGCTTTAGACTGTTGAGGGATAGGCTTTCTGTGGAGAATGTAATGAATAGATACTTTGAAGAACTTTCGGAGGAATTAAAAAAAGAGCTTGAAAAGTTCTTGCATACGCTTAAGTGGATAGGGTTGCAGGAAGACGCTAACTACCCACCTCCAAAACTTGGTTCCAAAATGGTCTTGGCAGCTTTAGCACTAATAGAGACTGGTTTTGAGCCAAAGGATATTAGAAGGATCATACGCTTTTGAAAAAATGAGAGAGATCACAGAAAAAGAATATTTGGATTTCCTTGAGAAAAATAAGTTTGTTGAAATAGGCAAGGAAAAAATAAGCTTAGAGCCTATAAAGGTAGAACGCTTTGAGCCAAAGGATGAGGAGATGACTGCAACCGACACTACCGTTTGGAGTTTCCCAAAGAGGGGTAGGTGGGCAACCCACAGAGGAAATTACAGAGGGAATTGGCCTCCACAGATCCCAAGGGTTTTAATAGAGAAATATTCAAAAGAGGGAGATACTGTCCTTGACCCTATGGCGGGTTCTGGGACTACATGCATAGAGGCGGTTTTGCTTGGTAGAAACTGCATTGCGGTTGATTTAAACCTGCAATCTGCTATTTTGACCTATCATCGTTTATATTGGCTTCTTAAAGCCTTTGAAGAACAAAAAGCTAAGCCCTCGTTATTTGGGAACAATCAAAGGAAGTTGGGAAGCTTTAGGGTTTTCCATGGAGATGCAAGAAGCTTAGAAAAGCTACAGGACGAAAGTATAGACCTGATCCTTACCCATCCACCATACTTGAACATAGTGGGTTATAACAAAGAGAAGATAGAGGGAGACCTCTCGGGGACAAAAAAGCTTGAGGAGTATTTAAGAATGCTAAGAGATGTTCTAAAAGAGTGTTATAGAGTGCTAAAAAAGGGAAAAGTTTTTGGTATTTTGGTGGGAGACACGAGAAGCGAAAGGCATTATATTCCTATAACTACATACGCACTACTTTTAGCCCTTGATGTGGGCTTTGTGCTAAAGGAAGAGGTAATAAAAGTTCAGCACAAGATGAAGACAACTCGGGAGGTGTGGAACAAGAAAAAAGAGAAGGACTTTCTACTCATAGAGCACGAAAAACTGTTCATATTGGAAAAGTTGCCGGAGACTAAAAGCTTTAAATACAGCAAAAAACAGCCTTTTTTTGAGTTCAAACTTTAGCGGACTCTGTTATGCTATATAAACATGACGGACTTTGTGCATTTACACCTGCACACCCAATACTCTCTCCTTGACGGGGCTATAAAGATAAAGGACCTGGCAAGCAAGGCTAAAGAGTTTGGCTACTCAGCGGTTGCCATCACAGACCACGGAAACCTATTTGGGATCTTGGACTTTTACAAGAGCATGAAGGAACAGGGCATAAAGCCCCTTTTGGGTATGGAAGCTTACTTTACCACAGGTTCCCGCTTTGACAGAAAGGGCAAAGGTTCAGAGGACAACATCACCGATAGATACAACCACCACCTTATCCTGATTGCCAAAAACGACGTAGGGCTAAAAAATCTCTACAAGCTCTCTTCCCTTGCCTTTAAGGAGGGCTTTTACTACAAGCCAAGAATAGACTACGAGCTACTTTCAAAATACTCGGAGGGCTTAATAGCCATAACCGCATGCCTCAAAGGTGTGCCTACCTATTACGCCAGCATAGGAGATGTCCAAAAGGCAGAGGATTGGGTAAAGAAGTTCAAGGACCTCTTTGGAGAAGACCTATACCTGGAGCTTCAGGCAAACTCACTTCCAGAGCAGGAGGTTGCCAACAGGAATTTGGTAGAAATAGGCAAAAGGTTGGGAGTCAAACTCGTAGCTACAGCAGATGCCCACTATCTACTACCGGAGGACCGCATAGCCCATCAGGTGCTTATGGCAGTGCAGATGAAGAAAACTCTGAACGAGCTTCAAAGGAGCGAATTCAAATGCGCCAACGAATACCTGCACTTTGCCAGCCCACAGGAGATGTGGGAGAGGTTCAAAGGAAAGTTTGACGGATGGGAAAAGGCTTTGCTAAACACCTTGGAGGTAGCGGAAAAGTGCCAAGATCGGTTTGAAGTGCTTGAGAATAAAGGCTATCTTCTCCCAAGCTTTTCTGAAAACTCCTCGGAGGCTGAGCTGTTAAAAGAACTTGCCATAAAAGGGCTTAGACAGAGGATTGAACAAGGGCTTGCCAAAGATTCTAAAGAATACTGGGACAGGCTTGAGTATGAACTCAGCGTGGTGGAAAAGATGGGCTTTGCGGGCTACTTCCTTATTGTGCAGGACTTTATAAACTGGGCTAAGGGACAGAAAATTCCCGTGGGTCCGGGTAGAGGTTCAGCGGCGGGTTCTTTGCTTGCCTTTGCCCTTGGCATAACCGACGTGGACCCCATAAAGCACGGACTGCTCTTTGAGAGATTTTTAAACCCAGAAAGGGTATCCATGCCAGACATAGACGTGGATTTTTGCATGGAAAACAGGGACAGGGTGGTGGAGTATGTAAGGGAAAAATACGGTGCAGAAAACACAGCAAAAATCATCACCTACAACGTGATGAAGGCAAAGCAAACCTTGAGGGATACCGCCCGGGCTTTGGGACTCCCCTACTCAGAGGCAGACAAACTGGCAAAGCTCATACCCCCGGGAGACGTGCAAGGTACTTGGCTATCCTTGGAGGAAATGCTACTGACACCCATAGAGGAACTTCTTGAAAAATACGGAAAGCACAGAAACGATATTGAAACCAACGCAAAGAAGTTAAGAAAGCTCGCCCAAGAAAACCCAGAGATTAAAAAGCTTTTGGAGATAGCGTTACGTTTGGAAGGCTTAACAAGACATACGTCCCTCCACGCAGCGGGCGTGGTTATATCTCCCGTTCCCTTGGAGGAGCTTGTGCCCCTTTATTACGATGACGGAGAGTTCGCCACCCAGTTTGATATGGTAAAGCTCGAAGAGGTTGGGCTCGTAAAGATGGACTTTTTGGGTCTCAAGACCCTCACAGAGCTTGAGAAGATGCGTCAAATGGTGGCACAGAGACACGGAAGAGAGATAGAGTTTCTAAAACTTCCCTTGGACGACCCAAAGGTCTATGAACTTTTAAAGAAGGGACTTACCTCCGGCGTCTTTCAGTTAGAAAGTAGCGGTATGAAGAACCTATTAAAGAGGCTTGAGCCAGATAGCTTTGATGATATAGTGGCAGTTTTAGCCCTATACAGACCTGGACCCCTCAAAAGCGGTCTGGTGGACAGCTACATAAACAGAAAGCATGGAAGGGAGCCGATAGAGTATCCGTTCCCAGAACTTGAGCCCATCTTAAAAGAAACCTACGGCGTTTGGGTCTATCAGGAGCAGATAATGAAGGCGTCTCAAATATTGGCAGGCTTTACTCCGGGTGAAGCAGACACATTGCGTAAGGCTATAGGAAAGAAGAAAAAGGAAGTTATGCAGGAGATGAGGGAAAAGTTTATAAAAGGTGCAGTCGAAAGAGGCTACCCAGAGAAAAAGATCGTAGAGCTTTGGGAAGACATAGAAAAATTCGCCAGCTACTCCTTCAACAAATCCCACTCCGTAGCCTACGGCTACCTTTCTTACTGGACCGCGTACATGAAGGTGTACTATCCTGAGGAGTTCTTTGCTGTAAAGTTCTCAATGGAAAAATCCGACAGGAAGTTTATAAACCTAATAAACGATGCAAGAACAAACTTTGGAATACAAATACTACCGCCGGATATAAACAAAAGCGACGCAGATTTTGTCATAGAGGATAGGAAAAAGATCAGGTTCGGCTTGGCAAGGATAAAGGGTGTGGGAGAGGAAACCGCCAGGCTTATAGTGTCAAAGAGGAGTGGTAATTGGAAGAGCCTTGCGGACTTTGTTAAAAGTGTAAAGGTGAACAAAAAGGTATTGGAAGCACTAATAAAGGCAGGTGCCTTTGACTTTACCGGAATGTCAAGGGCAGAAATGCTCTCTAAGCTATCTGAAAGGGACAGCCTCTATACCACAAGAGGGCTCTTTCAAACAGGTCAAAAGGTACAAGAGGACCAATCTAAGTATGAAAGAGAGGTGCTCGGCTTTTACCTTGCCCAGCATCCTCTGGACCCATACGAAAAGTTGCTTAACGGAAAAGTGGTACCTTTGGAAAATATAGAGGACTTGGAGGAGGGCGAATATACCTTTGCGGGCGTCATATCGGAGCTGAAGGTAAAGAAGAACTCAAAGGGAAGCTTGTATGCGGTCTTTAATCTCATTGACAAAACAGGCATTGGTGAGGTAGTCCTTTGGTCCGAAATCTACGAAGAAAACAAAGAAAGGCTAAAGGATGATGAGCTTGTGGTGGTGCATGGAACTTTGGTAGAAGACCCAGAGACAGAAAGCCTAAAGATCGTCGCAAAGGAAATTTATTCCGTAGAAGAGTTTCTCTCAAGCAAGATAAAGTACGTGCGTATAAGAATTCAAAGGGAGCTGACGGACAAAGAGCTAGAAAGCCTCCACAGGGCGGTTAGCCAATGCCTTTCTGAAAAGGGAGCGGAGCTTTTAATAGAGTGCAGATTAAACGGCAAAAGCGTACTCATGCAAGCGGACCCAAGGTATAGGTTAGAACCAAAAACAGAACTGTATAATCTACTACGGGACTTGCCGGTGGAGGTTAGCTTAGAGCTTTAGGTATATAAAGCTGACGTTGTCCCTCTGAGGTTTTTCCTTTAAAGCTTGAAAAATTGCATCAACGGGCTCTTCAAGGCTTGCAAAAAACTTCATCTCCTCTTTGCTGAACTCCTCCCAAAAGCCGTCTGAGCATATTAACAGGGCTGTTTCCTTTTTGGGAATTCTCCTCGTGTAAAGTTCAAAGTCCGAGTAGTCTCCGAGTATGGCCGAAGTTAAAATGTGCCTTTGTGGATGAAACCGGGCATCCTCTTCGCTTATCTTTCCCGCAATGATCAGGTCCTCCACCAGGGTGTGATCCCTTGATACCTTTACAAAATCTCCATCTTTCTTTAAATAGACCCTGCAGTCTCCCACATTAAAGGCAATGATGTCTTTATCTCCAAGGATCACGCCCGCAAGGGCAGTACCAAGCCCAAAGGCAGAAGGTTCCTTCTTAACATAATCCAGAAGGGTCTCTTTAGCCTTCCAAAGGGCATCGTTCAAACTTTTCTCATCAAAGGGCTCAAGTTCAGAGAGAACCTTCAAAACCTCATAAGAAGCCACCTCTCCCTTAGCATGCCCTCCCAAGCCATCCGCCACCACAAAGAGCTTTCCTTCCATCTCCTTAAAGGCGGGTGCATCCATAACCTCCCTCCTTATAACCTCTTTTCCCACCAGCAGGGCATCCTCGTTATTCTGTCTTACCTTTCCTTTATGGGTAAAATACCAAACCTTCATTGTAGTAGCTTAGAGAGGTCCTCTTCTAACTCTCTGTATACTCCAAGCCTTATCTTCTTCACGGAACCGTCTTTATCCACCAAGTATGAAGTGGGAAGCCCGGGAATGTTCAACCCTGCCTCTCCCTTTATCCTAACTATGGGAAAACTATAACGGTTTTTCTCCAAAAATTCCTTCATAGCACCCTCGGATGTATCCATGTTCACTGCAAGGATCACAAAGTTTTTGTCGCGGTATTTCTGATAAACCTTTTCAAAGATGGGCATCTCTTCCTTGCAAGGAGGACACCAAGAAGCCCAAAAATTTACCAAAACAACCTTTCCTTTGTAATCGGAAAGCTTTACCTCTTTACCATCAAGGGTTAAAAAGCTTAACTCAGATAGCTTTTTTGTAGCTTCCTCAAGAAGTTTTTTGTTTTCTTCACCCAGAGTCTTCCCTTTGAGGCTCTCCTCTACCACCGAGGACAAATGCCCTCTTTCTTCTTCCCTCTTATCCATAAAGGATATATAGACCAAAAGGATCAAAAGAAAAGCCAGTAAACCAAGGGCAACAAGCTTAAAGTTCCTATCCATAAAGGATAAGTTTAGCACATCGTGAGAGTTTTTACAAACCCTGTCAGAAAATCCAAAGTTGAGCGGTTTTAAAACATATATAAGACAACAAAAGGGAGGTAGTAAAATGAAAAGAACCCTGCTTTTTATGTCCTTGCCAGTAGCCCTAAGCCTTGCGGTTTCCTGTGGTAAGAAAGATACCGCCAGCAAGGAAAAGAAAGACCGTATTTACTGCTTGGCGAAAGATTTGGATGATGACCTTAGCAAGTGTGATAATGGAGATATCTTAGCCTTCTTTCCACCAAGCTGGGGAAATGAACAGTATCCACTTTATGCAGTCCTTCTCTTCTGCGACCTTGACAAGACAATTGTCCATACAAATGGAGGAGTTATCTGTAAGTTTGATAAGGCAAAGTGGCAAAGATTTGTAGAACTATCTAAGAAAAATCAACAGAAAAATCAACAGGGAGGTGGGAAATGAGAAAATGCCTATCAAGGAAAAGTGGCGTGTTTGTCAGATTTTTAAACAAAAGCTGGTTGATAAAAACTATAAAGGAGGTGAAGCCATGGACTTAGCAACTCTTATATTCTTAGCTTACTTAGCCCTTGTGATTTATGCCATAGTGCGCATATCCAGTGTGGAGTTTAAAAACAGCTGTGATAGGGTCTTTTGGTTTTTAGTGGTGTATTTCATGCCTATAATAGGGCTTATACTGTGGTTTGTATTCGGTGGCAAGTACATAAAAAAGGAAGGGGGTGAGTCATGAAAAAGCTACTGACCTTTACCTTGCTTGTTTTTCTTAGCCTTTTAGCCTTTGCCCAGCAAAAGCCAGAGCCCTTTGGTCTGAAGTTGGGAATTAGCACAAAGGAAGAGACTATGAACGTTATAGCAAAGGAAGGTGGAAGGGTAATAAATTCAGGGTATAGGGTAATAAAGGGAGATGTGGTAAATCCCAATGTAGAAGGAGTGGTTGTTAGAAGACTTCCAGTGGATAATCTGGTATCTGCTACTTTTTGGTTTTTCAAGGGAAAACTATACAAGATAGACTACCTCTTCCCGCTTTCTATGGAAAAGGAAGAGTTTTATATGGTTTACGAACAACTTAAGAAGAAGTATGGCAATCCCAAAAGGTATGTAAGACCTTACCTTGCAGACGGTGTAGCAGAGTGGAACTTTGGAGATGTAAGAATGAGCTTAATAGCCCCTTGGGTATCTGAGAGCATGTATCTGATCTACGAGCACACGCCCACCGCAAGAGAAGTAGAAAAGAGCGACCAAGAGGTCTTTAACAAAGAAACCGCAAAACCAAAGAGAGGACTATAAAAGGAGGTTAAACCATGAGAAAAGCCCTTAGTCTTCTCTTTATCATCTTCAGCCTTCTAGCCTTTAAAAACTTTGCCTTTGCTCAGCAAAAGCCTGAGCCTCGTGGTCTCCAACCGGAAGTGGCTGCGTGTTTTGTCCTTCTTAATTTTTTTGGCGATTATAAAAGGGCTGTAGAAGTTGGAAAGGAGGCTGTTCAGATGTATCCAAATGACCCAAACGCACATCGTTGCTTAGGAGAAAGCTACCACGCAATAGGAGAGTTTAAACTTGCTTTAGAGCATTTGAAAAAGGCAGAAAGCTTAACTTCAAACATGGAAGACTTGATGTATATCTACAATCGGATTGGAAGAATTTATAGTGATATGGGCTACTTGGATCGTGCACTGATTTACTACACCGGAAGCCTAAGTTTAGCAAAAAATCTGGGAAATAGAGTTGCTGAAGCAGCGGTCCTAAACAATATCGCTGGAATATACTACAGAGCAGGTGAATTAGATAAAGCATTAGGCTATTATGAAGAATCTTTAAAGTTGCAAACAGACGAGAAGGAAAAAGCTACCACTTACAACAATATTGCTATTATTTATAGCAGTAAAGGGAATTACCAAAAGGCTGTGGAATACTTCCAAAAGGCTATAGAAATACACAAAATGTCTGGAGATGATCACAAGGTTTCCCAGTGGAAACTTAATCTTGGAGATACATATAGAAAGATGAAAAATTATGAAAAGGCGGAAAAATATCTTTTGGAAGGTCTTGAAGGTGTAAAAAAGGTAGGTGATAAATACTTGGAAGCTATAGGATATCAATATCTTGGTTGGCTATACAGAGATAAAGGAGACAAAAAGACTGCCAAAGATTACCTCACTCGTGCCTTTAATCTGTTTAAATCCATCGGTGCGGAAAGGGATGCTAAGGATGTTCTCTCTGATATACAGGAGCTTGAAAAACAGAGGGTGGCTGTATATGGTGGGGTGGAGATTGGGTCAAAGGGTGTGAAGGCTCAGGCTTACAGGATTGGTCTTAGGGGGGATGAGTTTTATGACCTACAGGAGGTCTTTAGGGAAAGCATAAACACCACCATAATAACTGGGGTCAAAGAGACGGGAGCTTTTTCTAAGGATGGTATAGAGGAGACTGCACAGGCGGTTAAGACTTTGATAGAAAAGCTAAAGGAAAAGGGTGTGCCCGGGGATAACATTTTTGTGGTGGCAAGTAGTGCTATATCCTCGGTGAAAAACAAGGATGAGTTGGCAAAAAGGGTGGAGGAACTTACAGGTTATAAGTTGGAGTTTTTGACGGTTAAGGATGAGGTGCTTTTTGGTATTGCGGGGGCTATTCCGCCCAAGTATTTTTATAACTCCGTCTTTGTGGATGTAGGCAGTGGAAACACAAAAATAGGATACCTTGAAAAGGTAGGAGGCTCCATAAACGTGAGGAGCTTTGAGATTCCTTATGGGACTGTGAGCCTGACGGAGAGGGCAAGCAAGGGTAAAGATTTCAGAAAGGAGTTAGTGGAGGTTTTGAATAAAGAAGTGGAGCCTGTGCTCAAAAGGGAAGCCCAAAAGAACCCTGCTTACCTAAACAGGCAGAACGTTTTCTTGGTGGGTGGCATAGTTTGGGCTATAACCACTCTTCAAAAGCCGGGGCAGGTTGAAGAGGCTTATGTCAAGCTGAGCAGTTCGGATATAAAAAACTTCACGCTGACAATCTCTAAAAATCCAGACAGAGTTTTAAACCCTGACCTTTCAAAGCTAAATCCTGAGCTCAGAGACAAGGCTAAAAAACAGATAGAAAAAGTGAAGGATGTTTTCAGTATGGATAATCTTTATGCGGGTGGCATGCTTTTGGACAGCATTGGCAAGACCTTTAACTTTGAAAGAAGGAATTTGATATTCCCAAGGTATGGCAATTGGTTGGTGGGCTACGTGGTGCTGAGGGGATACCTTGAAGAGACGGAGGCGGTGAAAAAGTAATATACATGAGGGAAGTGGTTAGCTTTTCTATCTGCCGGAGGTATGTGTCTATAGGGGATTTTTTAGACCAGCTTCAATCGTGGTTATAGGCTACACAAAGCTCAATACTCTGCGAGGAGCGGTGTGGGTGTTATATTTATAAAGCATGGGTACCTTGAACAGATTTAAGATCTTTGGTGTAGCCTTAATTACCTTTGCCCTTGGCTTTATAGTGGGTTTTGCCTCCCAGGGTAAGCAGTCGGAGGACGAATACAAATACCTAAGAATGTTCACCGATGTCCTCCGAATCATAAAGGAAAACTATGTGGAACCGGTAAGTACGAAGGACCTCATGTACGGTGCCTTGAACGGAATGACCAAATCCTTGGACCCCTTCTCCAGCTTTTTTACTCCTAAACAGTACGAGAGCTTCAGGCAGGAAACGGAGGGTGAGTTTGGTGGTGTGGGCATTGAGATCGGCATGGAAAAGGGAAGACCCGTCGTAATATCGCCCATTGAGGGAACGCCCGCCTTCAAAGCAGGCATAAAGCCCGGGGATGTGATCCTTGAGATAGATGGTGAGGACACCTCCAACATGAGCCTTGTAGATGTGGTGCAAAGGATAAGGGGAAAGGTGGGCACAAAGGTTCAGCTAACCATATACAGGAAGGGAATGGAAAAGCCTATGAAGATAGAGCTTGAGAGGGCTCTTATAAAGATAGAAAGTGTAAAATGGACCACCTTGGGAGATGTGGGGTACATAAAGCTATCCCAGTTTAACGAGAATGTTGGCGTTCAAGTAGAAAAAGCCCTTAAAGAACTGACCTCCCAAAGGGTTAAGGGTATTATCCTTGACCTTAGGAACGACCCGGGTGGGCTTCTCGGCGAGGCGGTTAATGTGGCAAGCCTTTTCCTCCCCGAGGGTAAGTTGGTGGTTTATACAAGAGGCAGGAACGGAGAAACTCAAAAATATTTTGCTAGAAGAAAGCCTGTAGTGCCCGACGACCTTCCAGTAATAGTTCTCATAAACAAGGGCTCTGCCAGTGCCTCCGAGATCGTGGCGGGTGCTCTCCAAGACTACAAGAGGGCGATCATACTGGGTGAAAAATCCTTTGGTAAGGCCTCTGTTCAAAACATAATACCCTTGGAGGATGGCTCCGCCCTGAAGTTAACAGTAGCCTACTACTACACACCTTTGGGTAGGCTCATCCACCACAAGGGCATAGTTCCAGATGTTCAGGTAGCGATGGACGAAAAGCAGGAAGAGGCACTACAAGAAGCCATAAGGCAGAAAAAATTGGAGGGCAAAAATGGGTTGATACTCCTTCCCGAGAAGGATCCTCAACTAAGCAAAGCAATAGAACTTATAAGGTCTGGGCAAGCTCTCAAAAAGGTAGCCAACCTATGATCACCTTGGCGGTGGAAACCTCCTGCGACGAGACTGCACTGGCCATATACTCAGATAAGGAGGGGGTTATAGGGGAGGTTTTGCTATCTCAGGCAAAGGTGCACGAGCAGTTCGGGGGAGTGGTCCCAGAGCTTTCCGCAAGAGAGCACACCAAGAACCTTTTACCATTACTTAAGGTTCTTTTAGGCAGAACGGGCTTTGACCTAAAGAAGGTAGATTTCATATCCTTTACCCTTACCCCTGGGCTGATCCTTTCTTTGGTGGTGGGTGTGTCCTTTGCCAAGTCTTTGGCGTATACCCTGAAAAAGCCCTTAGTGCCTGTCCATCACCTGGAGGGGCATATATACTCTGTCTTCGTGGAAAGACCCATCGAGGAACCCTTTTTGGCTTTGGTGGTTTCTGGAGGGCACACGGACCTTTACTTGGTGGAAGGCTTTGGTAAATATAGATTTTTAGGTGGCACCTTGGACGACGCAGTGGGTGAAAGTTATGACAAGGTTGCAAGGCTCATGGGACTTGGATACCCAGGAGGTCCCATAATTGACCGTCTGGCAAGGCAGGGAGAGCCCAAGTATCCACTGCCCAGGCCGATGATTGACGATCCTAGCCTGAACATGTCCTTCAGTGGGCTAAAGACAGCAGTCCGAAAGATCGTAGAAGGTGGGAAATATTCCAAAGAGGACCTTTCTGCATCCTTTCAGCGAGCGGTGTTGGACGTTTTAGAGGTAAAGCTCCTGAAGGCAGTAGAACTCACGGGCGTAAAGAGGGTTGCTGTGGTAGGGGGCGTCTCCGCTAACAGTGAGCTCAGAGAAAGATTTCAAAAGCTCACAGAAAAGGGCATAATCTCCGCATACATACCCCATCCAAGACTATCCACCGATAACGCGGTGATGATCGCCTATGCGGGCATTGAGAGGTTCAAAAGGGGTATTACCGCTCCAGAGGACATAAACCCAGAGCCCAACATACCCTTAGAGACCTTTGGGAGGTATTGGTCGTGAGCGCAAAGGAGCTTATAAAGGAAAAGGCAGGCTATATACTTTCTAACCTACTTTCTCAGGGTGGAGAGTATGGGGAGATCTTCTATGAGCGGTCCCGCATTTGTCGGATGCAGTTAG
>Ga0209739_100459_pt1 | contig 16472 bp, 15 predicted proteins | sample JossMetagenome_2_FD_184729 | JGI IMG/M metagenome (GOLD analysis project Ga0209739, IMG submission 184729) | Hot spring sediment microbial communities from Joseph's Coat, Yellowstone National Park, USA - JC3_ASED (SPAdes) (version 3) | ecosystem: Environmental > Aquatic > Thermal springs > Hot...
AGACACTTATACATGCATACTCTAAATTATACAAGATCAAGGCTGTGATACTTAGATATGCAAATGTTGTCGGGCCAAGACTTAGACACGGAGTGATATGGGATCTGATCAATAAGCTGATTAGAAACCCTAGAGAACTAGAGATCCTTGGAGACGGAAAACAGATAAGAAGCTATATATATATAGATGACGCAATAGAAGCAACAATGATCGCATGGAGAAAAACAGATGCAGACTACGAAGTTTATAATATAGGTAGTGAGGACTGGATAACAGTAGACGAAGTTGCAGACCAGGTAATAGAGGCGGTAAGGCTAAACAACGTGAATAAAATATACAAACCATTGTTGCACGGAGTTGGATGGCTAGGAGACGTAAAGAGGATAGCGCTAAAAATAGACAAGATAAAGTTGCTAGGATTCAAACCTGAGTTAAGATCTTGCGATGCTATTAAGATCTCTACGCAAAAAATACTTGAGGAGCTAAATCCAGGATATAAGTGATATGCTGTGAAAATTGCTATAATAACACCGGAATATCCGCCATATATTTCTGGAGGAATAGGGTCATACAACTATGAGCTAGTAAAAAAGCTCGCAGAGAAGGGAATCGAGGTTATTGTTATAGCTTCTTCACAAAATGAAGATAGCGTGAGATATTGCTTTGATAATCGTTGTAAGTGTTACTATTTGAGAACTCCTCCTCTAAGACCTACATATTTTTACTTCCAAATGTATAACAGTGAAAGGGTTCGAAGGATTGTAGAGAAAGAAAGACCGGACATTATACAATTGAATGCTGGATCAGATATATTTATAAAAACCTTAAAGAGCTTGTTGAAACATGTTGGCATTAAAGTCGTGATAGTATTTCATGGCTCGCCTTCACCTTATAATAGGCATTGGGACTCTCTAAAGCACCTTGATGTAGTAAACTTAGCATGGACTACGGCGCAATCAGCGTATGCAAAGATGGAGAATGCCTTAGGTGAGGACACTCTCAGCTATGCAGATGTAGCTGTTCATGTAGCTAAACATGTCATGTACTATAATACCTTATGTAACGAGAGTCTTCGTTCTCTGAGGAATATAGTAATATACCCTGGCATAGACGTACACGAGTATACTAAACAAACGAAACATACATCTATTTCATCTGACACAAGGTATAGGTTTTTTATTTTTGGAGCTCGATTAATGCGTTATAAAGGAGTTACGGAGTTGATGAAAGCATTCATGATCGCTAGAAAGGGAAATCCTTACTTATATCTTCAGATCTTTGGTAACGGACCTCTGAGAAGTTATGTGCTAAAGGTAATGCATAGATCTGATAATCCCTCCGGAATATTTTATTATGGAAAAGTTCCGCGAGAGTTCTTCTTAAGGAAGCTCGCAGTCGGAGATATTCTTGTTCATCCAAGTTTCTATGAAGCCTCTCCTATGGTCGTCATAGAAGCGGCACTCTTGGGCAAGCCTGTAATTGCACATAAAGCGCCGTGGTCTGAAGAATTTGTGAAAAGTTTTAATCTAGGTATAACGGTCGATGTTTTGAACCTAGAAAAATTTGCTGAAACTTTATCGGATCTGGCTGATGAAAAAAATTATAAAAGAGTTGTGGAAAGAATTCAGTGTCAAAAAAATAAATTGAGCGCAACATTTAGTAGTGAGAGGATGGCTAAAGACTATATAGAACTTTACAAGAAGTTGGTGTGAAATCTTGAGCTATATACTCATTGAAGACTTCTGTAAAGCTATCGACACAGCTTTCAAGCCATTAACTCTAAATAGAACAATGTTCCTAGTTCTTATTGCCAGCATCTTCTTCCTCTTAACGCTATTAGGATTAATACTAACAGAGAGAAAAACCCATAGTTCAGTAAATACAAAAACCACTGTTGTAGCATTGATGCTATTCAAGGTAGCAACAATTCTTTGTATTACTGCCTCTCTCACGTCATTTTTAATATATGTGTTCAAGTCCGCATCAATGCTGAGACTACCAATAGAGTACTTTGCTGGTTGGCTCTTTTATGGCCTGTTTTTACTATTAACCACGATAGGATCCTTAATATATCCCCTTAAAACGAAGTTCAGAACTAACGGTACATACAAAGTTATGAATATTCTGATCATAACAATTTGGTTCTTTATGATACTTGGTCTTGCGGGAGACAGTCTTGGAAGCTCTTACATAGCCTCAGAAGATGCGAGAGACGTTACAATACTGTCGCTAGAGGGACATTTATTTAAGTCTACACATGCTCCACACTACGACTTGGCACCCATGCACACGTTCCTATACATCATAATATCGCAAGTATTAGGGCTTCAATTAGTTCCTGAACAAAACATCTTTGCATGGGAGCTTATAACGATTTCGTTACTAACATCTCTATTTTTAGTATTCAAAAGTTTCATAGACCTTATCGAAATATATAATAACGAGAGAAAGAAACTACTTAAACTACTCGTACCTATCCTACTTACAATACATCCATATGCTTTCGGCATTCTATATGCATCTCTTGTTAACGGTCTTTCTGGAGTCTTAGCTTTCCTCATAATTTTAGTTATATTCAAGGATATCATTAGAGGAGGTGTCTCAACATTATCTAAATACTTATTGATATTGTTAATAATGGCAACAAGTATTTTAACGCATCCACTTGGCTTCGTAATATTGTTTTTAGCTTTAATATCTCTTGCAATCCTATTAAAACAGAATTTTATGTCTGTGAAGCGCTTAGTAGCTATAACAGTGATTTCTGCCTCTATATTATTTGCTTTGAAAGGTATTTACACAGGAGCATTTCAATCATTACAAATCTTTGTGTCCTATATACTTGAAGCATTTTTCAGCGGGTTTCAGAGGCTTAGTGTTTTTAATGTAGAGATAACACCGCGCACATATGAGAAAGTGCCTGTTTCAGCTAACACAGGCTATGTAGCTTCTTTAGGAGTACTCGCAGGCATAACCCTTCACATGATTATACGTCATCGTTGTCTAATCAAGAGTAGACATGATTGTAATACTTTCTTACTATATATTTTGCTTAATAATGTAATTGTTTTGGCATTAGCATTTATATCCTTCTTTGTTGTTATGGTAGGAACCCCTACAAAATATGTTGTAGGAACGTATGTTCCTATGATGTCGCTGACAATACTTCTTTATTTTTCAGATCTTTTAAAAAAGTACGAAGCACGCGTTATAGGTTTCCTCGTCTTAGTTTTGGTTTTAATTCTATCTTCACTATCAAGCTTGGTCTCACCCTTGAAAACTCCTACAAACTATAGAGTTTTGCAAGGAAGTCTTCCGGCCCTTGATCAAGACGTTAATTTTGCTATAAAACTCTCAAACCTTGTAGAGCCAATGTTAAGGGAAAGATACATAGTAATTCAATACGCTACTCCATTAAAAGGCCCAATAGAACGTAATATAGGTGAAGCTTTAGGAGTATATGCTTCACATGCAAAGTTTGAAGTATTATACGGCTATAATACAAGTGTTTCAGATCTCAACATCATACTTAACTACTGGGTATTTATGCTTACCTTGGGTGATTAAAGGTTTTCAATATTAAAGACCTTAGGAAGCCCTATGTTAGCATCTTCATAAATACCACAGAAAGGAGCTTACAAGGTATTAAAGGATCTTTAGCATCAATGTAAACAAGATCAACGACTTCGTAATCAGAATTAAGGGGGAAATAGTTAGGATCTTAAGATCTATAGTCAATACTTATTAATAGGATCACGTAAGAATACTATTACTATAGCAAGAATTTATCTATTCCTGGAATAGTGTTGCATTGAAGCTCAAAATCTAACTTGACAATAAGGTTGTAAGAGAATGGCGAAGATTCTATTTTATGTTAATTTTATTCATAAACCTGGAGGTGCTGGAAGATTAGAAGCGTACTTAGTTAAGGCCATATCACAACTGGGCTACGAATGCGTCTTAATCGCATCAGCAAGGCCTCATAAAATTAATGAGCAGATTATGAAAGAGTCAAAAAACATTAAACTCTATATAATATCGAAATCTGATGCTTCTCCTCACAAAGTAGATATATCGAGTTATTTACAGTCCTTAGTGATGAGATATAAGATATCTGAACTAGTTTTTCGTGAAAAGCCTGATGTTATTATATCTAGTGGGGGTATCCCGAAACAACTTGCTAATGTAGCTCGTTCAATAAAATCTAAGGTTTTAGTGTATTATCATATGGTAGCACCTTGGTATGTTGAAGTACGGGGATTCTATAGAAAGTACAAGTGGTCAGATTTATCGATACTATATTTTGGATTTTCTATAGCACTAAGCAAGGCTCTGTCAGCAGATTTTTCGCCGTTAGAATATGTTGACGGCGTAATAGTGAATTCTAGATATATGGCATATATAGCTAAGAGATATTGGAATATAATGCCGTATGTGCTTCAACCTCCTATCGAAATCAGAAATTTTGTTTCTTTACCCAGAGAGAATAGACTTCCCCAACTCGTCAGCGTGGGCAGATTGGATCCTGATAAACATTACGAAGATATTATTAAAGCCGTTGGAAAAAGCGATATCTTAAGGAAAAACGCCAAAATAGTATTACTAGGCTTTATGGGCGATCCGCGATATTTACTAAATATTCTTAAATTGGCGAAAAGATATGATGTAAAAGTAGTTATAGAAACAAATGCCACGGAAGAAAGAAAGTGTGATGTGCTTTCAAGTTCAATGGTCTTTATCAATTCCTCCAGGCACGAACATTTTGGTATAAATGTTGTAGAAGCGATGGCCTCAGGAACACCTGTTATTGTTCATAGATCAGGAGGTCCCTACTACGATATTATTGATAGAGGTACATATGGATTAAGCTATTCCACTATAGAGGAGTTGCAAAGAAATATTGAGATGCTAATCGAAGATACAAATATGTGGAATAAATATTCTCATCTCAGTATTGTAAGAGCTAGATATTATGACTTCGATCTATTTAAACAAAAGCTAGCAAACATACTTGACAGGGTGATATGAGAAATGATTAAGAGTGTTCTGAGGAAGCTCGAGACCATGCATAGACTGGTTGTTGAGCATAAGAACATAGGTTTTCTTGCAACATCACTCTATGAATATCTCAAGCTAAGATCATCCCTTGATAAGCGACGTATAGAGTCTCGTGAAAGGATCTTTATGTTTAGGCTCCCTAATGGTCTTCGCGCTATTGTATTAACGAATCCTAAATATTTGAGAGCATATGTAGCCACTTATGGTGAGATCTTTGTTATGAACATATATGAACGTCTCAGAGACTTTATACCGAATGAGCACGATGTAGTTCTAGACTTAGGAGCTTTTATAGGTCTTTACACATTAAAGTATTATAAAGCTGAACGCATCTTTGCATTCGAGCCACATCCGATCTCATACACATTACTTTATAATAATATTAGACTTAATGAGCTTGAGAATGTGAAATGCTTTAATTATGCTATATGGAGTCAAAGTGGCTATCTGCCTTTCTATGAAGAAGATTTTCTTGTAAGTAGCTCAACGCTTATACCAGAATGGCATAAGAGTCTACATATAGAGAAATTTATGGTTAAGACTGTTTCATTTGATCAATTGATTGAACATAGAATTATTCCTGCATATATTGATATAGCTAAGGTTGATATTGAGGGAGCTGAAGTGGAGTTTATAAAGGGGGGTGAAAAAACTCTTTCAAAAGGTTATATAAATAGAATGGTCATGGAACTACATAAAACAACAATTGATCTAAAGAGTTTTTACAGTAAATTAAAAGAGTTAGGTTTTAGAGTTGTTTATAGAATAAGTGGTCATGAGACAGATATGATCTACGTGATTTATGTTAAGTAAAGTAAAGAGATCTTTATAATGTGGGATTCTATCCATATAATAGTAGGAACTCTTAACGCTCGAGGAGGAAGAGAATTTTTAGCTTTGGCATTCACAAGATTTTTTATAGAACATAGGTTAGGGAAGAGATTAATCCTATATACAAAAGATGAGCCTGATCCATTAATAACATCCACATTTCCTCTTGAATTTGTAGACGTCCTTAAACACGTGGTATTTAGACCTTTAGGAATAATCTATTCAAAGAAACTTTGGCGTGGAGTACCATATATTAGAGCTGCAGAGAATATATTATCCTTAAACAATAATAAATCTCTTACAATTAACCTCAATTCTGATTCTATACCTATTCCAGCCCAGATATGTTATGTACATTTTCCTTATTTTGGCATAGGCGAGAATATTAACTTAAGAAGCAAAGCTAAAAAATAGTACACTTATGGTCTCTCAGATTATGTAGATATATATTTGTTAACAGCATTTTCACTAAGAACGTGCTTTGCCAGATAGATCATGATATGTGTGAAAAAGTTTATGTACTTTATCCACCTATTCCGATAAGACCTTTAGATAAGAGTAATTTTATCGAGAGCATAAGCAAAAGAAGAAACATCGTATTTACAGTCTTACGATTCTCTAGAAGTATTATGAGACCCCAGATAAAGATAATAAAATTGAATAGAAATACAGGATTTTGTTACGCAGTAAATGTGGGAGTTGCTCTGGCTAAATCAGAGTTGGTGGCAGTTTTAAACCCAGATCTTTATGTGGATGCTGATTGGTTAAGTCCTATTATCGAAGATTTTAAGAATATATCTAGACTCGGCGTGGTTCAACCATTGATATACTGGTATCAGTATCCAGAGAAAATTCAATCTACAGGTCTTTATGCTTATATTATTAGTAACTATAAAGGCAATATATTTGGCTCTAAAGTAATACTTGCACCATTTGGTGCAGCATATGTTGTTAGACGCAAAGCCTTTATAGAGATAGGAGGTTTAGATCCTATATATTTTATGTATGGCGACGAGCTAGATCTTGGTTTAAGAATGTGGTTAGCTGGCTGGATAATAATGTTAGAACCAAGATCTAAGGTTTATCATTTTATGGGAGGAGTCACATCTCGATCAGAATATATGAGATATCTCAAATATTTTTTAATGCGTCGTAATCAACTGATCACATTAATGAAATCATTATCTCTAAAAAATTTAATCATCGTAATACCTCTCCTAACTCTCATAAACATTTTCAGAGGGATCAGACTAATAGAAAGCCTGAGAGCAATATTAATGGCGTACTATAAAATCTCTCATGTTATAAGACACATCATTACTCAGAGACTTCAATATTCAAAAATAAAAATTTTAAATGAAGACAGACTACGTAAATGGGGTCTCATCAGACCACTTACAAAGAGCTGAATCATAGATCAAGAATGTTACAGCTAGATCCAAAATATCTATCCTCAGGTTTGCTTCTCCTGAACACTAATTACACTAATTGAATGTTGATAGTCCTGAAAGAGGCAATAAACTGCATAAATGAATAATGCAACTTAAAGCATAATAACGCTTTTTGACAAGCGTCAATTTATCACTTTTGACACTCTGAATTTGACAAATACGCCAATGAGGTTTTACATAGATCTTATGTTTTGACAACTTTTGACATAGATCTTGACAAGCTTATAAAACTTCTAAGGATATATTAATTGATGTGAGATGCCTATTGAAAATAGAAATGAACTGATTAGGCTTGTTGAAAATGGTTGGAGGCTTTATTATGATCAGAAGCATGATCGTTTCAGAGCTTATGATCCCAGCACTAAAAGGATGATTCGTGTCAGTAGATCATTGAATGATGTTGCTAAACAATTATATCAACAGATGATAAAGAAAAAAAGATCAAAAGATCTGAGGATTGATAAAGTTAATGCAGATGATACTGTCGGTGTTAAAGATGTTTTTAAGAGGCTTGGCGAACATTATGGTGAGATCACAAGTATACTTGTTAGGAGAGCTAATTGGTATGTCAAGGCTTTGTTAGAGATAGGTTGGCATGCAATGTTCTATGTTTTACAGCTTATTAAAATAGATCCTGTGGAGTTTAGCAGGAAACTTAACGAGCTTAATGATCCTGATAAATTTGTTGATTTCATAATATCAAATCTTTATAATCTTGTGATAGCAGGTGCAGAAGGATCAAAGGCTATCATAGAGAAAGAGAATGAGTTGAAGAAATGTGTAGATGAGAACAAGAAACTGCAGAAAACAATTGAGAGACTTAGACAAAGAGTTGAGGCTCTAGAGAGAATGCTTAGAGCAGCAGAATACACGTTTATACTTCATGGATTACAGCAGGAGTATGGTAAGATATTTCTAGCACAGAAGTTTCTCGAGAGTATATAACAAGATTATGGCAAAGTTTTTGGAAAAAATATGACGAAGTATATAAATGATTTTCTATGAGGGCTTTTGGAAGGATCTTAAAACATGTGAAGCCGACCCATAAATTTGTGGGTCAGGATCTCAGGCTTCAACCTTATGTGAGATTTTAAAATAAGCTGTGTATTAACTTCGAAGGTGATCTAGATGAGGTTTGATGCATCTATATCAAGCATAAAAATTATTGACGATGAAATATATGTAGCTATTAATGATCTAGAGAGAAGATGTAGGATCTCTATAGTTAAAGATGATTCTATAGAAGATCTTGTTTTATTAAATAATTCCCCCTGCTATATATTACTAGGATCTTATGAGGATCTTCTCGTATCTGCTGGCGAGATCCTATATGTAATCTCTAATAACGAGGCTAAGTCTCTTCTCAGAACTAGAGCTGGAAACATTTTTTGGCACGCTACCGAGGCCTGTGATAAGTTTTTTGTTCAAGAATATGGCGAGGATCCTACGGGTATATATGTTTCTGAGGATCTTAAGGGTTTTAGAAGAATAGTCACTAACAGAGATATAGATCCTTCATCAAGACATTTTCATTATATAACATTTGATAGAGATAGAAAGATTTTGATCACTACTCTTGGCGATGGAAATATTGTCAGAGTTGTTTTTTCAGATGATTGTGGCTCTAGCTGGAGACCGTTGTATAAAGGCCCTTGGCAGTTTGTTCCAGTCTTTGTAGAGAGAGACAGATGGATCTTTGGTTTTGATAGTGGTATTGCTAGAGGAGGTTTGGCAATTTATTATCCTGAGAAAAATATCTGGAGATTCATATTCTTAAAAGCAGAAGGCTATGCACATGCCCAATTCGCTTCAATAACAAAATTCGGCGACTATTATATTGGAGGCCTAGGCTATCCAACATCTATCATAATCTCAAAAGATTTATACTATTGGTACACATTACACATAGATAACTCGATATCCAGCTATAATCATTTTGTTTATGCAACTGTCTGGAGAGATAAATTAATTGCTTCAACAGGCAGAGAACTTCTGATCTTTGATTATAAAGATGTTGAAGAAGCCTTCAAAAGAAAACCTTTTCTATATCCATATAAGGCTTATATAGATAGAGTCAGAGGCTTAATCTATATATTGAAAAGACTTCCATAGGCTCTAAAGTTATAATATTATTCGTTGAAAATATATATCAAACCACAAGATGGCTTAAAGTTTATTCTTAGACTTGTAAAGGTTGTGATGACTATCACATGATGTTAGTTATTGATGGTCCACCGGCTTCTGGAAAGTCAACAATAGCAATGTTCTTGGCAAGAAAACTTAGTTCTAAGGTTTATAATTTTAAACGACTTGGTTTTCTAAATCTCTTTGCAGAGCTTCTGCTTCATATAACACCTTCTGTAAGTATATTTGGTGGTAAAAAAGTGTCTGAGAGTTCTAAGCTTATACATGAATTAAAGCATGAGAAGAGAGATCCCTTATTGTTTATTAGTTCAAGATTTCTGCAGAGAATAGCTTTCATGAATTTTCTGCTGGAGGTTATCTATAAATATGTGAGGTTTCTCTCACTCGCTATATTAGCTCTAATATATAGGAATATTGTTGTTGACGAGTGGTTCTCTCTAGGCTGGGCAAACTACTACAACCTAGTGGTTTATAAGAAGGCGTTTAAGCCAAAGCATATTGAAGTGCTTATGAGACTTGATATTCAGTTCCTACGTTTTTTATCTAAAATAAGCAAAGTTCATGTTTACTTCATCGATAGAGAACAGGAGAAGCTGACCTTATTTTGGCGTAGAAGAGGACATATAACATCTTATGATATCAAGTATGTAGCTTTTGTTAAATACTTCTTTAATCTATTTATATATGTCTGTGAAGAGCATAAAATCAATGTTAGCGTTAAGTATCTTTATCTCTCGTAGTTCGCGAGTGAAGCTATGACTAGCAGTAAGTCTGGTGGTAATAAGGAGAGATACCCTCTAGTTAGCATAGTTGTATTAAATTATAACGGAAAACATCATTTAAAGACATGTCTAGACTCATTGTTGCGAACTAAGTACCCTAATTTCGAGATTATTTTAGTTGATAATGGGTCTACAGATGGAAGTGTAGAGTTTGTTCAGCAAAACTACCCAATGGTTAAAATAGTTAGGCTTAGCAAGAACATATACACTGCTGGAGGCTATATGGCAGGATCGCTAGTCGCAAGAGGCAAATATGTAGCTATATTGAATAACGATATTGAGGTTCATGAGAACTGGCTTATGCCTTTAGTCAAAGCTTTAGAGAGAATGCCCTGGATTGCAGCTGCAGATGCAAAGTACAAGAATTTCTACGATCACGACAAATTTGATGATAGCGTAGCCGCAGGTAGATGGATAGATTACTTCGGCAATAACTATACACGAGGGGTTAACGAGACTGATCATGCTCAATACGATAAGTTAGCTTATATTATGGGAGTTTTAACAATATTTAGACGTGATGTTCTTCTAAAGATTGGAGGCTTTGATATATCATATGTCTTTGGTTATGAAGACATAGATGTTGGGTGGAGATTGTATCTAGCAGGTTACAGAGTTTTGTATGTACCACAATCTATAATCTATCATAAGTCAGGTGCTACAACAAGAGACAAGCCTGGAGCAAGAAGACCGAGACCAGAATTCTATTATCTCAACAGGCGGAACAGAATAATCACATTAATGAAGAATTATAGTATTGGAAATATGTTAATTGTTTTGTTTGTAGTATATCTTGAATACCTCTTAACAGCTCTATACTTCTTCTTTACAAACAATAAAGTATACGGCCTGCAGATAGTGAGGGCAATGATATACCCGTTTAAGAAATTGAGAAAGATAATGATGAAGAGGTCTTTTGTGCAGAAGTTGAGGAAGAGGTCTGATAAAGAGATTATGAGATATATGGTTCCATATAGTGGGGATTTACTGAAAATTCTTAAAGTCTTTAGGTAGTCATGGTGGCATTGAAAAAGCTGAAAAATGTAGTTTTAAATTAATCCTTGACAAACTTAGTGAAGGGACTACATTGGTTAAATGGAATCGTGTAACAGTTCTAGTAACTGGTGGATGTGGACATATAGGTAGTTTTGTTGTTAGAAAGCTGATTCAGCGAGGAGCAGCGCATATAAGGATTGTTGATAATCTTTCTGCATATCCGTTCAATCAATTAGAGGTTTTTTGTAAAGATATTTTAGCTAATGATAGGGTTGAATTTTTTAAGGGGGACATAGCTGATAAAGAGACTATTAAGAAAATTATTCAAGGAGTGGATGTAGTATTCCATTTAGCAGCATACGCTGATGTTGCTGCAACAATATATAATCCTGATGAAGACTTTAGATCAAATATTATTGGAACATATAATGTCTTGAAAACCTCTCTGGAGGCAGGGGTAAAAAGATATATCTTTGCTTCTTCAGCTGCTGTTTACGGTGATCAAGAATCGCCAGAGTTTAGAGAGGATATGAAGCCTAATCCGCTGTCAACATATGCGAACTCTAAGCTTTGGGGTGAGATCCAAGCGAGATTATTCTATAGATTGTACGGACTTCCAACAGTTTCTCTAAGATACTTCAGCATATATGGTCCTTTGCAGATCCCTAAGCCAAGAAGTCATAGTTGGGTTGTATCGATATTTTTTATGAGAGCGATAAACGGTCGTCCACTAATAGTTTTTGGAGGAGGCCAGATAAGGGATTTCATACATGTGGAAGATGTTGCAGAAGCTACTATAAGGGCAGCAGAAAAAAGCGGCATTGAAGGAGACGTAGTAAATGTTGGTACAGGTAAACCTACAAGAATCGATGATTTAGCTATTATCATAAAAAGCTTAGTCAAAGAAGAACTTGGAATAGATTTTGAGATAAAGTATGGTCCAAGACCAAAAGGAGATCCTCTAGGAGGCTACGCAAATACAGAGAAAATGAAGCGATTGTTAGAGTTAGAGCCTAGATCATTTGAACAAGGTCTTAGACAAACATTTGAATGGATACTAAACAACAAACATCTAATACCGGATTATGTCCTACAATGATATGGTTAATCTAATGAAATTAAAGTAGTCAAAATCGGATATAATAGGTTAGGTACAGATATTATGAAAGAAGATGTTGTAATTTACATTAACGCATTTGGGAAAGCAGATATAAATTATGCTATTGAAAACCTTAAAAGAGCTCTATGTAATATGAAGGAACAAACCTACGTTATAATATCTTGGAGTAATCCTCCCTTCAACGTTTTAGAGAGATTATCTGAATTTGAAAAAGAGGAGCTAAAGGGACTCTTTAAAATTATGCCACTACTACTACCAAAAATGGGTTCAGCCAAACAGAGAGATATCACACTACGATATATTTTATATAAGTTTCCCCAAGTTAAATATATAGTCTATATGGAGGACGATGTACCAGTAAAAAGTCTATGTTGGTTAGATTCAATTATAAAAATAATGAACATTGTTTACAAGGACATAGCATTATTAGGACTAGAGCCTGCTTCAATTCATTGCATTAATCTCGTAGGACGATTATACTCTGGTTCTAATAAAAAAGCTAGTTATTGGTTTTATTCCTGCCTCCGGACTTTATATAATTAGAGCTGAAGTTTTAAGAGAATTAATTTCTAGAGGTTTAGGGACGTATTCATCTTTTATGTACTTCTTCTGGGAAGATAAGGAATTTTCACTTAAGCTTTGGTTGATGGGGTATAAAACTGCTAGTTATAGGGGCTTAGCTTACACACATTTAGGTTCAACATCAAAATTACGCCCTATTCACAGAAGGTATACAAGGTATCTTGGACCTATAATTGCCACATTAATTAACATGCCGCTACGTCTAGCAATATTTATTGTCTTAGTTAGGTCTTTGTATACATTCCTATCAGCGATAAGAAATAACGAATTGTTGCTATTTTATCGTGCTAATTATTTTCTACTTAAAGAACTTAAGCAGATATGGGTTCACAAGCTCTATAGAAGGAAGATTTTTCGAAATTATTTAGCATTAAAAGCTTATATATCACTATGTTTTCAGATCTGATCATATCGCCAAGGTTATCTACATTATGATCAGCAAAATTAAAAAGGCTTTAAATACGCGTTTTTACTTTGATAATTGGTTCGCATTGCTAGTGGGGTATGTTCTAAATAGAGTTGGTTTTAATGTTAAGCTTAAAGCTAAAATTAACAATTGTGTTTTCGAGATGGACCCAGAAGTTTTTGCTAGATTTGTCAGTAGGGCTTCACGAGGACTTATCAAATCTATTAGGTGCTATGATAACAACCTACTAATTAATGATGTTCAAGTTAATAATATCGCTGATGTCATCTATAATATTGAAACTTTGGCTAAGGCAATTGGTTGGAGATATGATGATTCATGTAAGTGCTGGGTTAAGGATGGCGTTAGGTTTAGGCGCATAGATCTCATACTGCTCGGTATCTTTGGTCTCTACAGTGAGCCTGAGTACTCTTTCATAAATGTCGGCAATAGGGATGTCGTCGACGTTGGTGCTTACGTTGGTGATACAGCGATATATTTCGCATTAAGGGGTGCTAAGAGAGTTATTACTATAGAGCCTCATCCAGAGGCTTTCAAAGAGATGATTGAGAATATCAAGCTCAATAATATTGAAGATATCGTAATACCGGTCAACGCCGGTCTTGCCAGCAGGCCTGGAGAAATATGTGTTGAGAACGTTGATGTTAATGAAACTATGGGTACCTATCATAAGCTTGGCGAATGTGATACTTTGGTACCAGCAATAACTTTAGCTGACGTAATAGAGAGATTCGCGATTGACCATAGAGCTGTTTTGAAAATGGATTGTGAGGGTTGTGAATTCGATGTCATACTTAACGATTACGAACATCTCAGAACGTTTAAGGAGCTAATCTTCGAGTATCATTTGCGTGCATCTAGTGAACCTCTATCAAGACTCCTAGAGGTTCTAGCTAAAGATTATTCGTGTAAAATCGTTAGAAAGAAAGGTGATATTGGGATCGTGCATTGTGTTAGGAGGTGGGAATCGGTTTCAGAATGAGTGGAGAAGCTTCACGAAATACTTGTTTATCTTAAGAAATCTTTTATTAAGCTAAAAAATAATCAGATAGAAATGCGATTTTACGTGAACAGCGCGTTCACCATCTGTCACTATTAGAGGATTCTGGAGTGTGCTGATGCTACGCTCTCGGGTTAAGGAATACTCCCACTTAGTTTTATCAGGTGCTGATGGCTCTGGAAAGACTACTGTTGCCAAGCTTTTAGTCTCTCTATTATCTAATCATGGTTTTGTTTGTTTTCATTGGTTTAGAGGTTCTCATATTTTTGCATCTTTTTTGGCAAGAATTTTTTCTCGTTTAAAATCTTTTCGTGGCGTCTGTAATCCTTATTATATGATCTGTGTCCCTGATAGACTTAAAAGTCTCTGGGTTCATATTGAGTTCTGGTCTCTTATTCCTCATGTTTTCATAAGATTTTTTCTAAGGATTTTCTGTGATTATCTTGTTTGTGACAGAGGTTTTCTAGACTTCATAATATGGATCATAGCGACTCTTGATAGACCATCTTTTCTTCAAAGCATCTACGGATCTTTTCTTCTCAGACTTGCCTATATAGAGAATCCTGTTTATCTATATGCTGACCCTAACATTCTCCTCAAAAGATCTGATGTTCCGAAAAATTTTGTTTTTAAAGAGCTTTCTATATATAATTCTCTGGCTAAAAATCTGTCGCTATGTAGTATTGATACTGGAGCTAAAAATCCTCATGAGGTTGCTATAGAGGTCTTGAGATGTCTAAAAAGATGAATACTCTCGAGGATAGTCTGTCTCTTAGGCTACTTAAGGTTTTAGAAGGATCTTACAGACCAGATCATTACGAGGCTTTAAGGCTTGCAGATGTTGCAAGATTCAACAAGCTTTATCTATCGTATCTCAGGAGTGTAAAAGATGTTTTCGGCGAAGAGCTTTCTCGTGAGGAGGCTAGATACAGATGGTTTATGAATAATGTCTATGAAGTTGCTAATGTCTTGAGAGGTTTTGAATATGCTTTTTATAAGTTTAGAAAGCCTGCAGATCATGTCTCTGTGGATCTTGATATAATAATAAGTTCAAAAGATATTTATAAAGCAACGAGACTTCTACGTGAGAAAGGATTCAAGGTGATAGTTTATGAGCCTTACACAATAACTCTAGAAAGAAAAAGCTTCATAATAGACTTATATACGCAGCCTTCATTCGCATGGATCATATATTCAGATGGTGAGAAGCTGCTCAAAGAGTATTCAGAGGAGTTCATGATAGACAATGCTGTGGCAAGAGCATTGACCATAGAGGCTGAGACAGCTGTATCAGCAGCACATGCAATATATAAGGAACATATGGTTCTTTTGATAGATTGTTTAACAATATGGAGATGGATGAACAATAAGGTGTGGGATATAGCATATGAGCTTGGTATAGAGAAGTCAGTTGAGAAGACAATAGAGATATGCAGTCTAGTGAGAAGAGGATTGGCAGAGACGCCATACAGAATCGATATGACAACATTGTTAGAAGCATATATAGACAAGATCTTTAGAGACCCGCTGTTCAGATCAACATTATTAAACATTTTAAAATACCTCATGAAAAGAAAGAACATCGGAACAATAATAATAAACAGAATAAAAAGAAAAAGCTATTAAAACCCTCCAAAACCTATACACAACAATAATATACAAAAGATCTTTGAGAACATAACATATGAGAAGATTATTTATGAGATCCTTATTTGTTAGTCAAAATAGAGATATCAAACATTTGTTTATCTACACTATATATTAATTTTATGCTAAAGCTTGAAAAGAATTTTTCGTATTAATCTTATCAGATTGAAATAGATCTTCAATTCCCGCGATCCAATATGGTTCACCAGCTCTTTATTAAGAAGATTTGAGCGGATCATAATTGCTTTACTCAATTCTTTCTTCTCAATATTGTTTAGATTCTTATATTCAAGAAAATAAAACGCTACAAGCGTTTTATAATCTCTTTCTAGGTGGAACAAAGACTTATAAATATCTGCTCTCCCAGCGGTAATATTTGTTTCATGAATCCTATAGAGAACGTATGTGTCACTCATATAATAAGTCTTACAAT
>Ga0209739_100462_pt1 | contig 16441 bp, 18 predicted proteins | sample JossMetagenome_2_FD_184729 | JGI IMG/M metagenome (GOLD analysis project Ga0209739, IMG submission 184729) | Hot spring sediment microbial communities from Joseph's Coat, Yellowstone National Park, USA - JC3_ASED (SPAdes) (version 3) | ecosystem: Environmental > Aquatic > Thermal springs > Hot...
GGGCCAACAATATTAGTAATGCCCCCGCGATAAGCTTACCGTTGAGTAAGTCGTCCCTGTATATTGGCCTAGCAAGTAGGAGTCTTATTGTGCCCCTCTCCCTCTCCCCGGATATCGCGCTAAAACCAAGGGATATTCCAATTATTGGTAGCATAAAGGAGAGGGAACCGACAAAGCTACTCCAGAAACTTGTGAAGAGTCTTTCCTGTCTCTCTCCAATCGTGATCGATACGGTTAGATAGGTGGAGAGGGCTGTGCCAAATAGTACTAGGACGGCTACAAGCGCCCAATATCTCTTGCTCTTTATGTTGTCTTTTATCTCTTTCTTTGCAACTATCCATGCCTTATTCATTCCAGCCACCTCCCTGATAGAACACGTATATCTCGTCCCACCCGGGCTTGACCTGGCTGAGTGATACTAGGCCATAGTTCGAGGCTAGCCTTGAGAGCTCTTTTTCTGCCTCACCCATCACTCTTAGCACCACCTTGTTTCCCTGTATAGACGCCTCGGCGACGCGTAGCGCCTCCTTTGCCTCCAATAGGAACTTCTCAGGGTCTCGCGTAACGGTCACCTCGTAGACGTAGCCCCTGGCCTCGCTGAGCTTCCGTGACAAATCGTCTATGTGGCCCTGGGCAATTATCTTGCCCTGCCTGATGAGGGCCGCATGCGTACAGAGGTAGCCCAGCTCCCTGAGAAGGTGCGTCGACACGAGGATAGTCTTTCCACTTTTGACGAGATCCTGCATGATTCCCCTGAAAACCTCGCTCCCGCTCGGGTCCAGGCCAATAGTTGGCTCGTCCAGGATCAAGACCTCTGGGTCTTTTAGGAGCGCCTGTGCAATGGCAAGCCTCTGCACCATGCCCCTCGAGAAGCCTCCAACCTTTGCATCTGCCTTGTCTCTTAGCCCCACGAGCTCTAGGACACTCATTATCCTTGACTTGATTTCCGACTCCGGTATCCCGTCGAGCATCGCTAGGTACTCGAGGTTCTCGTAGGCAGTCATGTGCTCGTAAAACCCAAAGTTCTCTGGCAATACCCCTAACCTCTTCCTTATCTCAATCGACTCCCTAACAGAGTCGAAGCCAAGAACCCTAGCTGTGCCCCTCGTGGGCAGGGAAAGCCCAATCAGTATAGATATTAACGTGCTCTTTCCGCTGCCATTGGGCCCAAAGAGGCCGAAGAGGACGCCCCTTGGAACCCTAATGTCCACGCCGTCCAGGGCGACTGTCTCGCCACCCCTGTCCCTATATATCTTTACCAAGCCCTCTGTCTCGATAACATACTCCATACACCATTCACCTCCTACCAAACCTCCTATAAACAAGATAAAGCGCTCCGACAACGAGCAAAACTGCTGCCAAGGCCACATATACCATTGACTGCTGGGGCTTTACATATACGTGAAGGTCTCTAGACGTCTGGGGCAACTGGTCAGCCTTGACGACAAAAGTCAAATAGTAGTCCCCAGTATTTATGTCTCCCGTTGTCGTAATCGTTACTGTGAATGTAGCCGTGTCGCCCGGCTTCAAAACCAACACGTTGACTGGGTCAATGTTGACCGTGAAGCCTTTTGGCACACTTGTGAATGCCAGGTTAAGGTTTGTCAGGCTACTGTAGCCAGTGTTCTGCACCTGTATCTGGAACGTCTGCGTGGAACCCGGCACCATCTCCATGTAGAAGCTCTGGGTCACGAACGAGAGCTTATATGTCCCCATAACTCCTAGGCTTAGCTGCGCCTTGTCCATGCTGGAGCCGCAGGAAGCGGAGAGGGTTAGGGGTATAGTTGTAGGCTCAACGTCTGGCGGTATAGTGACGGCAAGCGTTAGGCTTGCGGTGGAGCCAGCCTTGACGTAGACCTATGAGACGACGTTTCCCTGGCTGTCTGTTATCTGCCACTTGTAGCCGTTTGGGAGTCCTGAGAGGTTGAAGGATGCTAGGCAGTCGGCTGTCCCCGTGTTGCCGAGCGTGAAGGGGAACTTGGCTGTCGCGCCTGCGTATGCGTCCACGTGGGGGGCGTTTAGGCTCAGGGCTACATTGGGCGTGCCGGCAACAATGTTGACCTGGAAAGCGAGGGTCTCGGTGAAGTATGGGTCTCTGCCGGTGATCTTTACCTGTACTGGGTAGCTGGCCTGCTCTGCGTCCTTGGGTACGTAGACCTTTAGGAGTAGCTGGGTCGACTGCTGGGGATCCAGCTGTATGGTTGAAACCGCGTTTCCGTTCTGGTCTTGTAGCGAGGCTGTCCAGCCCTGCGGCAAGCCTAGGGCCAGGTCTGCCGTAAATGTTTTAGACAGGGTGTTCGTGACCTTGACTGGAAGGCTTACTGTTGTTCCTGGCTGTGCCGTTATGCTTTTTGTCTGTGCCGAAATTGTTCCCAGCGTCGTGTTCAATATGTTTACCTGTATGCTTATTGTTCTCGGCACAGTGGTGTCGAGGTAGATGTTTACGATGCAGCTGGCTGTTTTCTGGTAGGGGGCCCACAGCCTCATCTGGAGGCTCAGTGTGTCGCCTGGGTTCAGCGATGCCTTCGAGACTATTGTTGTTCCCTGGAGGAAGTCTACTGTCAGGCTGCAGTTTGTGTTGACCCTTATGCCTACGTCTTCGGGCCTTGATCCCTTGTTGGTAATTGTGAATGGGAGGTTTACATAGCTTAGGACAGGTATAGTTATGTTCCTCACTGGCAGGGAGTACTGGACAGCGTAGTCGAGGGTTATGTTTCCAAGGAAGGCCGGGTAGCCAGACTTGCCGATAGCGAACTGTATTGTCTTGTCCACGTAGCCAGCCTTGGAGACCCTAAGCGTATACGTGCCCGGCAACAAAGACACCTGGAAGAACCCGTTGGGGCCACTAGTCGTAATAGCTACAACGCCGCTATTAGAATCTAGCACTGTGACCACTGCGCCTCCAACAGGACTGCCATTGGGATCAACAATATAGCCATAGGCTCCTGAGTCTGCAAGTATAGTTCTTGAGATAGCCAAAATTATTATTTGTATTATTATAATTATCATTTGAGCTGTCAACTTCCTTTTAACAGGCATACGGAGCTTATATTAGAAAGGGAATTAATATTTTTTGTAATACGCTTAGAAGAGGTTTTATGTTTTCATCTTTTCATCATTTTGTGACCTTTATGAATGTGGAGTGACTATTTTTACCCTTGCTAGGTTAGTCTTTTGGAGTTGTAGAGAATTGTGTCATAGATGTTATATTTTGGGACTTCGATGAATTGTTGGCTTCGTAAAATTCCCACGCAATATATGTTATTCTCGGTGTTCATAACGTTTAAAAGGGTTGTTGTTTGTTGTTGGCAGGGTATAGAGTGATGTCTGAAGGGAAGATATACGTCCCCGACACGTCTGCGATACTTAGCGGCGTGTTTCGAGAGTACATACTAGATGGGAAGGTGTCTGGCAAAGTCGTTGTTCCAGCGTACTTGCTGAACTACTTTGAAGAGCAGGCCCGTAAGGGTAGCAGTATTGGGTATAGTGGGGTCCGTGAGCTTAGCTTGTTAAGGGAGGCAGTCGAGTCTATGCCAGAGGTTGTCGAGCTGGAGTATGTCTACGAGTTGCCTGGCTCTGTTAGGGGTCAGCGGGACCTAAGTCCAGACGTCGTGTCGAGGCTTGTGGCCCTGGAGGTCGACGGGGTTCTTGTGACGTGTGACGAGCTGTCCGCAACTGTTGCCAGGTCTATGGGTATTGATGTTTGGGTGTTGCCTCCGAGGGGGGAGAAGGAGTTCTTCTTGGAGAAGTTTTTTGGGCCCGACGTTATGAGTATACATTTGAAGGAGGGGGTCAAGCCCTACGCGAAGAAGGGCGTGCCTGGCCAGTGGAGCTTTGTCAGTCTACGTGAGGAGCCGTTAACGAGAGAGGAGCTGGAGGACTACGTGAGGCAGATCTTTGAGATGGTTAGGACTAACACTAGCACGTCGTTTATCGAGTATGAGGGTGTAGGTGTCGTCATTGCACAGCTTGATCTTTACCGTGTGGTTATAACTAAGCCGCCCTTCTCAGACGGCATAGAGATAACTGTTACAAGGCCGGTCGCCAGGTTGCGGCTGGAAGACTACAATTTGCCCAAGAAGCTTTTGGAGAGGCTAGAGAAGCAGGCCGAGGGTATACTTATTGCGGGCGCGCCGGGCATGGGTAAGACCACTTTTGCCCAGGCCTTGGCGGAGTACTACTACAGGAAGGGCAAAGTTGTCAAGACGATCGAGTCTCCGAGGGACATGCACCTGCCAGCCGACATTACGCAGTATTCCAGGAACTACGCCACGTCCGAGGAGATACACGACGTCCTGTTGCTGAGCAGGCCCGACTACACGTTTTTCGACGAGATGCGTGACACGAAGGACTTTGAGCTCTACGCGGATCTGAGGCTTGCAGGCGTGGGTATGGTTGGGGTTGTACATGCTACTTCGCCTATAGACGCTGTCCAGAGGTTTATCGGGAGGGTGGAGCTAGGAATGATCCCGTCGATAATTGACACTGTTATCTATGTTAAACATGGACGTGTCGAGAAGGTCTACTCGCTTGAGACAACGGTCAAGATTCCCTACGGCTTGAAGGAGGAGGACTTGGCAAGGCCGGTGGTCGTCGTTAGGGACTTCTTGTCGGGGGACCCAGAGTACGAGCTATACGTGTTTGGTGAGAGAACCTTTGTGGTCCCGATCAAGCGCCACTCCGAAAAGATAAGCGTCGAGAACTACAAGATGAAGAATGCCTTGGAGAGGGCGCTCTTCAAGATTATTGGAGACAGTGGCTACGAGATAACCATCAACGATGCTGATGCAGTTGTAACAATCAGGGTGCCGGTCGACGAGTTTAATTATCTCGCCGGGAAGCCCAGGAGAAAGCTTGAAAGAATCGTGCGTAAATACGGCTACGACTTGGACTTGAAGCCGTCGCTGGGCTAGTTTTCCCATGCGATACCTTTATTAATGATACGTCGTTAAACACGTTGCCGAAAAGGTGAACAAAATGTCCGTGACAGAAGGAAGCGTACTAGTAGGAAACAAGAACGTAATGAACTACGTCCTAGCAGCAGTCATACAGTTCAACCAGGGCGCCAAGAAGGTTCTCATAAAGGCAAGGGGAAGAGCAATCAGCAGGGCTGTCGACGTTGCAGAGATCGTCAGGAGCAGGTTCCTCAAGGGAGAAGTCGACGTCAGTAGCATCAAGATTGGTAGCGAGACTGTCGGCGAAGGAGACAAGAAGAGGACCATCAGCACCATCGAGATACTTCTCGAGAAAAAACAATAAAGAGATTATAGCGTCGTCTTTTGCTGTTTTTCTTTTATAGTATCTCTGGCTTCTTCGAGAAGTTTACTATTGGTATCGTAATGTAGCCGGGCTTAGTGCCTTTGGCTACCTCTAGTTGTTCGCCCGAGTCGTCCATCTTGAATAGGATGTAGTTCCCGTTTAGGGGCTTTTCGGTCTCATAGTAGTAGAACATGGGGAGGCCATACATCTTGTAGTAGTCCCGAAAAACAATGAATACCCCGTAGTAGTGTTTAGAGTTTTCCTCATAGTGTATGATGTAGACCATGTGTCCAAGCGTGGTTGCGCTACTTGCTAGTCTCGCCAAGTCGCCGAGTGTCTCCACTTTGACTTTTATTGCTCTCTCTATTTTTGCCTCGTTTTCCCCGCTAGACACGGTCTATAGTGTGCGGCTTGGCTTTTAAACAGTTTGCTCTTCTTCGGCTATGATTCTGGCCTTGAGCGTGACTATGGATCCGTCTTCCAGTTTTAGGAGGTTTTCTAGCCCGTCCTTTACTGTCCCAGCTTTGTATACCTCTAGGGGTAACGAGTCCTTGTCCTGTGTGACTATTGCCAGTGACTTAGAAGAGGGAACCGTGAGTACTTCGCCTGTCTTGTAGCCCGAGGCTATTGAGCCTTCGGGGCTCATTGGTAACTGGATGTTTATGAGGAGGAGTGGCCCGGCCTTTTTTACCACGGTTACGAGCCTGGTTAGTTGGGATAGATTGCTAAAGGAAAGGGGTATCTGTGCCTCGTTTAGTTCGAGTACTGCTAGCTGTTTCCCGAACTTCTCAATCGTTATCTCTATTTTTCTTGGCATGTGTTGTGTAGGGATATTCAGTATCTAAAAGGTTTTCGACTCTTCTCGTTGGCGCCATTAAAAGCATAGTGTTTATTTATGTTGGTTGGTCTTGTTTTGGGGGTGTAAGTCTTGTCGATAAGCGAGTACAAGAAGAAGTACGTGTATGGAGAGGACTACGGGACAAGCCAGTACAAATTTGGTCCCATAGCCGAGAAGCCTCTAGTCATAGATAACAGGGGCTTGTTTCTTATCGGCGAGTCGAAGCTCCTGCTGGACATCTTCGGCGTGAGGAAGGATGTTGTTGTTGGTCCAGAGCTCTCTAGGTACCTGGGTAGCATCGATGATGTTGGACGTTACCTGGTTTATCCCATGCGTGACGGTATAGTTGACAAGGACGACGAGAGAGCTTGGAGGGTCCTTCTAGAGATTACGAGGTACGGCTTCGAGGCTACTCGTCCAAAGAGCAAGGACTTTGAGGGCTTCTATGTGACGGCGGCCTTGTCAGCAATTGCCCCAGACTACATGTATGAGAGGATATTCGATATTCATGCAAAGATCGACGCCGAGGAAAAGCTGGTCAAGGCAGTCACAATTATTCCCCAGCCTCTTGCAGTAGCCATTGCAGAGAAAACTGTCACATGTGTTGTTATAGAGTCTGGACATGGGAACACACAGATAACGCCTATCTCGATGTATCCCATAAGGAATGCAATCGTCGCGCTTAACAGGGGAGGAGCCGAAGCGGACGCAATTGCCGCCGAGATACTTAGGGATCTTGGCTACGAGGATAGGGCTCACGAGGAAAAATTTGTGAGACAGTTTAAAGAGGCTGTGGGCCTTATCCCCAGGGATCTCAGCCAGGCAGTGGAGAGGGCCAGGAAAGAGCCCGAAAGGTTTAGAACTGTCTTCAGTGTTCCGGGGACCACTATACAGGTGGATCTCGGGAACATGGGCTGGGCGAGGTTCCTCATAGGGGAGGCTATCTTCAATCCGGAGCACGAGATGTTTGAGAGCTACTATAAGCGTGGAATGCCCAGGCCCCGTGACACTGTTATTGGAGGTGAGAGGATAAGGGGAACAATGCCGCTATCGCAGGCCATTGTGCACTCTGTGTCTAGGACGAGCATAGAGCTACAGCCCGAGCTTTACAGGGACATTATTCTCAGCGGTGGCAACTTTGCCTGGAGGGTTCCGAAGGGGCTTGAGGATGTGGCTGTCGATAGCGCCCAGAAGGTTGCCTATGAGTTGAAGAAGCTGGGCATTGAGAGCAATGTTAGGCTTGTGTCGGATCCGCTTTACTCGGTGTGGAAAGGAACCATTGTGTACGGTATAGCTGTTCCAGATGAGGTAGAATGGAACTGGAAGACCCGTGAGGGATGGTACAAGAGAGGGGTTCACTACTAGGACGCGGCACCTGTTGTGTGTTTATATATTAGTTATGTGTCTCTTTTTTAGGAAAAATGTATAGTGGAGGGCTCCAAAAGCGGAAAATACTAGGTCTGCTGTCAGGCTATCTTGTTGAAGAGCAAGGATTAAAGATAGTGGAGGAGCCGGCCGGCGACTTTGACCTCGTCGCCGAGGACTCGTCTGGCCTAAGGTATGGCTTTATTGTTGTAGAGGGAGCCGGCAGGGTCGAAGACAAGATACTTGCGGCTGGCCGTGTCTGCTACAAGGCACCCTACGACAGGGTCTATATAGTGATTGACCGCAGGGCGTGGCTTAAGCTTACGGGTCTCAGAGAGCTAAAGAACCATTTTAAAGAGGTTTATCAGGCCGGCCTCCTAGTAGTTAGCGAGGAAGGCGTCCTAGAGATTTTTTCTGCGCCCAGGCGTGGCCCGAAGCAACCCGTGGAAGCACGGGAAGGCCCCGTTAGGGAGGAGCTACCTGCACGTCCAGTGAAGGTTCCCGAGGAGCGGCGGGTCGAGAAAAGGACTATGGAGGCTCCACACGTAGAAGAGGAAACATACAGCATAGAGGCAAAAAGAGTAGAAGAGGAGGTTTCCGAGTCTCCGAAGACAGAAGATTTGTCTGGTCTTCCAAGCTTTATACAGGATAATCCTTGGCTTAGGATTCTATCCAGGGAGAGGAAGAGGTGAGCGCTACGTCTGAAGAGAAACACATTGGGAAAAGCATAGAAAACATGTTGCGGGAGATTTTCGAGAAAGAGCTGAGCGGGGATCCCGAAGCAAGGGACCTAGCCCTGAAGATACTTGAGGAATATAAGTCGAGGGGTAGAAAAGGTGTAAAAGAGTTGCTTGAATCCCTGGTGGAAGAGTATGACGCTTCTCTTGAGGGAGCTTGAAGTTGAAGGATTCAGAGTCTTTAGGGACCCCTTCAAGATCAAGATAAATGAAGGCTTAACGGTTATCTCTGGACCAGTCGGATCCGGAAAGAGTAGCATCATCTCCGCCATCGAGTATGCCCTCTACGGGACAGACGCCAACATCGACAAGAAGCTTTACACCAGGCGGGATCTAGTAAATGATTCATCGGAAACGGCAAGGGTTTCACTGCTGGTCGAGGCTGAAGGGGAAGGTCTCTATAAGTTTGAACGTATAATAACGAAGAGTGGAAAAGAAAAAGCCACACTAGTGTTGCCAAGCGGTGAAACAATCCAGGGAGCCGAAGCGATAAAGGGTCTTGTCGAGGAACTCACCGGACTAGACTTCTTCGAGTTCTCTAGGAGCGTCGCTGTGAGTTATGTCTCGCTTTTCCTGCTTGCCTATGGTGGCTCGTCAGCTAGGAGCAATGTCATAGATCGATTGCTAGGTATAGAGTCTGTCAAGGAGCTTGCAAGTTCCCTCTCGATAAAACTCTTCGAAAACAAGCTTAACGAAATAGATTCACAGATAGAGAGCATTCGGGAACTGTTCGGCGGAGAGATCTACGAGACAAGTGGCCAAGAAGAGTATACAGTTGTAAAGAAGGAGCTTGAGGGTCTTAAGGCAGAAAAGGAAAAGCTTGAAAACGAGAAAAAGAAGCTCGAACCCTACGCAGAAAAGTATCAACAAATAGAACAACAGATTAAGGGTGGAGAAGGGGCTTTAAAGGTTCTAGAAGAACAGCTAAAGAAAGGAGTTCTAAGCATGGAAGAAATAACAGAGGCTCTAATACAGGTTCAGGAGAAATTACTAAGTACAGCTGAAAAGCTCCAGGTACCCGATTCCACGAGGAAAAAAATAGAGAACATAGAGATAGGAGGCAAAAACCTGGAAAATGTTTTTGGAGAACTCGAGGCCGCTTATTCGGAGCTTACAAACATATACTACGAGAAATATGAAGCACTAAAGGAGCAGGAGGCCCACCTTAAGGAGCTCCATGACAGGCTTAGAGCCATAGAGGAAAACCTTGTCAACTTTGAGAGGGACGTGGATAACTACGAGAAAGCCGAAAGAATAGTTGAAGAGCTAAAAAACAAGTATGGAGACGAAAAGGAGCTTCACCAGAAAATACAGGAGCTTTCTAGGGAACTCGATGAACTTCAGAGGGCAAGCCAGATGGAACGCTATGCACTTGTCTTGAAGAGACACGTTGCCGAGAAGGTTGCAAAGAACGACGAGGCAGACTGTCCTGTATGCGGCTCCAAGGTAACGTCGGAGTTCCTTGAAAAGGCCAAGCTAGACGTGTCCCAAGGCTCAAAGAAGATGCGGGACATAGAGGAAAAAATAAGACAGCTGGAAGAAAGAATAAAAGAACTTAAATCCGCCCTCGACGACCTCAGGACATACAACTTGGTGATTATTTCTCTACAGGACAGATATGACACCTACCATGAAATGTTAGACCAGAAACAGCAACTCGAGGAAGAGCTAGAGACAGAGAACATGGAGTTCCAGAAGGCTAAGGCTGCTCTCGAAGATATAGAGGTAGAGCTTAAACAGGCCAGGAACGAGCTTTCAAGGCTTCGAAAAGAATATGCAAAGATACCCCTAGTAAACCAGGCATACGAGATAAAGTCAAATTTATCCAAGCTTCAAGCCAATTTATCCGAGCTCAAACCATACTGGGAAAAATACAGAGAGCTCGAGGAAAAAATCAGGGAACTGGAGAGCCGGATAAATGAGAAAACGCAAAGGCTAAGTTTTCTCGAAGAGAAGTCAGAGGAAATAAAAAGAACAATGGATAAATTGGAAGAACTCAGACTAGAACGTGAACGCATAGCCCGCATGGCACAAAACATCTCAAGGATAAAGGGTATCCTAATAAACGTCCACTCGGAGCTCAGAAAAAACAAGATCCAGGAACTCAACAACACAATGAACAAGCTTGTGAAAACCATGTATCCATACACTGACATAGAAGAAGTTAGAGTACGCATCAGGACGCCCCCAAAAGCAGAGGACAGGCAACCCCAGAAAAAGTACAGCACCTACGTTATTGAGGCAAAAACCTCTGGAAACTGGCTCCCGTTCACCTCCCGTATGAGCGACGGACAAAAAACAATAATTTTCCTGGCTCTGGCACTCGGAATAAGCATGCTCACAAACAAGAAAGTCGGCTTCATCATACTAGACGAGCCACTACCCAACGTAGACACACAGATCAAGATATCCTTCCTGAAAAACATTCTCCCCAGCCTAGGGCTCAGACAAGCAATCATAACTACCCAAGCAGAAGACATAGCCGAAAAACTCGAAGGAGTCACACTCGTAAAACTAAAAAGGTAAGGGGCCTACACTAGGCCTGTATAGCCTCGGGAGCCTCCACGCCTAGAACAACATGGGGAGTATTCTCCTGGCACCTTGGACAATACAGATAAACCTTCTTAAACTCATAAAGATTAAAACCAAGGTCCAGTACCCTTTCAGACGAGCACTTCTCACACCTCAGCCTCCACTTCGACATATCACAATCACGCAATCAACCCATCACACACATATAAATAAATCTACAGGAGTCAGTGGCTGCTCACACGCTCACAACTCGCACCACTAAGAGTCATCATCCCAGGAACAAATGCCGAGAAACAAGTATTTTTACGTTGCGCCCCAGTAAAATTAATATCTACTTGCAACCATTATTTCTTAGCCGGGGTGGCCGAGCGGTCCAAGGCGGTGGACACCCAAGAGGCCACACTCGAGATCCACTACCCCAAAAGGGTGCCCGGGTTCAAATCCCGGCCCCGGCGCCATTCTACCTCTCATACACGCAAGAGAGTTCCAACAATAAAATAGGCGCAACGACTCCAGAAACGAAAACAATCAGAAAAATAGCTAGATTAGATGATTGATTCCCAAGGACATTTAATATAGAAGCAGAAGGGCCTCGGCCGGGATTCGAACCCGGGACCACCGGCTCCACAGGCCGGCGTGCTTCCAAAGGCTACACCACCGAGGCCTGTAACCAAAAATAAGAAAGTTTGGATGGATATTAAATTTTTCGTGTAGAGGTTTTTTTAACGAGCCTAGGTAGCTTTTAGAGTTGTTTTCTGTATTTTTGTGCTATTTGATTGAGTGCATTGCGCCGTTCTTGATTGTTTTCAGCCAGTCTTAGGACGGATGTTTGATCCAATTCGACAAAAAAGTAGAGGCCGCGCCCCCGATACTGCCATGTGTGCACTTTTGCCTGTAGGCCTACGTCTGCCAGGACTTTTGTCAGCTTTTCTGCCACGCCGTAGTCTTTGAACAGTGTCCTCGCACCCAATTCTCTGTAAAAATATACAGGCCAGAAAGCGTGTCCCAGGAGTGTTACGTATATCGGTTGCATTCTAGGCTCAATCTAAACCCCGGAAAAAGGAACATATTCGCCTAGACCACCTTTTATCTCAGATGTTTGGTGCTTCAATTGAGACAAGAATTAGTTTTGTCTACATTGACAGCTAAAGAGTTGCTGACATAAACCAATAAGTCTTCATTAGCATTCAGCTCATACTCTGAAAAATTCTCTTTAAAAATACAATCAATATAGTTTTAGAAAAATGTTTTATGAAAGGGGATGAGGTTGGATGATTCTTGTGGAGAGGGGTAGCATAATTATTGGTTCCATGTATTATGAGGTTTTTCTTTTTGTTTGCGTGAATGTTTTTTATAGGTGGTTCTGATTGTTGTTTATAAAATGATGGTCTGGGGCTCTTGTGGCGCGTGGTATGCTTAGGGAGTATGTGTATGGATTGGCGGGTCTTGTTGGGGTGAAGAAGCCTCTTGGCCAGCATTTTTTGGTTGATGATTTGGTCGCTGAGAGGGTTGCGTCTCTGGTAGAGGGCAGGGTTGTCTTTGAGGTTGGGAGTGGCTTGGGCAGTTTGACTCTTTATATGGCCAGAAAAGCGGAATATATCTATGGCTGTGAAGTTGACAGGGTTTTTCTGGGGCTTTTGAAGCGTGAGTTGGAGAGGCGGGGTGTCGGCAATGTGGATCTTATGCTTTGTGATGCTACGTGTTTTGAGAATAGTTTGTCGAGGCATGTTGCAGTGTCGAACACTCCGTTTAACCTGTCGTCTGTTCTGATTGTTAGGCTGTGTTATGACCTTGGTCTGGAAGAGGCTTTCCTGGGGGTTCAGAAGGAGGTTGCTGACCGCGTTCTCGCTAGTGAGGGGTCGAGGAACTACGGCAGGCTCAGTGTTATAGCACGGCTGTGTTATGATGCCGAGAGGCTGTTTGATGTTTCTCCCTACTCTTTCTATCCTAGGCCCAAGGTTTACACGTCTTTTTTGAGGCTTGTGCCTAGGCGGGACAGAGACCTCGAAGAGGTAAGGGTTGTTGAGGAGTTTACTAGAAGGGTTTTTCCCTACATAAACAGGAGGATAGCCAGGGCGCTTGAATTTGGCCTGCAAGTGGACAGGAGGGCGACGAGAGAGCTTCTCGAAAGTTGTAATATTTCAGAAGAGAAAAGGGTTAGGGAGCTGTCCCCGAGAGAAGTGGCCTGTCTAGCGAAAAAGTCTCTAGAGTCCCATTTGTTTTAGTTCTTCTGGTGTGAATGTTTTTCCAGCTTCTGTCTTTGGTAGCCAGGCCCCGCCAGCGAATTTGTAGCCGCATTTTTCGCAGTACCAGATGCCGACGCTGAGTCGCCTAACCGTGCCGACTGCTTGGCACCTTGGGCACCTGTGTTTGCCCTTCATTTTTCTCTCTATTGCTGCGACTTTTTTACGGAGTGTGGCTCCGTACCTTGCGCCAAAGCGTCCAGCTGGCCCGACGACTTTCGTGTGTTTACCCATAATTTACACCTTGGGGAGAGAAGGTCATCATTAATATAAATTTAGCGGTAGTGCTACGCTTGCTGAGCTTGCTGAGGCGTGTCTGCGAGGCCTACAGTTTTCTTGACGGCTTCAAAAAGTTGCTTCGAGGCATTTATCGCTAGGTCTCTTGCCTTGAGGACTTCTTCTGGCTTGAAGGATCCCTCGCCGCTCTTCTGTATTGCGCATATTTCTCCTTTTTCTGTTACTCCGAAGGTGATTTTTGCGTCGGCTGCAAGTTCTTCTTCGAGTGTAGGGTCGAGGATAAGGTATTCGTCTATCTTTGCGACGGTTACATAGGTTACGTGATTGGTTACGGGTAGCGGTTCTTTTTCTTCTAAGACAGTTATCTTTCCATTGTCTACTGTTGTTTTTGGGACCTTTGTGTCTAGGAGTGCAAGGAGGGCAGCGAGGCCCGCCGCATCTATGATGTTTCCGTCATGGTCTAAGGGGTATATGTCAATGTAGAGAATCCAGACCTTCGTGCCCGGTATTATTACAAGTTTGGAGAGGTCTACGGTGCGGGCGCTTCGAAAGCCTCTGTCTATGACTCTTGCAAGCTCGATATCTTCTTCGCCTGGGGGCCCCCACTCGAAGAGCGGGGACGCTAGGGGTGATAACTCGGCGTTTACTATTTGGACTCCTTCATTTGGCGTGTCAGGGAAGGGGTTGCCTATAGATAGTTTTACACCGGCGATAACCTGTGTGGATCCTATGTATACCCTGGCGGAGCCCTCGGCTTTGCCCACTATGCCTTTTTCCAGCCTTATTTCGCGGTACTGGTCGAATTTTCTCCCGTCAAGTCTCTCGCCCTTTGCTAGTGAGGCAAGTATAACGTCCCGCTTTATGGAGGGTAGATATATCCTTTCCTCAGACATTTCACTCACTCTCTTTTATCGCTTCATACTTTGATTTTAATGCTCGCACCTGCTCGGCATATATCTTTTGGATTGCCTTTTGTGCGAGCTTGATTGCTTCCTCTATTTGTTGGGGCGTATATACTCCGTCGGCTTGGAGAAGTGTTATTTCTCCCCTGCTCGGCATCATGGCTATAGGCATGTCCCCGTCTCCGAACTGGTCTTCTATGCCGTTTATGTCTAGGACTAGTATATCTCCTATTTTCCCGACGGCTATGGCGGCTACAAGGTCTCTCATCGAGATGCCTGCGTCTGCAAGTGCCACCGCCCCAGCTATTATGCTTGCTGTTCTTGTTCCGCCGTCTGCCTGGATAATGTTTATGTAGACCTCGATTGCTGTTCTCGGGTACTCCTGGAGGAAAATCGCCGGAGCAAGGGCCTCTCTAATAACTTTTGAAAGCTCCACCTCGCGTCTAGACGGCTGAGGACTCTTCCTTTCGTCCACCGAGAACGGCAACATAGTATACCTGCATCTGAAAACCGCGCGGTCAGGCAGTGCCTCGTGCCTTGGCACGACTTCTCTTGGGCCATATGCCGCGGCTATGACCTTGTTGTTGCCTAGCTCTACGTATGCCGAGCCGTCTGCGTTCTTGAGTACCCCGGCCTCTATGCGTAGCGGCCGCATCTCGTCTGGGAGTCGCCCATCGATTCTTCTTCCATTTTCATCTATTAGTCTTTCTGGTGGAGTCTTCTTCATGTTCTCAACCTCTCTTCTATAAACTTCTTAATACGATCTGTTAATCCAGTGGTATGAGCCTCTGACTCGATTTTTCTGATTGTTAACACGGCTAGTTCAACCTTGTATGGGTCTTCTCCAACTATAACTATTCTACCGTTCTGACCAACTATGAGCTCGACGCCGAGCATTTCTTTTATCATTGAGATCATTGAGCCTTTTTTCCCGATTATTCTCGGTATTTTCTGTGGAGGTATCTCGACGAGGACGCCACGTGGTATCTTGCCAAGCTTAGACTCCTTAATTGTGAGGACAGGGTCCTTGTTTAAATCAAACGAGACTATTTTCGCCAGTATCATGTCTCCAACGTCAAGTATCTTGGAGAGGTCTGTCCTAGAGATTGTTACAGGCTTGCTTGTAACCTCGGAAACAGGCAAGACAGCTGTGTATGGAGAATTTATGTCAACGTCCCAGCTAGTGAAGCCAACGTCAATGATTTTTCCTATAACTGTGTGACCCTCGACGGGGAAATATTTTCCCTTCAGGGGTATTACTCTAAGAACCTTTGCGTCCTCGTTTATTGTTACGACTCCTAGCACCTTTGAATAGTATTTTTTCCCAATCCTGAAGACGTGTCCCTCTATCTTTATTTTTCCCTGTTCACCAATTGCTTCTCCTGGCACCACTATTTGTCTATCCTTAACATATATCGGCATAGTGACACCTATACGCTTTCTGTTTTAAGTAGTTTTACTTCGCCGTTTCCTTTTGTCATGGCGGCGACTCTCTCTATTAGAGTTGTCTGCATCCCTGCGGGTATCTCTATTTCCAGCTGTAGTGAGCCGTCGCTAAGATAGTTCTCACGTAGAACCTTGCCCATTTTGCCAATGGTGCTGTAGGCTTTACCCACGTAGGCTGCTGGAATATGAACAGCCATTATGGCGCGCATCATCTTCATTGGTAATATCATTCTTAGGGCCTTAACGACGTCGGGGAGCTGTTGCTCCACGGGTTTGAATGGATCTATATTTACCCGTGCCTCCTCAAGTGCTAGCTCTATCCTTTTGACGGGGATGGGCGCGTTTGTCCTAGGGTCGACAGCGTTACGGGAAATAGCCTCGATGATCTGTCTCTTTTTCTGCTCAATTAGTTCTCGTCTCTGCTCAGTTGTAAGAAGCAGTTCACCGTTCTTTAGGATAGTCTCGGCAATAGCATATATGTCCTCTGTTCCAAAGATTTTCTTTAGCTCTGCCTCTGAAGCTTTAAGGCCCCTGTTTGCATCGTAATAAATGTGTTCTCCCTCAATTATTTCTTTAATATTGATATGTTCACCGTTCTTGTATTTCCAGGCTTTTTCAACATCCACAAATATCTCGTACCGCTTTCCTCCCTTCTCAAGCCTTGCTATACTAAGCTTCTTCTTGCTCGACATGATTCACGCCTGAAAGAATAATTCAAAAACCAATATTTAAAAAAACCGTAGATGGATAAGCTAACCCAAAACTTAGAGCTTTTTCATTAGCTCGGCGACTTCGTTAACGCTGAGTATTTTGAATTCCTTGCTGTATACATCTATCTTGGCAAGCTCTATGTTTTCTGGAGAAAATCCCTCCTCCATAGAG
>Ga0209739_100464_pt1 | contig 16414 bp, 14 predicted proteins | sample JossMetagenome_2_FD_184729 | JGI IMG/M metagenome (GOLD analysis project Ga0209739, IMG submission 184729) | Hot spring sediment microbial communities from Joseph's Coat, Yellowstone National Park, USA - JC3_ASED (SPAdes) (version 3) | ecosystem: Environmental > Aquatic > Thermal springs > Hot...
GCCCTGGCCGCTATGTTCTCAGGCGTCAGCCCAAACAGCTGGTACAGCTCCTGGGGGCTTTTGGCGGTTCTGCCGTAGGACTTGAGGCCCATTATGGCCATCTTGGTGGGCCGGGTCTGGGCGAGGTGCTCAGCCACCGCAGAGCCGAAGCCGCCGTACACCATGTGCTCCTCCACGGTCAACACGGCGCCTGTCGCAGATGCGTACTTCTCCACAGCCGCGTAGTCGAGAGGCTTCACCGTGGGGAAGTGAACCACGGCCGCCGAGATGCCCCTATCTCTCAAAACCTGAGCCGCCTCCACGGCCAGCGGGAGCGTGATGCCGGTGGTGAAGATAGCCACGTCGCTGCCCTCCAGCACGACGTAGGCCTTGCCCACTTCAAACCTGTCGTATAGTCCGCAGGTGGTGGGTATGTGGAAGTCTCTCCCCACTCTTATGTACACAGGCCCCTTGACCGCGGCAGATGCAGTCGCGGCTCTGTAGACCTCGCAGGAGTCTGCTGGCGCTAGCACTGTGAAGCTGGGCAGGACTCTAAACAACGCTATGTCCTCCAGCGCCTGGTGCGAAGGCCCGTCGTAGGCGTCGGCGAAGCCGGCGTGCGTCCCCACCAGCCTAACAGGCAGGCCGAGTCGATCCACCGAGTTCCTAGCCTGCTCCCACGCCCTGGTCATAAACGCGGCGAAGGTCAAGGCGTAAGGCATGAAGCCGGCCAAGGCAAGCCCCGCCGCTATGCCCACCAGAGACTGCTCAGCAATGCCCACGTTGAAGAACCGCTCAGGGTGACGCTCGGCGAAGAGCCTCGCCCTGGTGGTCTCGCCGGTGTCAGCCACAAGCACGACCACGTCTTTCCTCATGTCGCCGAGGTCAGAGAGGGCGCGGCCCAGCGCCTCCCTCGGCGTTAAGCTCTCAAGGTCTAACATATGTTGTTTACATGACTTAACGCCTCGTCTCTGGAGAGCCTCTGTTTGGCGGTGTCTTCTATAGACGGCACGCCTCTGCCTCTTACAGTTTTCGCTATGACGACGGCGGGTTTGGCGCTGTTTTCGGCCTTCTCCAGCGCCGAGATTATGGCGGTGACGTCGTGGCCGTCCACTTCAAACACCTCAAAGCCCAGCGACTTGAATCTGCCCGCTAAGTCGCCCTTCCGCAGAACCTCTTCGCTGTGGCCGTCCAGCTGTACGTTGTTCAAGTCGACGATGGTCACGAGGTTGTTGAGGCCGTAGTGGGCCGCTACGGCGAAGGATTCCCAGGACTGCCCCTCGTCCAGCTCGCCGTCGCCGGTCACCAAGTAGACGCGGCCAGGCTCGCCCCTTAGTCTCAGCCCAAGCGCCAGCCCCACGGCCAGGCTTATGCCTTGCCCGAGGGAGCCGGAGTTAGGCACGTCCACAAACGGCGTATCCACCTCGGGGTGGTTCTGAAGCCGGCTGCCCACGCTTCCGGTCTCTCTCAGCTCGTCTACGGTGAGGTAGCCCATGGCCGCCGCCAGGGCGTAGACGGCGTGTATGGCGTGGCCCTTGGAGAGGACGAAGTAGTTTCTGTTGTGCGCCCCGTTGGCCACGTTGAACTTCAGCCTCCCGGTGCCGTACAGCGCGGCCACGACCTCCAGCACGGAGAGAGAGGAGCCGAGATGTATGCCGGGGTCGTAGCCGGCCATCAACACCACGTATCTCCTGGCCTTACATATAAGCTCGTCTAGACCTAAAACCCCTCTTTCCACCCCGATTGTAAATACCCCTGCATATGACCAACGAAAGACCCGGTATTTAACCTTTGGGTTGTTCTTATAAATAGGTGAGGTAGTTGCTATATGGAACACCTATTGAGGAATGTAGAAGGGGTGGTCACTAAAGAGGAGTTTCTAGCCCTCAGAGGCGGCACGGCGTACCTCGGCTTCGAGCCCCTCTGGCCTATACACATCGGATGGCTTGTGTGGGCTTATAAACTCGCCGAGCTTAGAGAGGCCGGCTTCGACGTGGTTGTGCTGGTGGCGACGTGGCACGGCTGGATAAACGACAAGGGGTCTCTGGAGGAGTTGAGAAACCACGGCGAAAGGATCAAAGCTGTGTTGAGCAGAATGGGGCAGTTCAAATACGTATACGGCGACGAGATCGTGAAGGACCCCCGCTACTGGGAGCTCGCGTTGCGCATAGCCAAGGAGACTTCTTTAGCTAGGGTTAGGAGAGCCACCCCCGTGATGGGGCGACGCGCCGAGGAGGTGGAGCTGGACTTCTCCAAGCTTCTCTACCCCATAATGCAAGTCGCCGACATCTTCTACCTCGGCGTAGACGTGGCCGTCGGCGGCATGGACCAGCGGAGGGCCCACATGCTGGCTAGAGACGTGGCGGAGAAGCTGGGGCTTAAGAAGCCGGTGGCTCTCCACACCCCCATAATCACCTCGCTCTCCGGCACCGGCAGGATGGAGGGGACCCACAGAGAGCTCGACGAGGTCTACGCCATGTATAAAATGAGCAAGTCTAAGCCGCAGAGCGCCATCTTCGTCACGGACGGAGAGGAGGAGGTGAGGAAGAAGATATGGGCAGCCTACTGCCCACCCCGCGAGACTAGGTTCAACCCCGTGTACGAAATAGCGGCACACCTCTTGATACCATACGCCGGCCCGCTGGAGGTGGGAGGCCGCAGATACGAAACCGCAGAGGACCTCAGACGAGATTACGAAAACGGCGCGGTGACGCCGCAAGCGCTGAAAGAGACCGTCGCCGCCGCGTTGGCCATCCTGCTTTCTAAACTGAGTTTCTGACCCAACCCCAAGACCCCTGGGCGGGGGCCTAATCCAGCTTTCATCGATGCCTTGCATCGTGAGGCTGACGGCGCTACGTGCCGTTTCAAAACCGGCCCTTAGGGCCTTTCGCGGGGTCCGCATGCCGAGCTCAACTTGCGTAGCCTTGCTCACAAACTTGTCGCAACTCGGCGGTTGGAATGCCATAGCCTCTCATAAGCCTTAGGAAACAAGCGCCTCTCAATCTGTCTCCAGCTCAACCTGGTCAATCTACTTCTCACGGTTCTCCGGTTTACGAAACTACTCCGTCTCTAAAGGGCGGATTGTTGTCTTGCATGTTTATAACGAGGACCGTTCGCGTCTCTACATGCTGTACGTGGTGGACAGCCGGGAGCGGGGCAAGGCGCTTAAAGAGGAGATAGAGTCCAGGGGTGTCCCTGCTTGGTATGTAGAGCTATGGGGCAACTATATAGTTGCCACGCCGCCCGGCTCACGTCTCGACAGGCTCAAGACGCCGGTTAAAGCGGTGGTGGAGCTTAAGGCCGAGTACCAGCTCGTGTCGAGGGAGTTCAAGAAAGAGCCGACTCCAGTCCGGATAGGCGACAGGGAGATTAGAGAGGGGAAGATCTTCATCATCGCGGGGCCCTGCTCTGTGGAGACTGAAGAACAGATCTTGAAGACGGCGCGTTTCGTGAAGGAGGCCGGTGCAGACGCCTTGAGGGGAGGCGCCTTCAAGCCCAGGACCAGCCCCTACACCTTCCAGGGCCTCGGCGAGGCGGGGCTAAAGCTTCTGGAGAAGGCGAAGGAGGAGACGGGCCTTCCCATAACCACCGAGCTCATGGACCCGGAAGACATGCCTCTTGTGGCGAAGTACGCAGACGCTATACAAGTGGGTGCTCGGAACATGCAGAACTTCACCTTGTTGAAGAAGCTGGGCCGCGTGGGGAAGCCGGTCCTCCTCAAACGCGGCTTCGGCAACACGATGGAGGAGTGGTTGCTGGCTGGTGAGTATGTGGCGCTCCACGGCAACGGAGACGTGGTGTTTGTGGAGAGGGGCATCCGCACCTTTGACAAGACCCTCCGCTTCACGCTCGACGTGGGGGCCATAGCGTATGTGAAGCAACACACCCACCTCCCAGTCATAGGCGACCCGAGCCACCCTGCCGGCGACAGACGCTACGTGATTCCGCTGGCCTTGGCGATCCTCGCCGCGGGGGCAGACGGCCTCATCGTTGAGGTGCACCCAGACCCGGACAAAGCCTGGAGCGACGCAAAACAGCAACTCACCTTTGAACAATTCGCAGAGCTGATCCACAAGGCCAGAGAGGTGGCCAGAGCCTTGGGGAAGGGCTAACAGCTCAATTTTTTCGAGTCATCCAGCGTATCTACATCGATGAGGATTCCCGGGTCCTCCACCTCCACAGCCTCCAGAGGTACCTTGCCGAAAAGCGCCCGGAGCCCTACGTCGCCCTCCAGCTCGAACACTTTAGGGTAGACGTCTCTACAAGAGGCCGCCGGGTTCCCCCTGGCCCCTCTGTACGTAGGCACCACGATCCCCTCTCTGCAACGCCTCGCGACTGTGGAGACGGTGGAGGGCTTTACGCAGGGCATGTCGCCGAGCATCCACACTATGCATCTCCTGTCTAGGAGGGCCGCCACTGCGGCTTTCACGCTTGTGGATAGGCCGAGGCGCCACCACGGGTTGTAGACGACGCCGTCGGCCCTGCCCGCGGCCGAGGCCACCTCCCGCCGCGCCGCCACAAGATAAACCTCCAAGCCGCTCAGCCGCAGGGCCTCCGCGGCCCACCACACCAAAGGCCTCCCCCTGTATCTGAAAAGAAGCTTGTCCCCGCCGAAGCGCGTGGAGCCGCCGGCGGCTAAGACAACGCCGACGCAACTCACCTCAGAAGCCGCCAGACGTCTTCGGGGGTGATGGGCGTCTTGTCTATCCTCACGCCGGGCTTGAGCCTGCGCATGGCATCCTCCACAGCCATGATGACGGCGGGCGTCGAGGCTATGGTGGCGGCTTCGCCGACGCCCTTAGTGCCCGTGGGGTGTTTCGACGGGTGGGGCTCCTCTGCGAAGTAGACCTCATATCTAGGCGCCTCGGCGGCCGTGGGGACGTAGTAGAAGGCTAGGTTGGAAGTCACCAAGTTCCCGGCCTCGTCGTATATGGCCTCTTCATACAACGCCTGGGCTATGCCTTGGAGCGCGCCGCCCATGACCTGCCCCGCGGCGAGTAATGGGTTCACCACAACACCGACGTCGTCGTACGACTTGTATAGAAGAGGCTTGACGAACCCCGTCTCGGGGTCTAGCTCAACCACAGCTAGGTGGACCCCGAAGGGGAAGGTGGGCTCTGTGTGGTATATAGCCTCGACGGTGAGCTGGGCCTCCGCCTTGCCTCTGTAAACCGCCTTAACCACCTCGGCTATAGACACGCTTCTGCCGCCGCATTGAAAAACGCCCTCCCTATACTCAGGCCTGCAGCCCAAGAGCGCCTCCGCGGCTCTCGCAAGCTCTTGCTTGAGCCTCCGCGCCGCCAAGACGGCGGCCGAGCCCCCGGCCGTTATAGAGCGGCTGCCCATAGTCCCGATGCCGTCGCCGATGTATGCGGTGTCGCCCCAGTACACCTTTATGCTCTCCATGGGGACCTCCAGCTCGTCTGCAACCACCTGGGCCAGGGCTGTGGCTAGGCCCTGGCCGTGGGGCGTCAAGGCGGTGTAGAGCGTGAAGCTCCCGTCTCTTTCGGCCCTCAGCACGGCGGTTTCGTAGCCGAAGGTGGTGATCTCGACGTAGACGGAAAACCCGACGCCTATTATGCGCCCCCTCTTGGCCTCCTCGTCTGCCCACCTCTTCAAGTCGCGGTAGCCCAGCCTCTCAAGCCCCCTCTCAAAGGCTGTGGGGTAGTCGCCGGTGTCGTACGTAATGCCGAAGACGTTTCTATAGGGCAGTTGCCTAATTAGGTTCCGCCTCCTTATCTCCACCCTATCCATCCCCAGCACGTCGGCCATGTGGTCCATAATCCGCTCTATGAAGAGCGTGGCCTCGGGCCTACCTGCCCCCCTGTAGGCGCTAAGAGGCGTCTTGTTGGTGAGCACCGCTACCGCCCGCAACCTGCCGTGTCTAATGTCGTAAGGCCCCGGAAGCATCTGCGCCGCCGTGTCCGCCAGCCCCTCGCCCCAGTAGTAGGCGCCGGCGTCGGCGTAAACAGTGCCGGTCACCGCCAGTATCCTCCCGTCGCGGGAGGCGCCTACCTTATACTCAAGCGTCAAGGCCCTCCCGTGGGTTGTGGCCTTGAAATCCTCGCCCCTGGTAGCCACCCATTTAACAGGCGCCTTGAGCCTATAGGCGGCTGTTGCTACCCAGACCTCCTCTGGGTACACCAAAAGCTTCGAGCCAAAGGCGCCGCCGACGAAGGGCTGAGTCGCCCTCAACCTGGACAGCGGGAGGCCCAGGGCCTTGGCCACCTCCTTCCTCACGTCGAACGGGACCTGGGTGGAGCTCCATATCGTGAGCACGTCGCCGTCGTAAGCCGCCACGACGCCCCGCGGCTCCATGGCGGAGGGTATGATGCGTTGTACGACAAACCTCCCCTCCACAACGACGTCGGCCTCCTTCAAGGCGCGGTCGGGGTCGCCGCCTTCGTACACCTTATCATGCACCACGTTGTTGCCGAGGCTTTCGTCGACCAGCGGGGCGTCCGGCCTCAAGGCATCGTTTATGTCCAGCACAGCGGGGAGGGGCTCGTAGTCCACCGCCACCTTCTCCAGAGCGTCGTATAGGACGTACCTATCCCGTGCCACCACCATGGCAACGGCCTCGCCTTGGTACCTCACCTTGCCGCCCGGCGCGAAGCTGAAGGGCTCCCCGTCGCCGGGGCCGAACGCCGCCACGACGCCCGGCGTCTTTAACACGTCTGAGAAATCCACCTTGAGGACCCTGGCGTGGGCATACGGCGACCTGACGAAGCCGGCGTACAACATGCCGGGGAGCTCCACGTCGTCGACATAAGTCGCCTTGCCCCGCAGGATCAACTCGTCCTCAACCCTGGGGATGGGCCTGCCGACGTACTTCATAGCCCAGCCACCTCCTTCACCGCATTTATTATATTCTGGTACCCGGTGCAGCGGCACAACACGCCGCTGAGCCCCTCCACCACTTCCTCTTCGCTCTTCACGCCTCGCCTCACTAGGTAGTACGCCGTCGTCAACATGCCGGAGGTGCAGAAGCCGCACTGCGCCGCGTGGTGCCGCTTAAAGGCGCCGCGTAGCTTCTCCATAACCTCGTCGCTGTAGTCGGCCGTGTATATCTCGGCGCCGTCCACCTGCACGGCCAAGACGTTGCAACTCTTCACCGGCCTGCCGTCCATGAGGACTGTACAGGCGCCGCACGTTGCGGTGTCGCAACCCACCCGCACAGACTTGTACCCGAGCTCCCTAAGCACGTGGACCAAAAGCTTTCTCGGCTCCACGTCCACCTCGTGGAGAACCCCGTTGACCCTCAACGCGATCTTCATAGCCTCCCCAGCGCCCTCTTCACAGCAACAGACAACAACGCCCTGCGGTACTCGGCGGAGGCTTTGAAGTCGGCAGGCGGCTGGGCCTCCCTGGCCGCGACCTCGGCGGCCGACGCGATCACGTCGGCGGTTAAGGGTGCGCCAGTGAGAAGCGCCTCCACCTTCCTAAGCCGGACGGGCCTATCCGCGGCGCCCAGCGCCGCCACCCGCGCCCACGAGACGTGGCCCTCCTTCACCTCGGCCGCCACGGCAATGGCCGCTAAGGCGAAGTCGTTGTGCCTCCTTGCAAACTTCACGTAGGCCCCACGCGGCGGACACCTAAACTCCAGCCCCGCCACAAGCTCCCCCCTCTCCAGCGCAGTCTGGTAAGGCCCCTTGACGAACTCGTCTATCGCCACCTCCCTTGCGCCGTTGGGCCCAGCCGTCTTCACCACGGCGCCCAAGGCGAGCATGGCGGCCGGCCAGTCGCCGAAGGGGTCTGCGTGGGCGAGAGAGCCGCCGACGGTGCCCAACGACCTCACCTGTGGATCTCCGATCCTAACGGCGACCCCCCGCAGAAAGCCACACGGCGACTCCTCAAGCTCGTAGTGACGCACAAGAGCCCCCACCTCCGCCACGTCGCCGTAGCGGAGATACCTGAGCTCCCGCACCCTCCCGATGTCTACAAGCACGCCGTAGCTAGCCACGCGGAGCTTAAGCATAGGGATTAAGCTCTGCCCCCCGGCGAGGGGCGCCGCGTCTTCACGCCTAGACAAGACATCCACCGCCTCGGGCAGGGAAGAGACGCGGATATATTCAAAACGGGGAATCATTAATGTTGCTGACTTATCCCTTAAAAAATATTAAGACGGTCGTAGTCCCTTCCCAATATTAAATACACCCCCTCCCCCTCGCACCGCGCTTTTAAAAACTCGGCCACATCCCTCGGGGCGAACTCCACAGCCAGCACCTTCAAATAGGGGCGGCGTCTAGTCAGCTTTTCGCCCGCCTCCGACGCCCTACGCAACTGCTCAAGAAGACCCTCAGCCTCCTCCACGCTTCTCACCGCCACAGAAACCTCCCCCACCACCAGCGGCTCTGGACAGAAGAGATCAACCTCCTTAAAGCCGTCCACAGGAAGAGTAACGTTAACGCGTACACTACACTCAACCCCCCGCTCACGAAGAACAGCCTCCACAACCCTAGCCGCGAAATACTCAAACCCGCCGCCCAGCGCATCCCTAATCTCCGTCAAGGCGGACCGAACCCACCTATTAAAACTAAACTGCGCCTCCCACCGCTTCTCGTTTTCTTCCCACCGTTTTCTATTCTCTTCCCATCGTTTTTCGTTTTCTTCTAGGAACTTCCTCCATGTTTCGTACCACATTTGCCACCTCTTGTCGTTTTCTTCCCACCGCTTTCTATTCTCCTCCCACCGCTTCTCGTTTTCCTCCCAACGTCTTTCGTTTTCTTCTTGGAATTTCCGCCATGTCTCTCGCCACTCTCTCCACCTCCTCTCGCTTATTCTGATGTATCTATCCATGCGCCTCCGCAAGTCTCTGAGCTCCTGTAATATCTCGCCTAGCCCCAGCAGGCCTGCAACGGCAAGTCTAAACTCCTCGTCTGTCTCCAGCGCCTTTAAAAACCGCCGCTTCTCCTCGGGGCTCAGCACAATAAAAACCCGCCGCACGACTTATAAATCTTCACTCCGGCGGCTATAGCGCCGCCAAAGCTCCTCAAGCACCTCCAACGCCTTGTAGAAGGCTTTATACGCCTCGTCTGGGTCCACCAAAGCCCTCGGCGCGGAGCCGCCTCTCAACGCCGCCAAGAACTCCCCCAGGGGGGCCCTCTCTGCGTACCTCACGGCGTTTGGATCTCTAAGCAGAGAAAAGGCGTAGGCGGCCAGATACTTAAAGGAGGTGCCCCCGTACCTTATGATCTCCTCGCCGGCCTCCGCGTAGATCCTTGCCAAGGCCAGTCCCACGGCGTAGCTAAGGGCAATCGTCCGCGAGACGTAGTAGTCGTGCCTCGCGAAGTCTCCCCACTCAACATCGGCGCCTAACTCCCGCCAGAAGTTATACGCCTCCAGAGCCCCCTCCCTCCCCACGTCCATCACCAACACCCTCTGCCCCCTGATAGACGGCGCCCCCGGCCCAAACAGCGGATGCACAGACGCAGCCTTGGCGCCCTGCGGGAGGAGCCTATACGCCTCCGCCAGCCCCTCCTTAAAAGTGGCGATATCCATCACGAGGCGTCCCCCCGCCAACGGCGCCAGCGCCCTAAGCACCTTGGCAGACTCCCAAAACGGAACAGCCACAACCACTACCTCAGCCCACTCCACCAACTCCTCCAGAGACCCCGCGTCGGACCTCGCCGGATCCACGTCGTAGATCAACACTTGATGACGTGTCGACAGCTCCCGCCTAAGCCACACCCCCATAAACCCCCCACCCACGACGCCAACCCGCATAGGCCAAACCAAAACCCAGCTAAAAACCTTGCACGGCACAACGTTGAATATTTAAACCCCGGATTTACACCGGCACATGGCAAAGAGAAAGAACTACAAACCCCTAATGGCGTTGGTGGCGCTGGCGGCGGCCCTTTTCACCCTTGCAATTACCGGCAGAAGCGGGGCTATGAGGAGCTCCTTCCTGTTGCTCGCCCGGTGGCTGAGGCCAGCCGCCGCCCCCGCGTCGGCCGTGGAGGAGGTGGGCTCAACGCCGCTGGGCCTGAACGCGGTTCATGTCTCTGGCTACGGCTAGCTCGGGGTCTATCGGCGCGCAGAGCGTCGAAAGGGGGCGCGTGGAGCTGGCTCGGCGCTGTAGTTCGCGGAGATGTGGAGCTGGGTACAGTAATAGCCGCAGTGGCTAGACTGAACACGGCGGATGCCGTGGCGGCGCTCCTCTGCGCATCCAGCCTGTGAGGCTCAGCAGAGGGATTCCGCTCAGGAGGAGAGGGGGCTGGATGAGTCTAAAAACGCCTAAGCCCCCGATGACCGCCGATGAAGGCGGGGCGAGGGCGCCGGTGAGCCGCCGGGGGGTGTAGGATAGAGGGGCGTTTTTGACGTCAGCGGTCTGGTGGGGAGGCCGTCTTGGGGCGGAGCCGAGGTTTAGGCTACTATCTGTACTGCTTTACACATCTGTATTATTAGGTCGAAAATTTGTTTAAAGTCTCCTGCCCTCTTGAGGACTTGGGTTTCTCTTGCGTCGTCGTATATGGGTAGCCCCGCCGCCTTTTTCAGCCTGCCCATGTCTCTGCAGACCTCCAGCCTCTTTTTGAGGAGGTACATGAGGCCGCCGTCTACCCAATCCAGCGTTTCTCTAAGCGTCGGCAGTCCTTCGCCGGCTGGCGACGCGCCGACGGCTAGGAGGGCTGCGTAGTAGGCGTCTGCGGTCATCTGGCCGGGGGCTGTGGCTTCGCCGAAGGAGACATACATTATGGGGCTCCCCAGAGCCGCCGCGGCGACCCTGGTGTAGGCCCCCGCCGGCCCCATGGCGAAGGCCACGGTGGGCTTCTCCACCGCGCCGATGAGAGACAACACCCGCAGTCCGTCTCGTGGCTCTTTTGCATACGTCACTACCTTGACCACGTCGCCGAGCTCCGCCGCCTTCTTCGCCCAGCTGAGGAGGACGTCGACCGGCGGCGTCCCTCCGAAGTCGTGTCTGCTGGCTATCAAGAGGGTTTTTCCCCGCGCCGCGGCCACCTGCCCCGCGATGGAGGCCTCTGCCTCCACGTCTACGTAGTGGGGGTTTAGCTCGAGGAGCTTTAGATACATGCCGGCCCGCTCTTCCTCGGAGCCGCGCCAAGCCCCGCCCTCTTCGCGCCTCCTCACGGTGAATATGACGGTTTTCCTAGCCGCCGCCTGTTCAAGCGCCGGCCGCACCTCGGCCAGCCCAACCTCTAGGTAGTCCAAGCGGAGTTCTAGACAGGGGACGGGAGCCTGCAGCGCTCTGTTCACGTCCGCCGGCTTCCTCACCGGAACCGCCCCGCATATCAATACCCCATGGCTCTGCATGTGGGGCTATTTAAAAGGTTGTCTATATATCCAGCAGAGCCTGCACTGGAGGCACTGGGGGCGTCCGGCGAATTCCTCTGGGTCAAACACCACGCGGCTTGCGGCGGGGCCCAGTCTCTCTCTAAGCCGCCTGCGCAACTGCGCAACGTCGACCCTTGCCCTTGGCGCGTGTTGGACGTGGTTGAGGAAGAGGAGTATCGTGGTCTCTGTGTTTTCGAGCAGGTGCTGGAGGGCTTGGAGCTCTTCGTCGCGTCTTGGCGTGTAGACGAAGGTGATGAACCAGCGCCTTAGCTCCTGCCAGACCTCGGCGGCTTCGGCGTAGTTGAAGGGGTCTGCGCTTAGGTGGATGATTAAGTTTTTGGGGATGTCGGCGCCGCGGATTAGGCGGAGGGATTTGGTGTATGTGTAGAAGATCTTGTGGGGAAGCCTCCTCGCGGCTTCGGCCCACTTCTCCAGATACCTCCTGTCGTAGAAGTCGCCGCTTACGTGTAGCCTCACCGCTGGGTGGGGGAGCCTGCTGAGGTACCTAACCGCGACGTCGGGGAAGTCGTCTCTCAGAGAGAGGAGGTAAGCCGCCGCCTCGCGGACGTGGGCTTTCCAGTTGGCGATTTCGTATATGGCGTAGCACCACTTGAGGCAGAAGGGGGTGTGACCGGGGCAGGTGGAGACGGGGGGCAGGGAGAAGAAGGGTATCTCGCCCATTTTCCTGTTGCCGATGGTGAAGGGGCCAAGCCACCACCTCCCCACTCCGACCAGCTCCGGCTCAAAGGGCGTGTCCGCCAGGCACTGCTCGTCGCCGCAACGGGCCCACGCCCCGGCGAGCCCCCTGGCCAGCTCGCTTTTTACGAGCCTCTCCGCCTCCTCCACGCGCCAGAGCCTCATCTATTTTAAGGAGACGTATCTTATATGGATTTCGCCGAGGTCTTGACGCGCATCAAGGAGGCTTCGCCCAAGCACAGGCTGGACATAGGAGACCCCGACCTGCCCCCGCCCCCAGAGCTTCTGGAGGCTCTGAGGAAGGAGGAGGACTTCAGATACGGCCCGGCAGAGGGCCTTCTGGAGTTCCGCGAGGCCGTCGCCTCGGCCTTCGGCGTAGAACCGGGCGAGGTCGTGGCGGTGGCCGGCGGCAGACATGGACTTGCGGCGTTGATGTGGGTTTTCAGGGGGCGGAGGCTTCTAACGCCTATGCCGTATTACCCCGGCTACTTCGACATAGCGGGGGTCTTCGAGTTGGGGCTGGGGCTGGTGGAGACAGACGGCGGGTGGATGCCTAAGTTCGCAGAGAGGGGGGTCTACGTGGTTAACTACCCCAACAACCCCACCGGGGTGGTTCTGCCCAGGGAGAAGGTGAGGGAGCTTGTGGATGTGGCTGAGTTTGTGATCAGCGACGAGATCTACCGCGACATTGTTTTCGACGGCTTCACATCGCCTATGGAGCTGAGCTCCTCAGTCGCCGTGGTGTACAGCTTCTCCAAGGTGTTCTCCGTGCCGGGGCTGAGGATAGGCGCCGTCATAGCGCCTAGGGATGTGGCGAGGGAGGTGGCCAAGTTCAACAGAGCCACGGTAAACGTGCCGCCGACCCCTACGCAGAGGGCCGTGGCGTCTGTGGTGGACATACTGCCGAGGCGCAGAGCCGAGGTTTCCGAAGCCTACCGGAGGAGGGCTGAGCTGGCCGCCGGCTGGCTCAAGCTGGAGTTCGTGAGGCCCGGCGGCGCCTTCTACGTGTTTCCCCGCGTCGCCGACGACGTGAGTTGCTTCGAGACGGCACTGGCCGCGGGGGTTTCCCTCCTACCTGGCTCGCTCTACGGCGACCCCCGCCACGTGAGGCTGGCGCTTGTGGAAGACGAGGAGAGGCTGAAAGAGGCCTTTACAGCGGTAAACGCGGCCTGCGGAGGCCCGCGTTGAGGGCCATGGGTTGCGTCTCTGCGTGTGCCTACGGCGGCGGGACCGTGATTAATGCAATAGCCACCGGCCACGGCGCCGCCTTCCCCATCTCGCTGAAGGTCGTGGCTGAGGTGTGCCGCTCTGATGAGTATAGGGTGGAGAGCTACGCCGAGGTCGACTTGGCGCCAGTGCGCAGGATCGTGGAGAAGGTCGCGGAGAAGTTCGGCACTGGCCCCCTCTCGGTTCGCTTCTCCGGCGACCTCCCTACGGCGGGCGGGCTGAAGTCCAGTAGCGCGGCGGTGAACGCGTTGATCGTCGCGGCGGCCCGCCTCGCCAGCGCCGAGATCGACTTGTTCGACGCGGCCCGCCTCAACGCCCAGTTGAGCAAGTGGGCTGGCATAAGCGTCACCGGGGCCTTCGACGACGCCGTCGCCAGCGCCGTCGGCCGTAGCTACATGACGGACAACCACAAGCTGGTGGTCATAAGAGAACTCGAGGTGGGGGGGAGGGCCGTGGTGTTGGTGCCGCCTTACGAAAAGAGGCGACATAGGCTGGAGGAGATGAAGGCTCTGGCGCCCGTCGTCCGGACGGCTGTGGCCTACGCCGGGCTGGGCATGTGGCGCGAGGCGATGTTGATAAACGCGGTGGCGTACGGCTACGCCCTGGGCTACCCCCCAGAGCCCACGCTGGAGGCCCTGCGCCGCGGCGCCGTGGGCGGCGTCTCCGGCACAGGCCCCTCCCATGTCTTCGTCACAGAGGCCCCCGAGGAGCTGGCAGAGGCTCTTTCGAAGTTCGGAAAGGTCTACGTCGTGGATATTCCTCAGTCGCCCTGCTCCACGTAGGTGCCCAGCTTCGCGTAGGCGGCGGCCCGCCTCCTCCCGTTGACCACGACCTCGGCCAGCCCCTCGCCCAGCACGTAGAGAGCCGGCCACTGGACGTCGGTCTCAACGGCGTTGCCTAGCCGCGTCACTGAGGCGGGGCCTTCGTCTCTGTATATGGTCCACCTCCCCTCGCCGTATATGAGGAGGGCCTCTTGTGTAGGCACGGCGGAGCCCGACCGCATGTACAGCGGCATGTCTGCCTCAGACACCACCCAGCTGGGGCCTAGGTGGACGCGCCCCGTGGCCAGGTCCATCCAGGCGCCTCTGGGCAGATAGACGTCTCTCTGTCTCACGCCTTTGTCTAAGATGGGGGCATAGAGGAGGTAGGGCCCCACCATATACTCGTCGCGTATCTTAAAGGCGTCTTCGTCCTCTGGGAACTCAAGCCCCAGCGGCCTCACGATGGGGTAGCCGTGGAGATGCGCCTCCCAGACCAGATGCCTAAGGTAGGGGAGGAAGCGGAGCCGCATCTTGACCGCCTCCACCGCCATGTGGCGGTACTTACTCGGCAAACGCGTCACCTCGGCGTCGGGGGTTGCCTTGTCTCTGTGGACGCGGTATATGGGGAAGAAGGCCGCCGCCTGGTACCACCTAGCCGCCAGCTCGTAGTCGCCGAGTCCGGCGAAGCCCCCCACGTCGCAGCCGACGTACGGCACGCCTGATGCGGAGAGCCCCAGCACGGACATCACGGTGAGTCTCAGCCCCTCCCAGGTGCTGGGCACGTCGCCTGTCCAAAGGGCGGCGTGCTTCTGTATGCCGAGGTAGCCGGAGCGTGAGAGTATAAACGGCTCCTTCCCCGCCTCCTGTAGCCCCTTGTACGTAGCCTCGGCCTCGTAGTAGGGGTACAGCCCCCTGACTTTTTCATGCGGGATCTTGACGCCGTCGGCGACGTGGTAGGCGCCTCGGGGAGCCTTGCAGTACAGCTCCTCCCTGTTGAGGGGGTGGGGGGTGGCGCCCGCCAGGGCGTACATCCGCGAGCGGCTTGTCAAGACGTCGCAGTTGAAGACGGTGGGCTCGTTCATGTCTAGCCAAACCCCGTCGACGTTGTACGTAGAGACGAACTCCGCCACGTGGGAGGCCCACAGCTCCCTGCACCGCGGGTTCAAGAAGTCGGGGAGCGCGGAGAGCCCGGGCCACCCCCTGGCTAGGTACAGCTCGTCGTTTTCTGTGACCAAGACGCAGTTGAGGAACTTCTCAAAGGGCCGGTACCCCGGCTCGGCCTTTATGTAGGGGTCTACGATCGTGACGACTTTGACGCCCACCTCGTGCATGGTCTCTACAAAGCCCCGGGGGTCGGGGAACTTTCTGTAGTCCCAGGTGAACTGTTTATATCCATCCATGTAGTCTATGTCGAGGTAGACGGCCTCCACGGGCGCCTCCTGGGCCACCTCTCTGACCACCTCCTCCGCCGCCTTCTGCGGCTCGTAGCTGTAACGCGATATGTGGAGCCCCAGCGCCCACCTCGGGGGGAGGAAGGGCCTGCCCGTCACCTCGGCGTATGTGGAGTAAACATCGAGGGGCGACTGGCCGAATAACACGTAGACCTCGGGCTTGTCCTCCACCTCTATCGCCACCTCGCCGTATCTCAAGGCGCCTATGTCGGCCACGCCGTAGGCGGGGCTGTTTACCACAAGCCCGAAGGCCTTCCCCCCTTCGACGAATACGAGAAACGGTATGGAGGCGTAGAGGGGGTCCATGCCGAGCTGGTAGCCGTATAGGTCGTTGTTGAAGAGCAAGAAGCGCCCCCTCCTCCTGTCGGGCGGATACGCGCGCGTGCCCAGGCCGAAGACGTGCTCCCGCGGCCCTAGCTCCTTACGTATGACGGTCCCGTCGGCGGCTGGCTCCACCTTCAGAACAACCTCGACGCCACAACAAGAGGCGTTCAGCGTCTTGCCGTCGAAGGAGGCTGTGGGCACGGGCTCGCCACTTGGCAGAGGAAATGTGAGGATCTGTTTGCCCAACATGAGCTTTACGCTCTTTTTTCCTGTTTCCAAAGACACTTGGGGTTGGAAAAAGGGCGATTTATATTTTGGCGGTTACCTCGTTGGTGAGCTTAGCCGCGAGGACTTCTAGTTGCTTCCGTATGTCCTCAATCCTCTTCCTAACCTCCCCGCTTTGGGCCAAGTATTCAAGTTGCTTGGCCAGCACGATGCCCTAGTGTAGGTAGTGATCCAACCGGAGCAACGCCGCCAAGTCCACGTCTTTGTAAACCCTAGTTGCCATTTCCTTCTCTAAGCACTCCCAGTGGACCGGGCCTTTGCTGTAGAACGTGAAGAGCTGACCCTCGATTATCTCCTCGCCGCACGCCGCGCATTTCCACCTCTTCAGCTGGCGCATGGCCTATTGGCGATGTGGATATTAATAGTTAGGCTTCTCGCAGGTCTTTAAAGGCTACG
>Ga0209739_100465_pt1 | contig 16402 bp, 11 predicted proteins | sample JossMetagenome_2_FD_184729 | JGI IMG/M metagenome (GOLD analysis project Ga0209739, IMG submission 184729) | Hot spring sediment microbial communities from Joseph's Coat, Yellowstone National Park, USA - JC3_ASED (SPAdes) (version 3) | ecosystem: Environmental > Aquatic > Thermal springs > Hot...
AATTAGAAACAAAGAAAAATTCTTTTTTTGTTTAAAAGAAAAACATCTTTCAACTCCACACGGTGAATTAGAAACAAAATTAATCGAAAGTTGAAGCAGTTGTTAAGTTAGACTTTCAACTCCACACGGTGAATTAGAAACTGGTGTATCTGTGTCAGTTACTTATTGGGGTAATATTGCTTTCAACTCCACACGGTGAATTAGAAACAGTGACTGTTGATGTATATGTGCGGGCGTATATAAGCCTTTCAACTCCACACGGTGAATTAGAAACCCTTCGCCTGAATCAATAACACCTTAACCCCAAAAAACTTTCAACTCCACACGGTGAATTAGAAACTTGGGTAGAGAAAGTGCTTCAGAGTAATGAGTATGTCTTTCAACTCCACACGGTGAATTAGAAACTGGGCAAGGGATTTGGATGAGGCGGATGGGTATCTTGCTTTCAACTCCACACGGTGAATTAGAAACGAAATTTAGCATTACAAGGGCTTATTAGTCAAACTGCCTTTCAACTCCACACGGTGAATTAGAAACGCTTATTCGCTTATTCGCTTATTCGTTCATTTGGCTACTTTCAACTCCACACGGTGAATTAGAAACTTTATCTGTGTATTTAGCTTTTAAATCTTTTACTAACTTTCAACTCCACACGGTGAATTAGAAACGCATATTAGCCCTGGAGGGGAGCAATGATTTTACTCCTTTCAACTCCACACGGTGAATTAGAAACCCGTCCAAATGTTGAAGCTTCTCCTAATGTGTTTGTGAACTTTCAACTCCACACGGTGAATTAGAAACATACTCAAACACTATACTACGCATTTGCTCAGAAAAACTTTCAACTCCACACGGTGAATTAGAAACTAGTTGATATCTCGGTCCTTTCTCCTTCACCTGGCGCTTTCAACTCCACACGGTGAATTAGAAACAGCTTTATTTTTGTGAAAGTTAGTGTTGCTCCGGTTCTTTCAACTCCACACGGTGAATTAGAAACACAACGGAACGAACTGGTATCAAGTTTTCCCAGCTTTCTTTCAACTCCACACGGTGAATTAGAAACTCCTTGTCAAGAGGTCGTGAAAATTTTCATAATCTCAGCTTTCAACTCCACACGGTGAATTAGAAACCTAGTCCAAGAGGGCAAACTCGTCAAAGCAATAATAAACTTTCAACTCCACACGGTGAATTAGAAACCTGGATTAGCTATTTCGGGGAAATACAAGATATCAGCTCTTTCAACTCCACACGGTGAATTAGAAACTTTTTAAAAATTTTTAATAGCAAACGAGTGGAGAGTTCTTTCAACTCCACACGGTGAATTAGAAACTCCTTGTCAAGAGGTCGTGAAAATTTTCACAATCTCAGCTTTCAACTCCACACGGTGAATTAGAAACGCGACAAAAGAAGCTAAGTTTACTGATGTTGTGGAGGCTTTAGCTTTCAACTCCACACGGTGAATTAGAAACGGTCTGGGAAGGGGCAAAAGGAAAGGTTAGTGCCTGTGACTTTCAACTCCACACGGTGAATTAGAAACAGAATTAATATCGGGTTATTTAACATTGCGAGAATTACCTTTCAACTCCACACGGTGAATTAGAAACTTTTTGTCCATCAAAGTAAATACCTGTTTGCTTACTGCCTTTCAACTCCACACGGTGAATTAGAAACTCCCGCCTCCGCCTATTTGTTCGTAGTATATATTGCTCTTTCAACTCCACACGGTGAATTAGAAACTACTGACAATACTTTTCTTGCAGGGTAGAATTTATACTTTCAACTCCACACGGTGAATTAGAAACGTAGGTAATGTTTATGCATATGAAGTATGTTTATCCGCTTTCAACTCCACACGGTGAATTAGAAACCAATAAGCGCCAAACTCTGTTTGCAATAAAAAATAAATCTTTCAACTCCACACGGTGAATTAGAAACAAATTCAATACGATGATGAATTGAGGGAAAGATTTAATCTTTCAACTCCACACGGTGAATTAGAAACCAATTGAAGAGAAGAAGCTATTTGAGCTTCTGTTTACTTTCAACTCCACACGGTGAATTAGAAACTTATGATAAAGATATTCCTGTCAATATCGAAAGTATCTTTCAACTCCACACGGTGAATTAGAAACAGAGGATACTTGAGAGGGTATTGAAGGTGCGGTTAGGCTTTCAACTCCACACGGTGAATTAGAAACCAAGGAAACTTGCAAAAAATTAGAAAAATTCAAGAAAAACTTTCAACTCCACACGGTGAATTAGAAACTGTCAATACTGTCAATACTGTCAATACTTTTCTTACCTTTCAACTCCACACGGTGAATTAGAAACCAAATTTTTTGCAGTATAAACTCCTGTTGATATTGCACTTTCAACTCCACACGGTGAATTAGAAACCTAAACGCATAACCGTTTACAACGACGAAGAACTTGTGTCTTTCAACTCCACACGGTGAATTAGAAACTTGCAGTTCTAGGATTACGAGGTTTAACTCTTATACCTTTCAACTCCACACGGTGAATTAGAAACTCGGATTAACGAACCTATACCGAACATCTAAGGTCTTCTTTCAACTCCACACGGTGAATTAGAAACCACTCTGCATTCAAGCAATCTGAGTCTCATTACAATCTTTCAACTCCACACGGTGAATTAGAAACTTGGAATGACCACGGTAATGTTTACGGTATGCCAAAAGTCTTTCAACTCCACACGGTGAATTAGAAACAGAGGGCAAAGGAGAAGGGTTTGACCCTCTCTGATTCTTTCAACTCCACACGGTGAATTAGAAACGAGGGTAAGGCAAAGGTAGAAGTTGGGGCTGAGAAGCTTTCAACTCCACACGGTGAATTAGAAACATTTTGCACATTATCCCACGCCAAAGCAAACCAAAACACTTTCAACTCCACACGGTGAATTAGAAACCTAGTTGATGTTTGGTTGATATTTAACATTTGACACGGTTCATCTTTCAACTCCACACGGTGAATTAGAAACCTCATCTTCTGAAACCTCTTCTCCTTTGACATAAGCAACTTTCAACTCCACACGGTGAATTAGAAACAAGGAAACTTGCAAAAAATTAGAAAAATTCAAGAAAAACTTTCAACTCCACACGGTGAATTAGAAACCTGAAAAAAATCTCTGTGCTACCCCTGCTTCTAACAATTGCTTTCAACTCCACACGGTGAATTAGAAACCGGAGAAAGGGTTTTGTGACATAAGGGATATGTCAAACTTTCAACTCCACACGGTGAATTAGAAACCGAACGGTTCTACGTCTTTGTTTCTAATTCACCGTGCTTTCAACTCCACACGGTGAATTAGAAACCTCATAAGGTTCCTCCTACTTTTTTTTCTTCCTCGGAGCTTTCAACTCCACACGGTGAATTAGAAACAGAACTATCCGCTAACTGAGTGGGCTTTTAAGCAATATGATTTCTTTCAACTCCACACGGTGAATTAGAAACTTTTCGATAATAAACTCGTCTTACAGCAAGAAAAGGACTTTCAACTCCACACGGTGAATTAGAAACTGTAATGGAGCAAACAATTGAAACAAGGTTTGAAGGCTTTCAACTCCACACGGTGAATTAGAAACCGACCGCTTCGTTCTGGGACGCTTCGACATTAAGCCTCTCTTTCAACTCCACACGGTGAATTAGAAACCCAAAACGGCAACACTACTAACAGCGCTCTTTCGACAGGATCATCCTTTCAACTCCACACGGTGAATTAGAAACGAAAGGTTAGTACCTGTGATGGACAAAGATGTAGCACTTTCAACTCCACACGGTGAATTAGAAACCTTTGAGTTCTTTATCGAGATAATATCCCTTTTTGATCTTTCAACTCCACACGGTGAATTAGAAACCTTTGAGTTCTTTATCGAGATAATATCCCTTTTTGATCTTTCAACTCCACACGGTGAATTAGAAACCTGTTTCGTTTATAAGTTTAACAAAATTGTTTTCGTCCTTTCAACTCCACACGGTGAATTAGAAACAACAGGATCAATTTCAAAACTTGGATTAAAGAATTTCTTTCAACTCCACACGGTGAATTAGAAACGTTGAAAGACTTCAGCAGAGGGAAGCGATCCGAGCTCTTTCAACTCCACACGGTGAATTAGAAACAATATGCTGATGTAGAAGTAAAATTGATAGAGGAATACTTTCAACTCCACACGGTGAATTAGAAACTATGATGAGCATAAAAAAAACTGAGGGAGGTGGGCCACTTTCAACTCCACACGGTGAATTAGAAACAAAATGAAAAAGCAAAAAAAATAAAGACTAAAAAGGCTTTCAACTCCACACGGTGAATTAGAAACTACAAAAACTATTCTGTTAGTTTCTAATTCACCGTGCTTTCAACTCCACACGGTGAATTAGAAACCTGAAAAGGCTGATAAAAATTCAAAAGAGGAGGTGAGGAAACATTCAACTCCACACGGTGAATTAGAAACATTTGTAAGAGTAAAAGTTTGTCGCATATATTGCGTCTTTCAACTCCACACGGTGAATTAGAAACTGCGGTGGGGCGGGAAGCCCCATTGCCTATTTATTTAAACTTTCAACTCCACACGGTGAATTAGAAACGGAGCCGAGATTAGCGAATGTTCCTTATTTCATAGAGATCTTTCAACTCCACACGGTGAATTAGAAACTTTGCAACACATGCTGTTGCATTTTGCAACAAATGCTGCTTTCAACTCCACACGGTGAATTAGAAACCAAGAAAAACAGTTAAAACTGGCTAAAAACGGCTAAAATCTTTCAACTCCACACGGTGAATTAGAAACATGCCGTAGGCATTCTCTACTGTCTAATTCACCGTGCTTTCAACTCCACACGGTGAATTAGAAACGATGGTCAATCCACTCAGCAATTGGGTGGTTCATGGACTTTCAACTCCACACGGTGAATTAGAAACCCGTCATACCGTCGTAGTATTACAAAGCCGAGAGAGCTTTCAACTCCACACGGTGAATTAGAAACTTTAGCCGATTTTAGCCGTTTTTTGCCGTTTTTCCTCTTTCAACTCCACACGGTGAATTAGAAACCTCTGTAATCTGTAAAGTGTTGCATTTTGCAACAGTGTCTTTCAACTCCACACGGTGAATTAGAAACGTATGTTTGCTTCAAGTTATTTGAAGCAGAAGGCTTTGCTTTCAACTCCACACGGTGAATTAGAAACGGTTAATCCTACTTTGGCAAAGCAGTTTCCACCGAGGCTTTCAACTCCACACGGTGAATTAGAAACTTGGTTGAGTTTTTAGTTGATAGGAAAGTAGAGAGTTTCTTTCAACTCCACACGGTGAATTAGAAACCCTGGTATAAGCCCAGGAAGGAAGATTTAACAATTTTGCTTTCAACTCCACACGGTGAATTAGAAACCAAATAAGAGAAATCATTAAATCAAATCTTTGTCCTCTTTCAACTCCACACGGTGAATTAGAAACGTGCAGGGGAGTGGTGGATTTGTGAATTATACGGTGCTTTCAACTCCACACGGTGAATTAGAAACGGAGGGAGGGAGATAGGAGGGTTTTAGAGGTTAAGGTTCTTTCAACTCCACACGGTGAATTAGAAACGGGTAGCATATCTTCCTACTGGAGGGTCGATATACTTTCTTTCAACTCCACACGGTGAATTAGAAACACATCTCATTCGAACTCTTAAAACCCCACCCAAATAACTTTCAACTCCACACGGTGAATTAGAAACCCACAGCTGGAGGACTCACACTCTCAAGCAATAAACTCACCTTTCAACTCCACACGGTGAATTAGAAACTCTGTTCCTTTTTTAACGGTGCATGTTTCGCAGGTAGCTTTCAACTCCACACGGTGAATTAGAAACGTTTGGAGTGTTATTGGAAGGTGATTGATGAGTACGGGCTTTCAACTCCACACGGTGAATTAGAAACTGAATATATTGGAGGGGATGAAGAGGAAGAGGTATGATGCTTTCAACTCCACACGGTGAATTAGAAACCTGGGGATGTTCCAATTTTCACGATCAAAAAATGCCCTCACCTTTCAACTCCACACGGTGAATTAGAAACGTCAAGGACAGATTTTTGAAATTCCGTGGTATATGTGGCTTTCAACTCCACACGGTGAATTAGAAACAGATTGCAGGAGAGATACAATCGCAATGTATGAATTGCTTTCAACTCCACACGGTGAATTAGAAACAGAAAAATATCGCATTGCCCATCTACCTAAACGGGGACTTTCAACTCCACACGGTGAATTAGAAACACCTGTTGCATTTTGCAACAACGTTTCTAATTCACCGTGCTTTCAACTCCACACGGTGAATTAGAAACAAGACTGTTCAAGGGTCGTTTAGTGATATAAGCATCTCTTTCAACTCCACACGGTGAATTAGAAACCCCTTCAAGCTTGTCACAACTGTTTTCGATATTACACCTTTCAACTCCACACGGTGAATTAGAAACATGATGCATGGGATAGAGTTGGTATAAAAAATAAAAGCTTTCAACTCCACACGGTGAATTAGAAACCGGGGAGGGGGGGGTCGCATATCTTCCTACTGGAGGGTCTTTCAACTCCACACGGTGAATTAGAAACTATAGTCTAAGTAGTTACAAACACAATAGGCAGATTACTTTCAACTCCACACGGTGAATTAGAAACGAGGTTTAGGTTTGAGGTTAAGATGTAGGTTAGTGGGCTTTCAACTCCACACGGTGAATTAGAAACCGTGTGCTAAGGTAATTGGTATGAAGAAGACTGATTTACTTTCAACTCCACACGGTGAATTAGAAACCTCAAAGTCCAACTGCCTTAAATATAAGATCTCTTCTAATTTTAGTCAAGATAATATCCTCTTGAAAAGAAGGTAAATTCCCGAAAATCTCCGGTCATGCAAGATAAAGAAATTTAGCCCCCTCCTTATGCCTTGTTTTTTAATGCTTTCAATAATTGCTCATAAAAACATCAACACATTTTCATGTTTTTATGTCTTTACATACAGACGACGGTAAGGTATAATTTCGGAAACCATGAAAAAACAAGCTAAAAAGACAGGTAAAAAGACAGTTCGAACGACGATAGTGCTCCCCAAGGAAATTCATCAAGCTTTAAGAATTGAGGCTATAAAGAAGGGAATTTCAATGAGTGAATTATTGGTCCAAAAGTTGGAAGAGCTTGAGAAGTATAAACAAAAATTCGGGGGAATAGTTTCTGCTGAAGACTTGGAGATCCCTCGCTAATACTCAAGATAACAAAAAGATTAGCTAGTAAAAAATTGGCGATGATAAAAAAATCTAAAAAAGGACCACCGTGTGGAAGGTGCTATATTCACTTGTCAAAGAGCGAACTATTTTTTTATAATATTTTATAATATAGCTTTTAGAAAAAGCAACCAATGATAGGGGCTGTTTAAAATAGTTTTTTGCGTGAGCCCTCGCTCCGTCACCCTGAGAGGAAGCTGAAAGGACTTCTCTTTTTTCTATTGAAAATGCCTCGCTAATGCTCGAAAGAACAAACTTAGGAGGACTTTTTTAAAATCTCTAAATAACCTCCAAATAGCCAAAGCCTTGCCCCGTTCTAACACCAAGCCCATATTGATAAACAAATTTTAAAACATCAGGATTATCTGTATGAAGTTTAAATATCCCTATAAAACCCCTTAAGTATCCACCGTAATGCTTGATAAACTCTTCCTTTATTGACACTGGCTCAAGATAGAACTCTGTAAAAGGGATTGGCTTGGTAGAAAGTGCAGAAATTCGCCTCTGCAGGTTTTCTATAAGCCACTTATCAAAATCGGAATCTCCCGGGGTTGCGTAGCGTTCTCGGGGAGCTCTTGAATGGGTTTTTCTCTCTATAATCACAGGGGATAGCGTTTTAAATTTATTCTTTAAAGGTAGTTCTTCTTCAACAGTTATCTTTTCAATTCTGAAAAAGGCACCATGTTCAGAATCTCGACTTAAGTCATGAAGATAACCCTCTTTTTTTAACCTAAGGATACCATTATAAAAAAATATAGCAACCTCTTCGTCTCCTGTTGAAAAACGAAAAGTTATTGGGTCTATTACTTTTATAAAGTCCTTGCTAAACTTTGCGTTCTTGCCAAAATACACAGCAAAGGTATAAGGTTTCACGCTGCTTTCATTAAACCTCTCGGCAAAAACCCTCTTAAGCAACGATATAAACCTTCTTCTGTAGTCTATACTTATTATTGCCTCTTTTTGGGGCTCAGTTTGGCAAAGTTTAACTTTAAACCTCATTTTCCCTTGCTCCTCATTGAGTTTATGCTAAAATTTCATACTTATAATACATTATCCACTGGATCTTTAACATTGGTCAATATTTCTCTACGATAAGGAATGTAGTCTTCAAAAATATAGATTATCAAGGAATCTTTATCTTTGTCAACTATCCTCAGCATGTCTCTTTTTAAACGTTCAAGCTTAGAAAGAGTGATAGACCCTTCAAACACCGATTTTTGAACATGATGTAAGTATCTTCTAGCCGTTTTTAAAGCTTTTTGCAACCGCTTTTGTCCTGCCCTTTCTGTTGTGTCAATATCGTATACTAAGATTACTCTCATTTTCTCAGTTCACTATTTTAGACTAAAGTAGTTCAAAGGTTGATAAACCTTTTCTCCACTTAAATGCTTTATTAATTTGTATAATTCAAGCCTAATCAGTTGACGATGAGAAACATTTCTTTTTAATTTTGGATAATATACCGTTGAGTTCAACATCTCATCAAAAGCTTTCAAAAATTTTCTTCTTCCCTGTTCGTTTAAATAACAGTATTCCGTTTCTTCTAAGAAATCACTTTCATTTATCTTTTTTGCCTTGATAAGTTTGATTATTAGACGATCAGATAAAATAGGCTTAAATACTTCTGCAACATCTAAACACAAAGAGTGCCTTTTCTCAAAAGGCTCATGTAAATAGCTTATAGTAGAGTTTAGAGGTGTATGATAAAGCTCACCAAGAACCTTAGCATACACTAAGGAGTTACCAAAAGATATAAGAGCATTCAAGGGATTACTAGGGGGTCTTTTTGTCCTTTCTTCAAACTCCCATCCTGTTTTTTCTTCAAGGACTTTATAGCATAGTTTTTTAAAAGAACCTTCTATGTTCATTATTTCTGGTATGCTTCGTGCATTGTTTAACCTTTCTATATGTTCTGTTGGGTCAATATCATATAGCTTTGCATAATTTATAATTGCACCATAGACAAAGCTTTTAGCAAGAAAAAACCTTTTTTCACGGTTTAGATAGTGTTCTGCCTGTTTTATAAGAATGTATCCAGATAGATTTCGCTCTCTGGGATAAAAGCTTCCTATATAATAACCATAATAGTTAAAGAAATGGGCAACTATGTTATACTGAGAAAGAAGACTTAAAAATTTTGTATTTGTGCTAACTTCTGCCATCACAAATAGCTCAGATACATTTTCTATAGGTATTTTTTTCTTTATTTCTTCATTTTCAAAAAGAATAGTATTTTCTTCTCTTCTTAATTTTCCGTTTGTCGTTATATAGTAGATCTCAGGCATAGCAATACTCAAAATACGCACATTTTTTACAATATGGTTTGTGTATTACTGATGGAGGACTTGATAAATGAATTACCCTTTCTATGTTGTTTAACGCATTTTCAATTATTTCTTCATCTTTTTTCTCAAAATCAACTCTTTGTATTCGTTTGGCTTTAGGATAATGTATGATTCCGTGAGAAACTTTTATTCCTTTGTTTTTCAAATAGTATATATAGTATTTTACTTGTAAAATGTGGGCTTCTTCTAAAGCTTTTGAATGTTTTACTTCGTGCACAACAAGCCCATCTTCTGTGCGAAAAAAGTCTATGTTTACAGGTTCATAGGTGAAATCATCACGTTTCTCTCGTTGAAAGCTCGTTTCATCTAAAAGCTTCCCCAGTTCAACGTATTCCGATTCATTTTCAAGTGCAAGTCCCCAAGTAAAAAGCCAAAGCTTTCTTTGACAAACTATGTAGTAAGCAACTTGAGTGCCTTTATACTTAAGCTCCCTGAGGTCCATTCAGATTATGTTATCTTTCTGTTTTTTATCGGCTTCCGCTTCCGTTTGCTCCGTATCAGCTTTGAGCTCTAATATAAAACCCATGTCTTCGCTATAGTCTCCCTCTACGTAATAGATACCAAGTTTGTCGTGAATTTTTTGTCTTTCTAACTTTTCAACTGACCACACAGGAAGAGAAAGGCTGTATTCAAGGATATCGTTAAAAAACCTTATCCTACTTACAAAATCCCCCTTGGCTCTCTCCCATTTCTCAAGTAGAGGCTCTACTCTTTCTTTAAATTGAATAGGAATTACTTGGACCGCATTTATATCCCTAAAAAGGTCCTGTGCCTCTGATTTACTTCTTATTATAAAACTATCCGCTACCTCCCAAAGGCTCTTAATGTAGCTCTCTGCCTTTCTAAACCTCTCCCAATACTTGGTGCCTACTAAAGCCGACTCTGAATAAACCTTTTTCACAAGCTCCCATTTAAAATCCCAGTCCCAAAGCCCGTCTTTTAAGTTCCTTAAAGTGCTCTCGTGTAGATGCTTGTCATACACAGAACCTATGCCGGAACAAGCCTTTGTGAATACAAACACATTAGGGGTTGTGGTTTCCTTCTCTCCCTTTCTGTTGCATCTTCCCATCCGTTGAATAAGACTATCTGCAGTAGAAAGCTCGGTAAAAAGAATGTCAGCATCAAGGTCAAGGGATACCTCCGCAAGTTGTGTTGTAATCCATAAGCCCGCCCCCATGTTATCAAAAAATGTCTTAATTTCTCTTTCTTTTTCTTTTCTGTGCTGGAGTGTAAACCTACTATGCAAAAGCTTGCCCAGAGAGAGGCTCCCTTTTAGCTTTTCCCTTAGTTCAATTGCCTTTCTTACAGTATTTACCACTACAAGCACTTTAGCCCTCTGGGAATACTCTACAATTTTGTCTACCCAATTATCAATGCTTTCATCTATAATCTGGACATGATGATGAGGCTTACCTACATCTTTAAAAACTCTAAACTCTACTCCCATCCTTTCAAACCGTGTTCTTAGAAACTCAGGGAATGTGGCAGTTATAACCAAAAACTTTCCGCCGTTTTGAGCTAAAACCTCCAAGCCTTGAACTATAAAAGCTAAGGTTATAGGGTCGTAAGACTGAAGTTCATCGATAACAAGCCTTGAGTAAAGGGCAGTTGCATAGTACTTTTCAAAGCCCTTATACCTGAAAACAAAGTGCATAAGTTGGTCTGGAGTGGATATGATTATGGGCTTGGCAAAGTTGCGTGAAAGAAAGTAGTTTAAAAAGACCGTGTCTTCTCGGTTATTTTGAATATCTTCCGCTTCAACGTGTTCCTCTTTTTCAAGCACATAGCTTAAGGCACTTGAGTGTAAAAGCCCCGCATAATTTCCAAAAAGTCTTTCCGCCCTCATATAAATGCCGTTTGCGGAAACTCTGTAGGGCAACATAAAAAAGCCCTTCTTCTGAAGATAGATAAAGCCCGCTTCTGTTTTTCCTGCTCCCGTTGGTGCTATTATCACAAGATTTTTGTCTCTGTTATCCCTGACAAAAGTCTGCATCTCATTGGGGAATTTTCTGTTTTGTCTGAAAAACTCATCCACAAAACTAAGAGTATCATCAGGCGGAACATCCTCTACGTCCTGTGCATGCTTTGAACTGCTTGCATGGTCTATGCGAAGAAGTAGCCCCTTTAAAAGGCGGTAGTATTGGATAAGCTCATCCACGGGAATTTTAAACATTTCTGCAACATCCTTCTGTAGATAACCCTCCTCCTCTTTTCTTAGCATAAATCTTATAGGGTTTTTCTCAAATTTAAACTCTTCTTTTAACACTATTTCCACACTTTCTACAGACACTTTTTTCACTTCTACAGGATGGTGATGCAAAACTAAAAGTCTAACAATCTTTTGTATAAGCTGGTCTTCGATATCTACAAACACAGGAGAAAGAAGATTATGTTTAACCTCCGGAAGTCCTCTTATAGGCTTTATGCCCTTGTTTCCTATTTTTCTCTGAAACATGCAATGAATTTTGCCATAATCATGATACTCGCAAGCAAGGGACAAAATCCTCCAAAATTTTTCTTTTAGTTCCGCAGGAAGTCCCTTAGGAATTAGCTCCTCTATTTCTTTTCTGTAGTAATCCTTGAGTTTTTCTAAGTTTTCTAAAAGCTTGTCTGTATGCTCTCTAATGGTAGTTCCGTCATCTTTTGCCCAAAGTTCTTTAAGCAGACTCTGAATTTTCTCCCTCATCTGTAGCTTGCCCCTCTTTACTTTGTTCCTCTTTGCTTTTCTCCTCAGAGTTTAGCCCTATCAAGAAGGCATAGGCAATCATACTAAAATTTTTATCATCCAAAGCTTCTTTGAAGAAAAAGGGAATTTCCTTTTCCACCTCAAGGTATGCTCTTATCAAGTTGTGAATGAAGTACTCTTTGTCTTTCCTTCTTACTGCTTCAAGCAATCTGTAAGTAAGCGGTTCAAGCTTTTTCTGTGTGCTTTCATTTTCGTTGTAGAGTTTCTTTAGCTCTTGTCCTGCCCTAAAAGCCCAGTTGGTGTAATATTTTTGTGTGTTCATGTTTAACACCTCCTGAAAGTTTATAAAAAAAAGTAAATTAGGACCTAAAAAGTGCATATTACTCCCTGCTTTTACTATTCTAGCTTCTATCGTCTTAGTCTCTAAATTTTCATAACTCTCCTTCCGGAAAAAACCTGATAACAAAAGGAACAAAAATTCATAAAGAGACCGCCCTGTATAGATGTAGAAAAGAAATTCAGAAAAGATATCTTGAAGATTTTTAGGATAATGGTCTATCAATTCACGAATGGCTTTGGCTAAGTTTGGGCTTATATGAAAGGAGTATATGTTTGCGGTAGCATCTCCCACCATTTCTATTTCTACAAAGTAAATGTTTTGTAAAACCCAACTGCTCTTTTGTTTTTCCAAGTCTAAAACATACTTTACAACGCTCCACACTCTCCCAGATTTTTCCTGTTCTATCTCCTCTTTTGTGCTTAAAATCAGGTTTAGTCTGTAAGTTTCCAAAAGGTCGTCAGGAATATAGACGAAAAGATATTTTCCTGCAGACTTGTAAAATCCTGCACTTGCAAAGTAAAGTAGGAATTCACACTCTTTGCATATGGGTATTGGGTCCCATATGAAGTTTCTAACCGTCTCAAGGCTGGCAAACAGTGGAGTAAAAGTAGTAGCATCTACATAGTTTTTAGCTTGTCTTTCATGACAGAAAAAGCATGTTTGGGATGTTCCCACTGCTTTGGATAAAAAGTATTTATAACCTTCTATAAAACTAGTTTTCACTTGATTTTTGACTTGGTCAATGTTTTCTATGAATACACCTTTAAGCTTAGTTATGTATCTTAAGGCGGGATTTGTAAAAGGGCTGTTTTTGTAAAAATCTCCCAAACTTCTGAGAATTATCACATTGTAGGGATTAAACTTGCTTTTGTCCTTCTCTTTTTCATAAGAAGCCCTTAAAGTATGCTCTGCATCTTTCAACAAATACTCTGCGTATAAGTCGGGCAGTCTTTGCCATAGCTCTTTGGGAAGTGCTAAAGACTTCTCTTTCACAAATTTTCCTATATCCTCCCCTGCATTTTCTAGGACCTTTAAAGCCCCTACACATGCACTGGCCATAAGCCAATTGCCTGCATAAAACCTGACATATTCTTCTTCAGCTCTCCTTGACTCTTCAACTATCGGCTCAGCCAAGAAAACGGGATTGTTATCTTCATCAAGTATTAGGGAACCGTAAATCTCCGTTCCCTTTTGAAAGTAGTAGGCATCAATCCAAGAGTAGGTTTTTGGCTTTTGGGAGTTCTTGTAAAAGTAAGAGAGGCTAAAAAGTATACCTTCACCACTGCCTGAAAAACTAATCCTTTCTTTAAACTCCTTTGGTATATAGGCATGATAATTTAGCGTTATGTTGTCTTCTTCAGAGAAAGATTTTTCAAAGCACTTGACCCTTTTTACCTCCTCCACCTTCACCGGATACTCTCCCCCCGACAGAAAGAGAAGTTCCTTTGGCTTTTTTAAGCCACTTTCAATTTCATTCAGAAGTTCTTCACTTGCCTTTATGTGGATCAAAAGCCACAGGTTATAGAGAATTGGAACCTGCAAGGGAAGTTTTTCAAGCTTCCTTTTTTTAAAGTCATACTTTTTAAACCACACATAATCCCTGTATATAGCTTCATAGTCTCCTTGAATAGAGATTTGGAAATGTTCTCCTTGCCATTTTTTTCCCATTGCGCGGTAGATGAGCCCTATAACGGTTGAGTAAGGGGGGAGCGGATAGATTTCTATTCCTTTTAAGGATAGCGGGTTTTTGAATATGCCTGTTGGAGTGTATAGCTTAACCCTAAGACACTCCATAAATTTCCTCCACCTTCTTCTTTAGCTCTTCGAAGACTTCTCCCACACTTTGGCAGTTTAGCTTTTCTCTTATTTCATCTTCATTGGCAAAGTATCCTGAAAGCAGTCCACAAATTGTGTTTTCTCTTTCTTCTTCAGGGATTATTCCTTTACAGTCAAGTATTCTCGCTACATCTAAAAGTAGTTTTCCATCTTCGGTTTCCTTTGCGGAGATGCTTCCCATGAAAAATGGATTTTTTATCCTGTAAATTCCGCCTATCACGAAAATTGGGGATAAGTTTTCATACCTTCCTCTTATCTGCCTTGAAAGGGTCCTGATGATATCCAAAAGGTCTTTTACTCTTTTTACCTTCTCTTCAGGAGGAATAACATCTATCGTATAGTTTTCTCCTTCCCATACTCCTATCCTATCTAAATCTACGGCTAAAGTGTAATGATAGTGTGCGGTATGCTGTTCGGATTGAGGTATAGCTTGTTTTCTATCTAATTTTTCTGGCTTTATATGTTTTATGTATCTATTAAAGGCATCTATGTTGTTCATAAAATCCATATCTCCTTGAAATTTGGAAATAGAAAAAGCATAGGTTATCTTTACTGGCGAAGATCTTTTAATACCATCCGCTGGTTCATTAAGTGAAACACCAAATAAGTCCTTAGTAAAAAGCCCTCCAAACAAGTCAAACTCTTGGTATTCCTGTATTAATTTTCTTGCAAATTCATCGACATTCAAAACGTCTTGTATTTCGGTTTCTGAGGATTCTTTTGATTTCTTTTTCTTATCTTTTGTCTCCTTAGGCATCTTGACGATTGAACCACCAATAAGCTCCTTCACCTTCTCATCCAACAGCCTCCACCCTTTCTCTTCCTTTCCCTTTCTTTTTATGTCATATTTAAGAGCTTTGTCAGAAACATAGGTGATCTGTGAATTATCTCCCAATGAGAGCTTTTTGAGGATGGAAACATTTCCAATGTTTTCTCCGTAGTTGAGACTCGTTGCTTTTTGCGTGATGATAGTTAGAGTGAGCATACCTTTTGTATGTTCCATCTTAACCCTCCTTGTGTTGATGTTTTTTATATCTTTTATCTTTTCTTCCTATTTATTTATAATAGCAAAAATCTTTAAACTCTGACATCCATAAAACCTTATTCCACCAGTTCAAGCTTCAATCTCCCCCAGCTTTCTTCAAAACTTGATAGCTTGAAAGACATCAGTCATCCCTTGAGGAAAATGAGGAATCCCAGTCGTCCCAACTCGAACTTGATAAAGACCAATCGTCAAACCATGATGAAGTGCTTGTTGAAGTATCATCATGACAGGGATAGAATATGTTTCCGGGTAAGTGGCAATATGCCGGGTCGGTTAAGATGTCGTCATGCCTTGTAGAAAAATCATCATCCCAAGTTGAAGACCTAAAAACATAGTCATCATCCAAAGTGCTTCTGTAAAATGAATCATCGGAGGTGTAGTGCTCTGAGAAGAGAAAATGATCGTCTAAATCGTCATGCTTCGGTCTGGGGGTAGGTTGCGAAAAACTTGGGATTATAGAGGCATTATTTCTTCCTAAGATCAGCATTATTAAAATTACAAAAAGAACAGAAATAAAAAACTCCATTGTTTACCTCCTAACCTTTGTTTTTATTGCTAACCTTAAAGTGTTTAAGCCCTATTCTACGCAATTTCTGTAATTATTGCAGAACAAAATTAAGCTTTTACATTCTTTCTATTATATTATTAAACTCGAAAAAATGAGCAAGTCTGACATGTATTAAACATCTTTTTATTTCAAATTTTGCTCTATAAATTTGTCAGAATTCCTAAAAAATTGCTATTGACTATTTATTAGAGGTACCTAAACTAGTTAAAGAAGGACCCTTGATGTTAAGGGACTATTCAAGCTCTAAAAAAAGTTCGTTTTTTAATCACTATCAACTCTTCGGAGAAACCGTGCAAAAGCTTTTAAATGCTCCTT
>Ga0209739_100466_pt1 | contig 16391 bp, 18 predicted proteins | sample JossMetagenome_2_FD_184729 | JGI IMG/M metagenome (GOLD analysis project Ga0209739, IMG submission 184729) | Hot spring sediment microbial communities from Joseph's Coat, Yellowstone National Park, USA - JC3_ASED (SPAdes) (version 3) | ecosystem: Environmental > Aquatic > Thermal springs > Hot...
AACGTATACTTCTACACGATCGTTGAAAACCTCCTTGACAGCCTCGACGAGTACACCTAGGTATTCACGCCATTTAAGGAGCTCCTTGAGCTTCCAAGCCTGTAATTCGACAATTTTATCCATGCTAAGAGAAGACATTATGCTCAACTACCTCGATAACCCTGAATAACTCCTCTACAGCCCTTAAAGCTTTCTCGACATCCACTCTCTCGTAAGTTTTCGCTAAATACCTACCACCAATGTAAGCATCCTCTAGAATTTTTAAGCTATCCCTCCACAAAGAAGCATACTCTGAAACCATGCTCGACAACTCTCTCTTCCCTAGAGACTCGAGGTATTTTATTATAACGCCCAGGAGCTCTCGAACTCCACGCTCTCTCGGGATAAAATCTAGAAGCCTGAGGAGAAGAGCCTTTAATCGTAGCTGAGCAGCCTGCTCGAGAAAAACACCCCGAAGTCGTAATCACCCCTTGCTATGGCTTCCTGAGCATAATTATAGAATAGTCTGCTACGCCTGATAAGAATCTCAACATAACTGTACGTTCTCATCCTTCTCAATCCTCTTTACGCGCTTGTAAAAAATCGTCTGCCCCAATATTACTTATCTCGCAAATCCCGTTATAATCCTCTAGATATCGCAGGGCCGTCTCACTCTCGTAGATGCGTCGATCCAACCACCTGGTCACCTAAAATAGTTTCAAATGTTGACAAAGCTTTTCACACCTGTTTTGCGGTTTTATACAAGGTTTACAAGGTTATGGTTACCATGAATACTCGATGAGATCTCTTCGCGAGGGGTGTAAGCCTCCCGCAGGTTTTCCGAGGACGGTAGTTCTAGATGTAGAGTCCCTGTAAGGCGCTGAACTCGAGGCGGATGCTGGCCAAAGAGGTAGGGTAAGGAAGTGGAGGGGATAATAAGGCGATATGAACACGTATCGGAGCCGCTTCCTATAGATGGGAGAGGTGCACTAATAATGTTGCTGACGCAACATTGGAGAGGAGGGCGAATAAGACGATGAAGGCTGGGGATATACCGGCTAGGTAGAGGGCTGTGAAACCCCCGACCATCCAGGCTAGTCCGAAGAAGAGGCTCATTAAACCGTAGGCCAGGGGCCTCAGAGACCTGTCTACAACCTTCACGAGGGCCGCTCTCACAATGCTCTCCTCACCGCTCATCACAATACCCCACAGGATGGAGGAGGCGAAGGCCAGAAGCCTCAGCCTGAGGGAGAGGAGTAGGGCGAATAACGTTGAGGATAGTGGGAGGGCTAGCAGGGTTTTAAACGAGTATTTATCGTAGAGGGCTCCCAACGGAACTGCTACGAGAGCGTCCACTAGCATTGCAAGCGTGTAAGATAACCCTACCTCCACGTCGCTGAGCAAACCCCAGGCCTTGTATAGGTATGAGGCGATGGACCAGTGGATGAAACCCAGCCCGAGCAGGCTGATCGAGGCCGTGTAAACCCAGAACCCCCTGCCGAGCTCCCTAAACCCGGCTCCAACGCTCTTTTTCACCACGCTTCTAACCCTCGGGTACATTACCGCTGACAGGGAGATGAGGATTATCGCTAGGACGCCTGGCACCAGTAGTATGCTGAAGGCTAGGCTATACCCCCCTAGGCTTAGGACGGCTACAACTATGATTGGGCCTATGAAAGCACCAACTTGGTCTAGGAGCTCGTGGACGCCGAACCCCTTCCCGACACCCATGGGCTCCGCGACCTCTGATAGAATCACATCCCTAGCCGGAGTCCTCAAACCTTTCCCAACACGGTCCAGGGCGTAGAGTAGCACCGCTAGTTGCCATGATGATGTGAGGGCCAGCATTGGTATGCTAAGGCATGTGATGGTATAACCCACTATTGTTAGACCCCATAGAGCGGTCGAGGAGCCTAGAGTAGTGGCGATAACCCCGCTGAGGAACCTGAGTAGGGTTCCAAGGAACTCGCCTACTCCAATCCACCCCACCATTATCTGCGGTGTATTAAGATACTCGAGGAAAGCCCCGCTCACGCTCCTGCCCCCCTCGTAGACGATGTCTGCCAATAGTGAGACAAAACTAAGCATTAAGAAGACTAGGAGCAACCTCTTCATATGCAACCCTCTGAAACACGCTACCAGCAATACAAACTGTCAAGTAGGCTAGGCGACTATTTAAGCATTGCCTCAGCTCTCGAGACAAGCTCTCTCATAAGCTTGGTGAATAGGAATCCTCTAGCCCTCTCCCTCGCGTTTTTAGACATCTCCCTTCGCAAACCCTCATCCTTCAGTAACAACTCCACCGCTCTCACTGCACCGTCTACATCCTCCGGCCCAGCCAAGTGTACCCCGTCCACATTATTCCTCACAAGCCACTTCTGCCCATACACCCCTGAGGTTATGACGGGCACACCACCGTACATGAACTCGAGTTGCGTTAGCCCGAACGCCTCCATCCTCGACATAATTATGTTGAGGTAGGATGCTTTAATCAACATAGCTTTCTCGGCTTCTGTCAACTCCCCTGTTAAAACAACGTTCCCAAGTTTTCTAGCAACCTTAGAGACTTCCTCCCACTGGTCTCCCGGTCTACCAGCTATCACGAAGAATACATCCCCCCTCTCTTTGAAAAACCTCGCTACTCTGACAACAGCGAGAGGGTTCTTCCTATACTCGACAGTCCCGAGATATGCGATGATCCTGGCGTCCTCGGGTATTCCATACTTCTCTCTGAAAGGCCTTGGATCCGATCTATCCACCATTTCAGCGAAGTCGTCGTCTAAACCGCCCGGGAATAAATGTATGGAATCAGGGCTCGCACCGAGAGTTATCATTTCCTCCGCCTCCATTGGGGTTAATACAATGATGAGACTAGACGCCTTGAATATTGAGGGCATGGAAGTAGCGTTCCAAGCCATCCTGTATGTTCTCTCGATTAAAGAATATCTCAAAGGGTCTGGCGGCTGGTAGTGGCTCATATGCCCCATCAAAGTCGGCCGTACTCTCTCCCCTAGGCTCTTCATCAGCTTCTTCCACAAGATCCACCTAGCCGTCTCCTCGGGGCCGTTCCAGAGAGTGGAGTGTGTTATCACTAGGTCGAAACCTATCTCCTTGTCTAAATTATTCAGCACTGTCACGAAATCCCTGAAAACTATCCTTCTCGGCGGCCAGGTAGTCTTGTAACTAGCCACTCTTATAACCGGGAGTTTTATTGCGGGGTCATCCTGGATTAGCATGTAGTTCCTACCGGTTAGCTCCACCTCCCTCTCGCTGACGACTGGTTGTCCGTCATGGTATATGCTAGTTATATACCATGCCTCAACGCCGATCCTCCTAGCACACTTGACCATTCTCTCCGCGACAAGCTCCTGTCCTTTACTAAGCGAGGACTGGTACATTATAGAGGCTAACTTCATCACTTCCTAGCCCTTTCCAGCACTTCGACCGCTATTTTGCCCGCTATAAGTATTATCATGATGATCGTTAGACCCCAGACCACTGGGATGAGTATCATGGTGAGGGTCTTAACGCTGAGTCCGCCAACGTCGAGGGCGAATATGAGGACTGCGAGATAGAAGAGGAGCCTCAAGTACTCCCCGACAGGGGACAGGAATTCTAGTTGGCCGCCTGACTCCCCTCCCTTATACACGTACCCGATAAACGCGTCTGTCAGGAGGAATCCAACCACTATTATAATGAATGTTTTCACGAAGCCGTAGACGTAGGTGTTCACGATATCGAGTATCAGCGTGGTGGCGTAAGCGTAGTTTACTAGGGCGAACCATGTCGCCAGCCCGAAGAGGGTCCCTGTTATAAGGATAAGCCACATCGACACCTTCCCGAAGAATTCACCTATAGTCATACCCGACCTCAAGATCGCCTTACCCAGGTGGAACTTAGCCATCCAATCAGAGAACCCTGTTTTACCAGCCATGTATGTCACGAAATATTTTACCATCCTACCTATAACGTATGTGACGATCACTATCCCGATTAAAATGGCCGTGGCTATCAGGTATTCAACTAGTAGTTCAAGAGTTAAATTCAACTCTAAGCCACCTGGCTAGACTCCCATATTCGACTACATGGTCGAAGTTTAAAACGCCTACCAAATGCTTGTTGTACCGGTTTAGTACAAGAATTCTAACATCAGCCTCCTGGAACGCGGGGAGGTCGTTCTCGCTGTCCCCGAAGTAATATATCCTCTCCACCCCAAGTAATCGTCTCACAAGCTTCAAAACCCTTGATTTATCTGGTTTACCCGAGTAAACGTCTACAAATGGGTTGCCCTGGTATTCTAAAACCCATAGTCCAAGCCTCTTTGACTCTTCGAGGAACTCCCCGAGGGCAGATGGTCTTCGACCACATCCCCTGTAGTCTATGGAGACGCCTAGCGGGATTCCCGTGATAGACTTCTTAACCTCTACATACACGCAGTCCTCCCATTCAAACTTCTTCGAGAAGTCTTCTAGTTGAAGCGTCCTAGCTTTCAGTAAAGCCTCTTTATCAACCACATACAAGTCTCCGAGCAACACCTCTAACCCTGTTATAAGCCCGAGCACCTTAGCCCATGGAACCCGGTCTCTCAGAAACCAGTAGTCTTTACTACTCGCTACACCGATCAGCCTGCTCGAAGACAAATCGTTTAATGCCTGGTTCAACTCAGGGGGCGGGTATGCTTTCTCCCGTGGCTGATCCAACGGGCTTAGAGTCCCGTCGTAGTCGAAAATCAATGCCTCACGCAATCTAAAACCCATGTTCTAGATGTGCTCTAGGTATTTTATACTATTCCACCAGCCTCGCAATATAGATGCCATCCTCGTTGCCGATGATCCTCGCTTTAACCCTCCTCTCCGAGAAATCCCTTGCACCCACGATCGTGACAACGACCCTGTTCTCCTCGTCTACGGCTATAACCTCGTTTTTAAGCCAGCCCGGTAGCTTCACGTTCAACTCCACTATATCGTTTTTCCCGAATATTATAGGTATCCTGCTAGCTTTCCTGAAACCCATGTCAAACTTCCTGTAGTCTAAGACCACCCCGTACTTCTCCTCCAGCCTTCGTATAAACTTGTAGAATTCAGCCCACGAGGGTTCCCTGACACCTGGGATTTTCCTCCCGTGCTTATGGACCTCATACTTCTGTATACCGAAGCCCGGGAACCTCTTTCCAACACCTATTCTAAGACCCCACTCGACGATCTCCGCTACATCCTCGTCGTTGACGCCAGGTATCCAGACTGGTGTGAGCATCACGTCTATACCGGTTTCTTTGACCGTGTACTCGACGGCCTCTTTCACCCTCCCCACATTAAACCACCTGACACCCGTTAGATACCTCGCCTTCTCATCCTCTAGCGTGTCAATGCTCACGTTCAACCTATCCAACCCGGCCTCCCATAGCCTGGTGATCAAATCCTTGGTGAGTAGGAAACCCCTTGTCTCCAACGCAACCCTGGGGACGATTTTCTTCAACTCCCCCACGATTTTAGGGAGAGACGGGTGGGTTGCCGGCTCCCCCACCCCGTCTAGCAGGGCCTCCAAGACCTCGCCTCTCTTCAGCTTATAGGCTAGTCTAACCCACTCGACCAACCAGTCGGCGTCTACTATGAACTCGCTCTGCCTCCTCGCCGAGTACGGGCCTGCGTCCACGCTACAGTATACGCAGTTGAAGGGGCATATGGTTGTAGACCTGACCTGGAGTACGTTGGTACCCCTGTCGATGACACCGAAGGCTATGTGGCCGAATAGGGGGATATCGTCCACGTGTATGAGATACCTGTTCCCCCAAACCCTGGGTACCGCCAATATTGGGCACACTCCTGAATAATAGATCAACCAGCGGGGCTCGACCCGCCACGCTAGGTTGATATCCCAGACTAGGGAGATGGTTTTATTGTTTATTAGCTGTTTTAAGTAGAGAAGTAGGCTTGAGACTGAGAAGATGTTTATACCTGGGAGTAGCTATAGGAGGGGTGGACAACCCTACGCTACTATAGGGTTGATAATAGCGAATGTTATCGTGTACATTTATACAAGCTACCAGAACTTCCTGTTGGAGTCAACTCCACAGGCCGTATACAGCCTCGGCTTCACACCCTACCTGCTGCTAACTGACCCTCGTGTAGGCGTCTTGAGAATATTCACCTCAATGTTCACGCACGCCGATATACTCCACATATTCTTCAACATGTACTTCCTCTACCTGTTCGGTTACAGCGTTGAGAACTACCTGGGTAGGGCTAGATACCTCACACTATACTTCGCCTCAGGGGTTTCAGCAAGCCTATTCCACCTAGCCTTCTCATCCGTGTCTGACTGGAGCCTCCTGGTCACACCCGCGGTCGGGGCCAGCGGTGCTATATCTGGGGTGCTCGGAGCCTATTTGATCCTCTTCCCCAACACGAAGATGTCCATGTGCACGATCATCATTCTAATACCACTATGCTTCCCCATCACGGCCTACGCTTTCATGATACTATGGTTTGCTCTCCAGGTCATATATGGCTACTTCACCTCAACGACGATCGCGACTTTCGCCCATGTAGGAGGCTTCCTCACAGGCATACTGCTAACATGGCTGGTCGCCAGGACGGCGACCCTTGAGACTAGGCAGACAACGGGGATGTCTCTAGCCGAGATACTGGGATCTCTCGGCATCGTCTTTAAGGGTAAGAGAGGGCTTGGCAAATGGGCTAAAGGGGTTTTAATCGCGCTCATAATAGCCGTGCTACTCGGCTACTCTTACGGGGCTTTAAACACGGTAGCCCAATCCCCGAGCGCCTACATCGTCAACGTCAACGCTAACGATCAAAGCGACCAGCTTCTAATGGTCGTATACAGTGGCTCAGTCTACATCACTACAAGCCAAGTCGACGCTGTTAGAATACTCGTGAATAGGCTTCAAGACGTCTTCTTCTACGATAAAACAGGGGCGAACAGCGTTAGAAACCTCCAGGAGACGTACATGACGACCGTATCGGGTGTAATAGTGCCTGTCGAGCTTAACGCGGAGGTTAAATACGATCAAACTGGTATACTGGAGAGCGCTTCAGGGGTGATGGTGTCTCGTGTGGTCAATGTCAACCCGTACACGGGTGCGAGCACGATAGGGCCTAGTATTCGGATAACCTTCAGTATGGACTCCTCCGCTATAAGCGGGTTCTACACGGTGGCACTCCTAGACGTATTTGCTTCAGCCATCTCAGCTCTGACGATCATCGCTGTCCTGAAGGCTGAGGAAGCGAGCGCTCTCGGCGAGGAGATCTCTCAGCTCCCATTCATTTAGGTGGATCCTGATGGAAAAACGGGTCTGGAGACAACATTATATCAGAGTAGACTGGCGCGGGTTTGATGGGGGTTAAGCACTCGAGGACTCTCTTCCCTCGAGCATCCTTTTAACCTTTAAGGCCCTTATAGTCTCCTCCCTGTAAACCTCATCGAACTTCAAGGACAAGTACCTGATAGTTCTTTCTAACCTCGGTATATAGACTTTCTCAAGCATGTTCACCACGCGTTTAAGCCTCGAGATTTCCGCGCCAACGTTGACAAGTGTTTTCTCGTATTCGGAGATCCTGGCCAACGTTTCAACTATATCACTTCTAGCCTTTTGTAGACCGTGGAGCTCTGGTACAAGGTTTTCCTGCGGCTTTAATTTGGTCGACGGCTGGAATTCAGGCGTCCACACCCCTAGTATGTTCTTGAACCCTGTCTTGAAGAAGACCTCTTCTTTAACAGACGCCGCCTCAGCCTCCATAATCTTCCACCCGTGCAGGCTCACCGAATTATAGTAGGATTGGTAGGCTTCTGCGAGGGCCTTGTTTAAACGCCTCCTCTCCTCGATCAACTTCAACAGTGTTTCACGGAAGGTCTGGAGGAGGAGGGACTCCCTGTCCTTCAGTATATTATAATACCTCCTCGCCAAGGCAAGCCTCTTCCTGAGCCTAATCAACTCGAGTTTAGTAGGCCTGCTGATTTTGATAGCTGGCGCGCTCACTTAGACCCCCTGTACTTCGGGTGGTACTTCTTTATCAGCTCATCCCTGATCTTCAGCTCCTCCTCAGGGAGGATCGCGAGTAGATCCCATGCTATGTCGAGAGTCTCCTCTACACTCCTCCTCTCGTTCTCACCCTGGTTAATGAACTTCGACTCGAACTCATCCGCGAAGTCAAGGTACTTCTTGTCCTTTTCGCTAAGCGATTCAACCCCAACAATCGCAATGATCTCCCTAAGCCTCTGCCCCTCAGCGTAGGCTGACATCAATTGCGAGAACACGTAGTGGTGATCCTCCCTCGTTTTCCCGGGGCCGATCCCCTCCTTCATCATCCTCGAGAGGGATAGGAAGACGTCTACGGGAGGGTATATCCCCTTCCTCCATAGATCCCTCGACAACACTATTTGACCCTCAGTGATGTATCCCGTTAAATCGGGGATAGGGTGCGTGATGTCGTCGTCGGGCATTGTCAGTATCGGCATAATCGTCACACTACCCTTCCTACCCTCAACCCTCCCAGCCCTCTCGTACATTGACGCCAGGTCTGTGTACATGTAGCCCGGGTAGCCCCTCCTACCCGGTACCTCCTCTCTCGCGGCGGATATTTCTTTAAGGCTCTCACAGTAGTTCGTCATGTCCGTTAACAACGCTAAGACATGCATGTCCTGCCTCCAAGCCAGGTACTCCGCTGTAGTCAACGCCACGCGTGGTAGAGCAAGCTTCTCCACCGGCGGTGCCGAGGCAGGGGCTAGGAAGGCGACCGTCCTATCGATCGCCCCCATGCTCTTAAGCTCGTTAATGAAGTACATTGCCTCCTCGAAGGTCACGCCCACTGCCCCGAATACCACTGCGAAGCTCTCGCCACTACCCTTAACACTTGCCTGCCTCACTATCTGCATCGCTATCTTGTTATGCGGTAGACCCGACCCCGAGAATATGGGTAGCTTCTGCCCCCTAACAAGCGTTAGCATCCCGTCTATAACGGATATACCCGTCTCAATGAACTCTGATGGAGGCACCCTCAGGGCTGGGTTCAAGGGGTCGCCGTGGATGTCAAGGTACTCCTCCGGGAGTATCTCAGGCCCCCCGTCCAGGGGCTTACCCAGCCCATTGAATATCCGGCCCAACATATCCGTTGAGACAGGTATCTTAAGGGTCTCACCCCTCAACCTCACGGTTGTCCTACCCGGCGTTATACCAAGGGAGGACCCGAAGACCTGGATTACAGTTATGTCGCGGCTGATGTCGACGACCTGCCCCAGCCTCGTCTCTCCCTCTACCTCTATCTCAACCAGCTCGCCGTAGGCTACCTCTGGGAGGGACTTGACGAAGACTAGGGAGCCCTTAGCCCCTGTGATCTGCCTCGTCTCCTTCACGAGGAGCTTCATTGCCTCAACCCCTCCATCAACTTGCTCGCCTCCTCTTCAAGTGTTTTAACGTAATCGTCGTAAACCTTCCCGACTTCGTGTGGCGCGTAGAGCTTAAGCCTGTACACCATGTACGGGGACTTCAGCTCCCTGATCTTGAACAGCGGCACATTGCTCCTGATGAGTTTCAGGGCTGTCTCATGGAACCTCCGTATAGCCTCCATGATCAAGAAGCTCTTCTCCAGAGGGGAGAACGCGTCGTTCGGGTCATAGGCGTATTGTTGGAGGAACCCCTCCCTTATCATCCTCGCGACCTCCAGGGTCAGCTTATCCTCCTCCGGCAGAGCCTCGGGGCCCACGAGCCTCACTATGTCAAGTAGCTCCGCCTCCCTTTGGAGGATCTTGAGGAACATGCTCCTCGTCTCCTGCCATCTACCAGCCGAGCGCTCGTCCATGTAGTCCTTGACGTAGTCCACGTAGAGGCTGTAGCTCATCAGCCAGTTTATAGCCGGGAAGTGCCTGCGTGTCGCTAGATCGTAGTCTAAGGCGTATAAGGCTTGAACGTATCTAAGCGTGTTCCTCACGACAGGCTCGCTGAAATCCCCTCCAGGGGGCGAGACGGCCCCTAGAATAGTCACACTACCAGTCCTCTCCGGCCGGCCGAGGGCTGAAACCCTCCCAGCCCTCTCGTAGAACTCAGCCAGCTTTGAGGCCAGGTAGGCTGGGAACCCTTCCTCCCCGGGCATCTCCTCCATACGCCCGCTGATCTCCCTCATAGCCTCAGCCCACCTGCTCGTTGAATCAGCAACCAGGAGGACGTCGTAGCCCATGTCCCTGAAGTACTCCCCTATAGTGACCCCTAGTAGGACGCTTGTCTCACGCGCGGCCACAGGCATGTTGCTTGTATTAGCTATGAAGATAGACCTCTCCATCATAGGCCTGTTCCTGCGGACATCGTGGAGCTGGATGAAGCTCTTCAAGGCGTCAGCCATCTCGTTCCCCCTCTCACCGCAACCCACGAAAATCGCGATGTCGGCGTAGGACCATTTAGCCAGGGACTGGAGTAAGACTGTCTTACCCGTCCCGAAGCCTCCTGGTACAGCCGCCTTACCCCCCTTCGCGATCGGGAACATCGCATCGATGACTCTTATACCAGTCAGCAGGGGCTCGGCTGGAGGTAGTTTCTCCTTGAAGGGCCTGGGGACTCTAACAGGCCACTTATGGTAGAGCTTGACCTCGTATCTCCTCTCCCCAGACTCCACAACCGCGATCACGTCCTCTACACTGTACTCCCCGTCCCCCGCCCTCCACTTCAATACACCGCTCACGCCGGGCGGTATCATCACCTTGTGGGTTACAATAGGGGTCTCTTCCACGAGACCTATCACGTCACCCGGGCCGACTTTATCGCCAACCCTAATCTTCTTGTCAACAGCGTAGATCCATTTGGTACTCCTGTTAAGCGAGTTGACTCTTACACCCCTCCTGATGAATATGTCGTTCAGCGACCTAGCTATCTCGACCTCGGGTCTCTGGAGGCCGTCGTAAATCGACCCGATCAAGCCGGGACCGAGCTCCGCTGAGAGGAGCTCGCCTGTGGCCTCAACCCTCTCGCCAACCGTCAACCCAGTTGTTTCCTCGTAGACCTGGATGTAGGCTTTATCCCCTCTAACGCTGATGACCTCGCCTATCAAACCTTCTTCGCCGACGTAGACGACCTCGTACATCATCGGCGTGGGTATATCCGTGGCGACAACAAGAGGACCCGCTATCCTGTGTATCCTACCAGTCCTGCCGGCCAAGTTAAACACCCAGCTCATAACCTATTATCTGCGAGGCAAATTTCAAGTAATAAGCTTTAGGATCCGACTCGAGAGAGACCTTCGAGTCGGATACAATAGTGACTAGGGGGCCGAAACCCTTCTCGTTCAAGCTGAAGACCTCTAAGCCTGCTTCTCTCGCAAGAGACTCTTCGATCAGTATAACCGCCACATCCTTCTCCGTTTTGAGCTTGCTAACGAGTCCCCCCAACCCCTCCCTTCCAGCGACGACGACGTCCTTCAATCCCAGTAGCTTGTAGAAAAACTCGTGTTCCCTGGAAGAAATGACTACCACACGCCTGCTCTCAACCGACATTGAGAATCCTCCTGGAGACAAGTATCCTGAGGAGCTTTGCCTCGTAGAATCTGACGATAAAAAAGTGTGTTAGAATATTCAACAAACCCCCTCGATAGTACAAGGCTATCTTGGAAGCTTCTGTCACAACCCTCGCCTCCTCGGCGATGTACGCGAAGGGGTTGTCAGCCCAGGCACCCGACTTCTCCGCGAGCTTGGCCACGCTGCTGTAGTAGTAGATCGAGCCCTCCCCTCCTAGAGCTCTGGGGATATCCTCGAAACCCGTCTCCAACCCCATACGCTCCAAGCCGATCTTCCCTAAGCCGAGGCTGTACCTGAGGTACATGCCGTAGAGTGCTAGCGCTACTATTGAGAGGGGTAGTCCTGGTTGCTCGCCTGTAGCCGCCATTAAACCCGCCAGCCGGTTGAAATATGCTCTGAGAACGCAGGGCAGGGCCTTCCCAACGCATTCCTGGAAAACCCCGCTAGCCGTGCCGCCCCTCTCCAATTCCGCTGGAAGCCCTTCGAGTTCGAGAAGCAGTCTTAGAAAATCCGCTATTCTTCTATAGGTCTCTGGCATGTATTCCTCTATCTCCTCTACCTCCCTCCCCATCACACTCCTCAACGCCTCGTCTAATTCCTGGAGGCTACCCGCAACCAGCACTTTGATTAGCTCCACTCTCGCGTAAGGCGTTGAGTTGAGGGATTGAACCTCTAATTCCGATCCCTCGATTACGTGTTTCACCAGGTCTTCAATGAAGGGTGGTTTCGAGAGTCTAACCAATATGTTTGCAACCGCGTCTCTGGGAGTCAAGCAGACAGCTCCCTCAAAACCTCTTTGAAGACCTCTACAGTAGCCTTCCTGAGCCTCGTGTTGTATGTGTTGTCAACAAGTATTTCACCCGACGACACTTTTACACCGCCGATTATACCGGGGTCCTCGATCACCTTGAAGTCAACGTTGCCCCCCATCGTTCTAAGCAGATCCTCAATATTACTCTTATCCTTAGGTGACACGTAGACCTCAACCCTGTTCAAGGATGGGACAGCCCTCCTAAGCTCCCCAAGCGACTCCTCCAGCAGGATCCTCAGGGACTCAACTCTCTTCTTGGAGTCTAAGTTGTTCAGCTTCTCAAAAGCCTTCTCCTCGATATCTTTAGCGATCTCCGCTCTTATACTCGACAATATGAGCCTGGCTCTCCTCCTCGCCTCCCCGATCCTGCTCTCAACTTGGAGCTCCTGCCTAAGTTTGCTCTTCTCGCTGTCAATGAACCTTTTCTTCTTCTCCTCAGCCTCCCTCACAATCGCCTCGGCTTTCTTTTTAGCTTCCGCGATAATCTGGTCTGCCTCTGCCCTAGCCTTCTCCAGGACGACCCTCTTCAACTCCTCTACGCTCATAACGCCTACCTTCACGGAAGCGAAACTACCAGGTCATTATTAAGAATGCGATTACTAGGCCAAACACCATCCCCAGTATCCCAAACAGCTCCTCGTAGGCTGCCAGTATTAAGCCGGTGCCGAAGATCCTGCCCTTCGTTTTGATCAACTGGGCGGCTGTCTGCCCGCAGACCCTCCCCTGCATCCAAGCCGCAACCATCTCTGCTAATCCCACAAACAAGCTTACCCCGAAGACCGCGCCCGCTATTTCCGGCGTTAACATCCCACCGTGTTTAGCAAGCATTCCAGGTAATAGCATATAGTACATTATGAACATGTAGACGAAGCCGTAGACCAGCGTCTGGGTCATGGGGAGGAATGCTAGTATGAAGATACGCCCTCTCTGACCTGGATCCTCTGCTACAACCGCCATACCGGTGCTCGTGGCCTCCGCTATACCCAAGGTACTCCCAGCGGCAGCCATCCCCTCCGCAAGACCCGGCCCTATGAAGGCTAGTGTGGTAATCCAGTCAGCCATAGACGCCCAGCCTAGTCCTCGCTGGATGTCAACTATAGAATATAAACTTATTTCACCGGGGTTCCTATCTTGACCACGCGGGCTTTCACGCCGGCGGGCGTTATCCTTCTACCGGAACCCTCGTAGAACTTGGAGGAAACCTCGTACATTATCAGCCTCAAGGAGTGGACGAAGGGGCTTATCGAGGATAGCCCCAGGTTCACAATGTGTAGTGAGATCGCCATTACAAACCCGACTACGAAGGCTACAATTGAAGCGCCTGCGAGTGCGGATGTTGTGCTGGCTATTAGACCGTTGAGGAGCTCCGCCATTATCGCTGAACCGATGGCTATGCCCGCGATCCTGACGAAGGATAGAGTGTCAGCCATGACTCCGAGGACGTCGAATATCCAGAGGAGGGCGCCGAAAGGCTTGTCAACGAGAGACCTGAATACTGCGTATGCTACCAGCAGGCTTAAGGCAATCTTAACACAAATATCCCCTGGTAGGAGCCTAAGTAACCCCAGGACATCCACGTTGAACCCGAACACCGTCTTTATCGCTGGAGGAGCAAATATCATTAGCGTGATTATAATCGCCTCAGACCCGATCCCAACCTTGTTCCTGAAGACAATATTCTTGTAGAAACCAACCGCGTGGGCGAACAAAACCATGAAGTACCCCACCCTCAAAGCCAGCCCTATGTAGCTTAGGATAGCCCTGCCAATGTCCCCCAACGCCGCTAGGCGTGGCGGCAGGCTGGGGAGCACTGGCGGGATGTAGGCTGAAATGTATTGGCCTAGCAGAGAGCCGAAGAAGCTCCCCGAGAGAACCCCTGTTATAATCCCGGTTATCCCGGCGAATGTTGCTATTTTAACCAGCTTCGAAAGGGTCTCCTTGTTTTCCACGAAGTAGGGTAGGACAAGCCTGGAGCCTATTATCAAGCCTATAGCGTACCCCACGTCGGGGAACATCAGCGAGAAGAAGACGAGGTAGAGGTAGGTTAAGAGCGGCGTGGGATCCCACTCGTGGGGGGAGGGATAGCCCATTATCTCGGTGAACAGCTCAAAGGGCTTGAAGGGCTTCAAATTATTGAACTCGACGGGGGGATCCGGGGCATCCTCCGCTATTAAAACACCCTTCCTCTCGCGGACAATCCTCTCTACTTCAGGTAGTTTTGATTTCAGGGTCCAGCCCGCGATAACAGTAAGGTATTTCGACTCGCGGGCCTCTCTTAGGATGCCTATCTTGGATAGAATATCCTCGGCTATAATTTTGGCTAAGGCGATCTCGTATGCCTTACTGGCGACTATACTACTGATCTTCTCCCTTACTTCTTCAACCCGCCGACCTAAATCATCCACTTGTTTCTCTACGAGCGCCACCAGCTCGCCTACGCCCTGTGACCCCAGTGCTTTCACGCCGACTTCAAATCGCGAGATCTCGTCTCTGAGCTCATCGTAGATTTTTCTCTCGAAGACAACTTGAATTACGAGCTTGCCGGGCTGTGTTTCAACTTTCATCAAGGTCTCAAGGGATTTATCCTCAATCTTCTTCAAATCCTCGGCTGGACCGTAAAGCGTTTTAACTGCAAACAGCGATCCCTCGTAGTCTAGGATGATGTTTGTTAAGTGTGCTTCAATAGCTTTTGCTAATAATGTCCTCAACGCTAACAGCTTCTCTAAATTACCCTCCAGCCTAGAGGACTCCTCCTCCAGAGCTTTCACAATCCTCATGGTTTCTTGGAGCTCGTTGTGGAGTTTCATGAGGCCCTCGTCTAGATCCCACGGTAGTTCTTTCACCTCAACCTCAACCACGCTTCTAAGCTTGCTCGACAATTCTTGAACTATCTTCTCCGTCCTACCGGCTATCTCCAGCCTTGCCTCGAGCCTCTCAGCCTCCCTCCTAGCCTCGCCTGCTGGAAGAGGTTCAAGGATGCTTCTCCTAACAAGCTCGTCTATGAGACTACTAGCTTCGTCGACTGGGACAACTATATATGTTTTAACAGCCACATCCGGCTTGTTGAGGAATAGCTTCGAGAGCCTACCCAACCTCAGCTAACCTCGACCCCGGCTACTATGGAGGCGAGCCTTCTCGCCCACGAGTCTATTTTCGCTGAAGCCTTCTCCTTCAAAGCCTTCGCCTTCTCCTCCGCCTCACTTATTATATTCTTCACCTCCCTCTCGACATCGTCTTCAAGCCTCCTCTTCTCCTCACCCAGTAGAGCCTCATAAGATCTATCTCTCAATATCTCCTCGGCACGTTTCTGGGCGTTCCTCAAAATTTCGTCGGCTTTCTTCTTAGCCTCCTCAAGCAATTTGAGGGCTTCAGCCTCGATGTCTGAGGCTAGGTCGCTCAACTACTCCACCATTAACCGAGCTCCCAAGCTACTTTTTCCAATGAAGCCTTATTCTTATAAACGTTGACGTACCATCGGTTTAAGGCTTAGAGAGATAATAGTAACGGTGAGAGATGGGGAATCCAATGTATGCAACTCCGGCGGTGTAATTGAAGAGGCTCACCCACGCTTCCACGGGCTTCTCAATAGGCTTCCTGGTGGCAAGACTATGGGGAGGCAATCTATCCCTCATCGCCTACCCTACCCTAGGTTTACTTGGAGGTGTATTCCCAGACTTCGACCTTAAATCCGGTCACAGGGTTTTCCTTCACAACCTGCTCTCAAGCGTGGTGGTTACGATGGGGCTCTACACTGTCTTGGCGTGGAGTGGTTTGGCAACAGTAGTGAGCGCTGTTGGCTCGGCGTGTTTTCTAGCAGGGTGGCTGAGCCACCTTCTACTCGATTCCCTGACCGTGAGAGGCGTGGCCCTCTTATACCCCTTCGACAGGAGAATGAGGGGTTTAAGGCTTGTTAAATCAGGTGATTGGAGAGGGGAGGCTCTCGCCTGGCTTATAAGTCTCGGGTTAATCTACCTGGGTGTCGTAGTGGGCTCGCACTCGCCCTGAAGAGTGAGGGTTTCAGTTGCAAAAACCTGCTCCAAGCATACTCTACAGCCTGCAATCCTCACTCCGTGTACTTCAACCC